>SESG01024389.1_pt1 | contig 11835 bp, 5 predicted proteins | sample 3171421 | NCBI WGS metagenome assembly SESG01 (sample SAMN10866946, study PRJNA518727) | freshwater metagenome | biome: subpolar coniferous forest; feature: holomictic lake; material: water; isolation source: holomictic Lake 227, 6 m and 8 m depth | place: Canada: near Kenora, Ontario | collected... | reverse complement strand
TCATTTCCCAGGCTGCGACCCACGGCATTGGCGGCCAGTTTGTCGAACCCTTCGGGAGTCTCCTTCAACAGCGCGACAATGGAAACCTTGTCGGTAAGCTGGAAGTCAATCTTCCACTGCCCGTTGGTGAGCAGGCGGGGTTGTATCAGGGCTCCGTTTACATAGACGGCCTTGGGAGCCTCCGGTGCATGCAGGACGACTGAATCGTACCCGATAATACCCAGAAGGTTTTCACGCGGTTTAATATTGATGTAAGCGAACGCGTCCGTGGCATAACCTTCATCCACATAGCCTTCGTAGAGGCTGGGCGAAAACAGGTTGTTTGAGGAAAAGAAGATGGCCGGGCGTTTCAAATTCGGATCCAGCACATAGTAACGGTTCGGGTTCAAGCCCGCTGGTCCCTGGGCGTTGTAGACGGGCCATCCATAAATGCTGCCGCCCTCCACCCTGGCATAGGGGGTGCCGTGAATCCGTCCGTAGATGGTGTTGGTAGAGTTGCCTGTGATTTCGACGAAAGCCGAACCCCAGTTCTTTTTCACATAGCGGAAGTCTTCGCCCTTCGCCCCCTTTAAATAACTAAGAACCGAACGCGCATAATCCTCAGGGAATACGGCGCGCAGACCTTTGTGCACAAAGGTCTGGCAGCGCACATAATCCATCCACCGCTCGTTGACCAAACCTTCTGTGGCTGCCTGGTCAGCCCCCTGCAGGGCCGCATAGGCTAATTCACCGCGGGCTTCAGAGAGGTTCATACCCCAGTGAATGCGCTCTAAATTGCGGGAATAGATTTGAGAATAGTGCGGGAAGGAGAAGATGGCGGCATTCGGATAATGCAGGGCGTTACAGATGGCCGAAGGATGATCAATGCGCTGTTTTCGCATGCTTTCGGCGTTACCCCACAGGATGCCACTGCCAATTCCGAGCGAGTCGCCAACGGTGTTGGCTTCGGTCAGGTGTTCTGAGCCGTGCAGCGAGTTCGGGTTCTCGGTTTGGGCCTTGTAAAAGTATTCCGCCATGCCCTGAGGCGAGGTCTTTCCTGCGACAGCCAACCCGCGTGAATCCACGGGGCAGTGATACGATTGATCATGATAAACGGCATCAGAACCATAATCCTGGATGTATTCCTTGACCCAGTCGAGGAACCAACGTTGCCAGTCGGGTTGCCCCAGATGATGTTGATCAACAAGCCCTACGGGTTTGGCGTCACCTTCCTGGAAGACGGAGATGGTTTCGGCCTTGTTGTGTGCCGTTACGGCTGCTTTTTCCCGATCGTTCTTAGGGGCGGGTGCCCACATGATCATGGGCTGAAGATAGGCCATCATTTTCGGGCCCTTCTGTTTCCAGTATTTCATGTCCTCTTTGAAACCCTTGTACGGGGTGTTATTGGCGTGGTTCTGGTCGAAGCCCTCCGCCCGGATGACAGCGGCGAAAGTGATGGTGCGGTCAAGGTTGGAGGAAGCGAAGTATTTATCAATCATGTCCACCCACGCCTTATTGGCATTCACGCCGCCATTGACGAAGCTGATCTGTTTCGTCCAATCCGGGCGGGGGGCGATTTTGACATTGTTCTGCCGCCAATCCCGGAAGCGTGCCACCGCCTGGCTCCAGCCCTTGTCAAACGCCTGAATACGCCAGGTCACGGAGCCTGCTTCCTTCAGCTTGTCGAACGGGGGAATATTCATGCCAGTGAAGGAAAAGCTGAGACCCTCCTGATTGATGAGATAGTCCAGGTATTTGTAGTATTTGAGTTCCGGGTCCTGGCTCCAGACGGCCACGGCACCTTTTTTGTAGCCATTGAAGGCGATAAAAGCATAGTCCCAATAGCCGCCCCACTGGTTTACCCACAGCATTGGTTGCATGTTACGATCAAGTTGAAGGCCATCGAAGATGGGGGCTTCGGCCGTGATGGCCGGGCCTAACGCGGAAACCGTCAGTGAACTGGAATAGACGCCTTTGCGCGGACTTTTCGCGAGGGGCGTTACCAACAGGTCGCCCGTGGCCGCATCAATAGCTAATTCCAGCGCCAGAGTTTCATCGGGATATTGTTTGGCGCCATCGGTCAGCCCCTTGTAGGAGATGGTGGCAGAGGAGTCGTTGGTGGTGATGACTTCACATTTGCTGGCGGCGGAAGGGGAGTGATGGCTTGGCCAGGTAGATTCGGCGGAATGTTCCCACCAGGGCCACTTATAAAGCTTGGCCGCCGATTCACGCTCGAGAACGGTGGCCTGGGATCCAAGGCCGCCTGGCAGATGAGGAACGATTTTGTTCAAGTCGGCATAAGGATCAAGGTATTCTTCGTTTGTGAGTTTGTTTAGAATGCTCACCACCACGCCGTCGCGGATGTCAACTTGATAGCGGTCGGTTGTAATTCTCGCCCCGCGTTCGGTTGGGGAAATCCCGCCCCAGCAGGCGGCGCAATTGATGACCAAACTTGCCGACAACATAGACATCGCAACTGATCGTTTCACTGTAAACCCCCCAAACAAATATTTTGGATACAAGACTGTGATAGACTAACAGACGGCCGCGTAGCTTGTCAACCGGAAGCTTTTGAAATATATGAGAAGAGATTATTCCTTTACAAGACTGTGCTAGACTAATAGACTACTACGAATCTTGTCAAAGGAAATCTCCTGAAATGAATAAAAAAGCGATTCATACTCGGCGACATGAACGTTTGGCTGATGAACTCCGCAGTACCGTTAAGGCCGCCCAACCGGGTGAGCGGATTGATTCCATGGAAGTCATCGCCGCCCGGTATGATGTCAGCATCAACACGGCTCGAATGGCCCTCGTTTTGCTGCAACACGAGGGGTGGGTCCGGTTACGGCATGGAAGTGGATGTTATGTCAGTCGGCCTGAGTCACCCGTAAAAGGGCGGTCAATAGCGATTCTTTCAGAATACAATCTACTGCTTTCACCCCGCAGTTCCGTTTTCTCTCACATTATGAACGAGCTACGCTTGTTTCTTGACACCAAAGGCCACTCTTCCCGCCTTTATATCGGACATACAGTACTGCAAGGAATGCAGTCTGCGACCTTCACTTGCTCGGATTTTCTAGAAGATCTGGCCTTGGACCGAGTCAGTGGGGTCGCCGCACTGGCCACCCTCCCTATCTATTCCTGGACCGAGGAGGTGAGAACGAAAGGGATCCCCATTGTGGCAACGGGGCCATGGAACGAACGCTTTAGCGGTGTGGTGGATCTGGATTGCGTCAGTGCGATACGTGACGCCATTCTGGGGTTTTTCGAAACTGGGCGACGGCGCCCCGCGTTCATCGGGTGGGATAAAGAAAGCAGCCGCATATTCAGCCAGGTCTTGGGTGAGTTTGGAGTGACCCCTAATCCCAACTGGATAAAAGTTGGCCTGCAGCCCTTGGAGTTGGGTGCCGGATGGGATGATTTCCGCGAAATCTGGGCTCGCAGCGGCGAAAAGCCTGATTGCGTCCTTTTCGGTGACGACTTCCTGTTTCAGGATGCCTTGTCGGCCATTCAAGCCTGCGGTGTGAACATTCCCGGCGAGTTAGAGTTAGTCGTATTGGCCAACAAAGGCTTTTCCCTGCCGCAGCCCTTCCCATTTGTGAGGATGGACTGCGATCCGGAAGAGTATGCCCGTGAAATGGGGGCCATGCTCCTTCAGGTCATGGCGGGAGAAAAGCTTGCCAGCCGACACATATCGGTTCCCTATCGGGTGGCAATGGATGCGGATGATGAGATTCAGACGACGGCGCGACAAGAGACTGGGGTTTTTAAAAATCATGAAATTTAGGGGATTATACCCTGAGAGCCTGATGAAAACGCAACAACTGGCAAAAGTGGATCCTTGGGACATGGGTGCCCCAGCGATTAATGGCCCGGACCTCACGGGCGCCTCGATTGACAAACCCTTCTTCTATGCCATTCCTGTCACGGGTGAGCGTCCACTCACTTTCCGTGTTGAGGGATTGCCGGAAGGACTACGGCTCGATCCTCGCACAGGCTTCATCACCGGCGCAGCAAAACAGGGCGGTGATCACCGCGTGCTCCTGCAGGTGGAGAATCAACACGGCAAGGCGGAAAAAGAGTTTGATATTGCCATCGGACGGGGACTGGCGCTCACGCCGCCTTTGGGCTGGAATAGTTGGAATGCCTGGCGCCGCTGGGTGGATGATGGAAAAGTACGGGCGGCAGCAAAAGCCATGGTCGATAGCGGATTGGCGGCGAGAGGGTATACTTATATCAATGTCGATTCCTGCTGGCAGGGACAACGCGGCGGCGCACACAACGCGATTCAGCCGAATTGCAAATTCCCCGACATGAAAGCCCTGGCGAGCCACATCCATGGCAGAGGCTTGAAGTTTGGTATCTATTCGACGCCCTGGGTTGAGCCTTGGGGGTGCAGCGCTGAAGAAGCCAAGGCGGATTGGGGTGGTGGGGCCTTGATTGGCAGCTCGGCAGGTGAACAGGACCCCGAGTTTCCCCGGCAATTTCAGATTTCCGGCAAATTCACCGGCAAGGAGAAGTTCGAGCCGAACGATGTGGCGCAGTGGGTGGAATGGGGCGTAGACTTTCTTAAGTATGACTGGGTGCCTACGGATCCCGTCTCTCTCGAACGGATGGGCCGCCCGCTCAAGGCGGCACCCCGCGACATTATTTTCAGCGTTTGCACGGATGCCAAACTCAAGTGGGCCGACGCCTATATGAAATGGACTGAGATGTGGCGGTCCATACCCGATACTTACGATGAGTGGCCCAGTGTGGTCACGAACGGGTTTTTCTCAGATGATACGATGGGCTGCGAGGACTGGCGTCCTCTGGTAAGGCCCGGCAAGTGGAATGATCTCGATATGACGGCGCTGGGGCCCCAGTTCGACACCATGACGACGACCCGGGCCAACCATCTGACGCCCGAAGAGCAGCTCACGCATATGACACTCTGGGCGTTGTATCCGTCCCCTTTAATCCTGAGTTGTGCCCTGGATGCCATCAGCGATTTCGAGCTCCGTCTTTTCGGGAATGTGGAGGTGCTTGCGGTTAATCAGGACCGCCTGGGCAAAGTGGCCACCCGGGTGCGTGAGGAGCGAACCCGAGGCCTGGCCGAGGGCGGTGCCTTGCGGAATTTCCGCATTCATGCCCGCCCGTTATCGGATGGAAGTTTGGCCGTAGGGGTGTTCAATTTGTCCGGGCAGAGTGATATGATGCAAATTTGGGCGAAGGACCTGGGGCTCTCCGGCCGGTTTGCCGTGCGCAACCTCTGGGAACGGCGCGACATGGGGAAATATGAAGAAAGAGTGGACATCGAAGTCCCTGCCCACGGAGCGCAGATGTTGAAAATCCAAAAATAAACCATGCAAACGATACAGATTGACTGCAAGAAATCAGCGTTATGAATATGAGAAATACAGATAATCAGAGAACGATATTGGGTGTATGGCTGGTGATATTTGTGTTGGCAGCAGGTTTTGTCCGGGCGGGAAACACCTGTACATGGACCGGGAGTTGGTCTCCACTCCCGACAAATGTGGATGACGTTATCGTGGTGTCGTCCGGGGGGAATCTGACGTGGAGTAATACCATGCCTGCGAAGGTGGCGTCATGGAGCCAGGGTTCAGGTTATGCGGGCACTGCGACTTTTCAGACCGTGTACGGGGCGACAGGTTTTACCAATTTTACGGTGACCGGTGACGTCACGCTTAACGGTGGGACTTGGGCTCATCAGGCCAATACAACCGTGGAAACCAATCGCTTATGCGTAACGGTAGGCGGCAATCTCCTTGTCAGCAATGCTGTCATTAACGTGGATGCTCTCGGCTATGGTCAAAGTCAAGGCCCCGGGGCGGGGGCATCAGGGGTGGGCGGCGCCTATGGCGGAGCGGCGTCGGGTGGGGGCGGCACAGTGAACTTGAAGACCTATGGATCCATCATCGCCCCCACGAATCTGGGAAGTGGAGGCGGTGGGGTTAGCGGTGGTGGTGCCGTCTTGTTATCGGTGGCGGGAACCACGACCGTGGCCTCCGCAGGCCTGATTTCTGCCAACGGTGCAAGTAGTGGCGGTAATGGCGGGGGCTCGGGCGGGAGTATCTCTCTCAGTACGGGCTGGCTCAAAGGAGGGGGGGCATTCCGGGCCAATGGGGGTAACGGACCCAACACGACTTGGGGGGGCGGCAGTGGCGGACGTATCGCCATCATTCTGACTGGTGCAGGAGCGGACTTCACGCTTTGGGGCGGCACCAATATCGCTTACGGGGCCGCTGTAGGTGGGTGGAGCCCTCCTGCGGCGGGAACGGTCTATCTTAAGACGCAGGCGGGAGCGGACACCCTGCTCATTGATAACAACGGTCTGACTACCGGTGGTCAGTTATCGACGTTTGTGACCAATGCTGTGAACCTGAACAGTTTCTCGAACGTGGTGGTCAACCATAAGGGGATCCTGGGTGTGAGGGGAAATACTGCCATCGATTTTAACACAGTGAATCTGGTGACTTATGGGCCAACTAATTCGTATATCGCGATTGACAATGACACGAACGTGACCTATCCAACCGATTGGATTTTGAATGGATACACCCTGTATGTGAATTCCATCACAACGAACAAGTTAACCAATTTGATGATCGGAACGAATGGAGTTCTTTCGCATTATCAGAATTATACGGCCGAGACGTACAAAATGAACCTGATGATTGCTGGAAATCTGACGGTACTGTCGAATGGCGCGATCAGGGCGGATACGCTTGGGTACGGCGCAGGGAGTGGGCCCGGGGCAGGTGCGTTGTTGAGCCTGTATGGAGGAGCTTATGGCGGCGCTGCCCGGGACGCAGCGTTAGGGATCAACTCGAACACCTATGGATCCATTACGGCTCCGATGAACCTGGGTAGCGGAGGTGGCGGGGGGGGAGGTGGCGGGGCGATTCTGCTAACGGTGGCGGGAACCACGACCGTGGCCTCCGCAGGTGTCGTCACCGCCAATGGGGGGAGCAGCACTGGAAATGGCGGCGGGGCAGGAGGCAGTATCTTCCTGACCACGGGTTGGTTGGCGGGATCAGGAACGCTTCGTGCCAATGGGGGCACTGGGGCCAATGGCAATGGCAGTGGTGGTGGAAGTGGAGGACGCGTGGCGATAGTTCTGACCGGTGCGGGTTCAGATTTCTCCTCCCTCTGGAACGGCACGAACACTGCCTATGGGGCGGCCGGAGGGACGGCCGCGGCGGCAGGAACGGTCTACCGCAAGACGCGGGAAGGCACGGATGCCCTTATCATTGATAACAACGGTCTGGCCACCCCTGGACAGATTTCGACGTTTGTGACCAATGCCGTAAACCTCAATAATTTTTCGAATGTGGTGGTCAACCACAATGGTGTCCTGGGCGTGAGGGCGAATACCACCGTTGACTTTAACACCTTGAACCTGACGACCTATGGACCCGCCAACTCGTTTATCGCGATTGACCGTGACGTCAATGTGACCTATCCAACGGACTGGCAGGTCAAAGGATATACCCTCTATGTGAACGCCATTACGCCAAACAAGCCGGTGAATCTGACGATTGGGACGAACGGGGTGTTATCGCATTACCAGAACTTAACGGCGGAAACTTACAGAATGAACCTGGCGTTGGCCGGGAATCTGACGGTGCTGTCGAATGGCACGATCAAGGCGGATGGGATTGGATACGGGATCGGACAGGGGCCCGGGGCGGGGGCAGGGCTGTATGGCGGCGCCCATGGTGGCGGTGCCCTGGGAAGCGCTACCGCGCTGAACCCCAAGACCTACGGATCCATTATCGCACCAACAAATATTGGAAGTGGTGGCGGCGCCTGTGCCGGGGGTGGAGCGATTTTATTGACTGTGGCGGGAACCACCACGGTGGTGGCGGCGGGCACGATCTCGGCCAACAGTGCACCCAGTTCCGGTAATGGCGGGGGGGCTGGCGGGAGTATCACTCTCACGACCGGGTGGTTGGCGGGGAATGGAACCATCAGTGCCAATGGGGGGAGTGGGAATGGAGGGAACACCAGCGGTGGCGGAGGTGGCGGGCGTGTGGCGCTCATTCTGACGGGCACGGGTGCGGACTTCTCTCTTTGGTCCGGGACCAACAGCGCCTACGGAGGGCCTCAGCCTCCCGTGGTGGCGGCAGCGGCGGGAACGGTCTATCGCCAGAAGAAGGATGACCTTTCGGGTGCCGGTACCGTTATTGTGGATAACGGGGCAACGGCCACGAATCTGGCATACACCAGTCTGCCGGCATTCACCAATTCCACCGAGGTGATTAAGCAGACTACTTGGGCTACTGCCAACAATGCCAGAGTCGGCCTGGTCACGAATGCGGCCATTGCCGGTCTGAACTTGAGTACGAACGGAGTCTTGGAACTCGCCAACTTTTCCCTGACGCTGAAGGCGTTGACAGTCACTAATAAAATATACAAAAGCGGTATATACGGGCCGCATGACACGGCCGTCAGTCGCCTGACAGATTCTGGTATCAGTGGAAAGGTAATCGTTAAAACCGGCATAGGTACGACGATTTCGATTTGGTAGAGGTTGAGCGGATATTGGGCTGCATATGATGAAGGAATGCAAATGGATAATCTTCCGGAATTGATGAAAGAATGGCGGGCCCAGTGCGGGAAGCGCTCGTATCGGTGGTTGGCGTTGGGTTCGAGTAATACCGAGGTTGGTGCCCATAGTGAAGGGCGGCATGGCTGGCCCTGCTGGCTGTCCATTATGATCCGTGCCGCTGTTGGGCAGCATGTGCAGATGATGAACGCGGGGATCAGCGGAAACACGACGGCCAACCTGCTGGGGCGGCTGGAGGGGGATGTGCTTGAGGTGCATCCGCATCTGGTGGTCGTAACGGTGGGAGGGAATGAATTTCTGCAGCACCGGACACTGGCGGAATTTGAGTCCAATTTGCTTCAGCTTGAATTACGTCTGCGTCAGGCGGGCATTCCCGTGGCATTCCAGACCTATTACTCGCCCTTGCTTGAAGCCGGGGAGGGGTTGGCTGATTACATGAATGTGGTTCGCGCGGTGGCGAAAAGCACGGGGTCGGCGTTGATCGATCAATTCTCCTGGTTTCTGCCCTGGTGCCAGCAGGAACCGGCAACATACCGGACCATCATGCGGGATCCCATGCATCTGCGTCCCGTCGGCAATGCCTTGTTTGGAACGCTGGCTGGTCGAGTCTGCGGCTTGCGTGACCCTGATTTTCCGCCCGATATGGGGCCGGCGATTTGCGAACGCCTGGCCGACATGCAGCGGTTCACTGCGATTCCGCCCAAGCAGAACTAAGGTTTCCAATTGACGGCTTCACGCCAATTAATTTTAACAGTTGGTGGATTTCCATCACAGAGGAGTGAGTTATGAACAGGACGTTTTCATTGCTTTTTTTTGCCAGTCAAGCCGTTATGATGTTGATCGCCGGGCAAGGAAGGGCTGACGATTCCTTTTTGAAAGAGGGGGATCGATGGTTGTTTCTCGGAGACAGCATCACGCACAACGACACCTACCGGCAGACGGTGGAACGGGTGATCCGGCATTTCCATCCTGGCATCACCTTTGAGTCCGGCAACATGGGGTTCAATGGCGCTACTTCGGGGGTGAAGGTCTCGGCACAGGAAAAGAAGCCGACCGTTGTGAGCATCATGTTCGGCATGAACAACTCCATCAATTCCGACTGGCGGTATGGCAAGCCGATGCAGCCGGCGCTGGATGCTTACCGCGCGGATATGACAGCGAAGGCGCGCGAGTACAAGGCGATGGGGGCGGCCGTCATATTGATGACGCCGACCCTGACTGACGAAGGCTTTAACTCCGGCATTTATGAGTTAAAAGGCACACGCGATTTCCTGCAGAAGTGTGCACAGATCATCCGGGAAGTCGCCGAGGCGGAAGGTGTCTATTGGGTGCCGGTCCAGGAGGAGTTTGAGGCCTTTCAGAGCACTCTGGCACCGGAACAAGTCCTTCGCATGGACGGCGTTCATCCCTCGGCACTTGGCCAATACCAGATCGCGCGGACCTTCTGGGAGCACCTGAACCTTGCCGGCCCCCTGACCACCGGGAAGCGGAAGCTATCGTCCCCTCCGCCCGTTCTGCCGGTCTCGGTGAAGCTGGCCTCCCGCTTTGTGACCAATGAGGTCTGTTTGGTGCTGCAATCCTCTGGCCCGATGACGGTTAAAGCGGCCTGGAGCGCCGGCGATAAACGCGTGGAAGAGATCTTGCAACTGACCGGAAAGGAATATTGTTGGACGCTGCCTGTGACGACCCAGCGTGTCGAGCATGTGATTGTAGATTTGTCCTCGGCAGGCAAGCGTAGCCTCTACATTGTGGACGATGCGAAAACCCGCGTATTGCATCCGACCAATGGTGTTGTAACGGGCTCGCTCGACGTTGGAACCTGGCGGATTGAGAAACACGGCAAAGCCCTGTTGTTTTCCGGCACGGTGGAAGATAAGGATAATCAGCCCGATAGCGATTGGCCCTGGGCTCGTGACGGGGTGGCGCTGTGGCTCGACTTCAGGCCGCCGGCGCGGTTCGCGGACATCAATGTGGATGATGATGTGCACATGACGGTTTTGACGGTGCGGGAGCAACCCCGATTTTGCGGGGCATTGATCCCCTGGATCGGGCGCGGCATGCAGCATGCCGGCGAACTCGGGATGACAAAAACACCCGCTGGCTATGCCTGGCAATTGCGGGTCGGCAATGCCTTCAACAATAAGCGCAAGGTGGATTTTTCCAAGACAGACTTCATTGGCTTCAACATCATGATTCATGACCAGAATGCGGGCAAGCCGATGGTCACCTATGATGCGCACCCGTCGGTTGAGGCGGCCGACAAGTACGCAAACGAATTGATGATTGTGGATTTTAAAAACAAACTTCCAGGCGATGAAGTCACGACCGTGCATGTGTTTGGTCGATGATGCCCGATTACGCTGAATTTGCATGAGCTGGGCAGAAACAATCCGGTCCGAATTGGCCCGCGTGACAACGCCACTCGCGATTGAAACCCATCTTGAAGGTTTCACGGGTGCCGATTCCTTTTCCTTGCGACGGGAAGGAGATGTGCTGCATCTGACTGGTAGCACACAGCGTGGCTTGATGCAGGCGGTGTTTGAGCTTCAGGATCGGCTCGCGTTCAATTTGCCCCTTGAATCCGAGGGAACGTTCCAATTTCAGCAGCGCATTTTCCACCAGCATTTTGATGGCGCGCGCGCCACAAGGGCTGATGTCCGGTACATTGCCCGGCTGGGTGCAACGCATTGCCTGGTCAGTCATGACTGGATGGGTGAACGCCGGCGCATGCAAGGCTATGTCACCAGTCCGATATTCCCGGACGCGGTGGACCCCGCGGTGGTGGCGACCCAACACGCCGGATTGCGTCAGCTGCTGGATGACTGTGCAGACTATGGCCTTGGTGCCATGATCTGGCTTACGGAGTTGCCCTGCCAGGGCGGCCCCTGGGTTCCGGAAGCCGGGCGGCAGAAATTTCTAACCCGTTATCCTGCCGAGGTGCTGTCAGATTCCGGCTCGTATGAGGGAAAGGTGCTCTGTTTCAGCCACACGATGGTTCAGGACTATTATCGAGATCTCAGTAAACGTTTTTTTGCAAGTTTCCCGGAGATTGAAACCATCTTCCTTTTTGGCCTCGATTCGTCCGGGCGTTTCTGCGACCCGCAGAGCTGTCCGCGTTGCCGGGGAATGAGTTTGTTCGAGCAACGGGACCGGTTCATCCGGTTTATGATCGAAACCACCGGGCGCCGGGTGCTGACGACCGGATGGGAATGGGACCGCCAGAGTGAAGAGTTCCTTGGCCGGCAGGCCGCGTTGCCTGCCAACAGTGGCGTCTATCT
>SESG01028507.1_pt1 | contig 11843 bp, 19 predicted proteins | sample 3171421 | NCBI WGS metagenome assembly SESG01 (sample SAMN10866946, study PRJNA518727) | freshwater metagenome | biome: subpolar coniferous forest; feature: holomictic lake; material: water; isolation source: holomictic Lake 227, 6 m and 8 m depth | place: Canada: near Kenora, Ontario | collected... | reverse complement strand
AAAGGGAGGATGGTGTTTTATATCAGTTCCGGCTAAATGGGATTATCATCCACACCCCAAGGATTGTTGGAGAATATATCCCGACGGAATGAGGCGTTTGATGACCAAGAACGCATCGTTCCGTGAACTAGAATGTAATTTGTATGCTGACCAAACACTTACAATTTTTGCAGGAGTAAAGCCTATTAAAACAGAAACTATCAAAGATACAAAAATAAAAGTGGGTGTTTTTATTCCGGCGTATGTAAATCCGGTTGGGCTAAAATCAGTATGGGCAGCACTAAAAAAAAACAATTCATGCGATATTACTTTTTATCTATACCTTCATTCAAGGATTCCTTCTGTAGTTGATATGTGTGAAGAAATCGCATTAGACAAACGAGTGAAATATTATCCGTATGGCATCAACCGGGGGCTAAGTTTGTCTTTGAATGATACTTTGATTCAGTCCTATATTGTTGATAAAAACGATTTAACAATGAATGTGAATGATGATATTGTGTTCGGGGATGGTGATTTTGAAAAGATGGTGATGGCCGCATATAACAACAAAGAAAAGTGGTTTATTACTGCTAGTGGAACAGATGTTTGCATTGATCCTCGTTTTAATAGTAAAAAAATCTCGTATTCATGTGTTGTTATCAATCCTATTGTCATTGAGAAGATAGGGTATTTTGATGAGAACTTCTTCCCGGCTTGCTGTGACGATTCAGATTATGAAGTTCGTGCTTTAAAATCAGGAATGACAAGAGATATGCTGTTTCTGGTTGTTGAAACGGGAATACATCACTGCCGCAGTTCTAGTCAAATACAGAACAGTAAAAGCATTCTCATCGGTATTCATAACAACATCACATTAAATGTCGAATATTTTATCAAAAAATGGAAAGAACATACTGGAATTTATGATAGGTTGTATGATACCCCTTTTAATAAAGGGGGAAAACTATACATAGGCATGGAAGAACGTCATTGTCCCTATCCCGGTTTCAATAGATCGGATTTACCAAGCGAGATGACCATAAACTTAGAGTATTTGAAGCGTTGTAGTGAGTCATCTGATATTCACGAGCATTTGCCACTTCTTAGGAAATATGCAAGCCTATGTTCACACATAACAGAACTTGGAGCGGGAAATTCTACTTATGCTTTCTTAGATGCCAAACCAAAAAGAATGGTATCTTATGATGTTGTATCAAAACATCAGGTAGATGTTGCGATTCAATTAGCAGCACAGGAAGGAATTGATTATAAATTCATACAGGACAACTCACTGGTTGTCGATATAGAAGAAACAGACATATTATTTATTGACTCGTTACACATATTTGAACAAACTTGGAATGAACTGAAAAAGCATTCATCGAAGGTAAGGAAGTGGATCATCCTGCATGATACTGAAACCTTTGGTAGATGGGGTGAAACAGATAGTAATGAGGGTGTTAGGATTGCAATTGACAGATTTCTGCGTTTGTATCCGGAATGGGTAATTAAAGAGAATTTGCCTAACAATAATGGTTTAATAGTGCTGGCTAGGAAGAAAGATGAAGACAATATGAAAGACAAATTGAAAAAAACCTATGATAAACACAAGCACAGCGACAAGGGAACGACACATTCCTATATTGAAGTGTATGAGGAAATTTTAAAAGAGTTTATTGGAAATAATGCGGCATTATTGGAAATAGGTGTGGCGGGTGGATACTCCCTTTTGATGTGGAACGAATATCTGGAGAACGGCAGGGTTCACGGTGTGGATATTGCCTCAAAACCAAAAACACTAGAAGGTCACGATTCTATTGTTTTCCATCAGGCTAATGCTACAGATGCCACAGCATTAAATGCGGCACTAGCCGAAGAGAAATTTGACATTATCATTGATGATGGCTCTCACGTTCCGAGGGATCAATTAAGCAGTTTGAAGTTACTATGGGACAGATTGAATCCGGGTGGAATCTATATCATTGAGGATGTCGTCAGAATGGATGTTACAGAATCCTTTGTTGGGTTTGGCAATATTGAAATACAGGATAGAAGGAAAATAAAGGGAAGATACGACGATATTATGGTGATACTGAGGAAGCCATGAGTGAAAAAACATACGAACTGGTTGAAGAGAATACTGGAATAGTTTGTTTGATTTGTGGAATGGTGTCGTATAATAGGGAAGATGTCCGGAGGAGATTCTGTGGGAATTGCAAAGTATTCCACGACGACGTGGCTAAAAATGCAGAAAAGGAAGATGAAGAATGCCAGAAAGACACATCACCAACATCAGAAACAAAGCCCAAAAGTGGAAAAGGTCTGCCGCACGCCAAATGTCTCGCAACAAAACTTGGCCTGAAAAAATACTCTGGAGTCGGATTAAAGAGTCACAACTTGGGGTCGCATTTCACTCGCAGAAGATTATATTAATATGGTTGACTGTCGTGGGTTTGGTTGTCCTTATTGTTCGGGGCATAGAAAATGGGAATAAGAAACAAATCATCAAGAAGCAAACACAGATTTGCCGCCTATCTCAGGAGGAACCTGACAATGCCGGAAAGAATTCTTTGGCATAGACTAAAGGATAAGAAACTAGGCGTAAGGTTCTATTCACAGAGTTTGGTTTATGGGTATGTGGCTGATATGTACTGTTCAGCCGCTAAATTAGTCGTCGAAGTGGATGGACCAACTCATTTAGCCCGGAGAGCGTATGATGCCAAACGAGATATGGTTTTATTGCAAAAGGGAATCCTGACGATGAGGTTCACAGCACAGGAAGTGCAGAACAATACGGCGGCGGTAGTCGCCCTGATTGCTGATAAGATGAAGAAGAGAATGGCGTAGGGTTTGACAATTATTTTATATTTTGGCATAGTATAGAAACCAAGGAGAACTTAAATGAACGGGACAGGGATGCTAGGAATAAAACACTCAAGCGAAACTCGAAAAAAGATGAGTTTGGCACACAGTGGTATTCCCAAAGCACCTTTCTCTAAAGAACATAGAAGAAATATAGGATTATCCCAAATTGGAAGAAAACCATCTAAAGAAACAAAGGAAAAGATGAGGTTGTCACACATGGGAATACCTGCGTGGAATAAGGGGATTTCTTTGTCTGATGAAGTGCGAAAGAAAATGAGTTTAGCTCAAGTTGGAAAAAAACGCTCTGAAGATACAAAGAGAATATTAAGTATTTCCAAAAGTGGCAAGAATCATCCCATGTTTGGAAAACATGTTTCTAAAGAAATAAAGCGGAAAATGTCGGAAGCCCATAAGGGGAGCAGGAATTGGAACTGGAAAGGTGGAGTTACACCACTGACTAAACAAATAAGACACTGTTTTAAAATGCGTCAATGGCGGTCTGATGTTTTCACAAGAGATGATTTTACTTGTTCGGAATGTGGTTCACGGGGATGCTATTTAGAAGCTCATCATGTTAAATCATTTTCTCAAATTATGACAGAAAACAAGATTGAAAACAACGAGCAGGCTCAAAATTGTGCTGAATTATGGAATTTAAACAACGGAATAACACTTTGTTTGAGGTGTCATAATAAAATAAACAAGCATAGAAAAACTTCACATTTGGAGAACAAATGAATAACGATTCAATCTATCGCCAGCCGTTCAGGATGATACCGCCCTATAAGGTTGTATCACGGGTCCAAATTCTTTCCGAAGTACAGGACTATAACATCAAAATGATGAATATCCCCTCTATGTGGAAACATACACGGGGAGAAGGCATTAAAGTAGTCATTTTAGATACCGGGCTTCCGGTTCATAATGATTTGCGAATTAAGGGCAGTAAGTCATTCATTGATGGATACTTACAAGATAAAAACGGACACAGTACCCATTGTGCTGGGATTATTGGAGCCGTTGCGGATAACGGCATGGGAATCTGTGGTATTGCACCTGAATGCGAAATGTGGTGTGGTTCTGTGTTGGATGGGGAAGGTATAGGAGATTTTGAAGGTATTGTGAAGGGTATCTATTGGGCTGTCGATGAAGTTGGAGCCAATATTATCAACATGAGCCTTGGAGTTCCAGATGGTACTATGCCGTTGTATGAACTAGAGAAGGCTTGTGATTACGCCTACAGCAAGGGAGTGACTGTTGTATGTGCGGCAGGCAATGAAGGTGCCGGGGTTGGTCAGCCAGCCTGTTACACCAGCGTTCTAGCGATAGCAGCGGTTGATAGTACGGCACAAAAAGCCAGTTTTTCAAATTATGGACCAGAAATGGATTATGCGGCGGGTGGAGTGGATGTCTATTCGACTTATCTGAAGAATGGATATGCCAAGTTATCAGGTACTTCGATGGCTGCCCCGGCATTGACAGGTGTTGTGGCTTTAATCATGGCAGATCATTTCAAGGATAATGGCAAACATTTGACTCCTGCTGAGGTAATTGAGAAGTTGGATAAGGTTGCCTTTGATTGTGGAGATCAATACCATGATTACATTTTCGGCAATGGTATCCCTATTTTCAAGAACGGGGATGATCCGTATACGCCGGATGCAAGTAATCCTACTCCGGAGCCGCCCAAGCCGAAGCCCCCGAAGGTAGAGCCGAAGTTTCCCTGTGATTGGTCTATTATGTTTCCGTCATCCAAGGCGTTCGTGGATGCCGCTATAGCCCACGCAGATACGGTTAAGGCATGTGGAAATCAGGAAGCGTCTTTGGATAAGATGGTTGAAGCCGGATTAAGAGGACTTCAAGAATACTTTCAAAGGGTACAGAGAGTGAGGGATCGCCAAGAGTAAGCCTAAAATAAATAGCTTACGACAAGGCGGGACCTAAAAAATCCCGCCTTTTGCATTGTATAATGGTTTAAATGGAGAATGAGGATGACTGACCGGGGCGAACGATTACATCAGGAAAAGCGTAAAAAGGCTAAAATGAGGAAGATTCTGAAGGGATTCATTTTGCCGGGTCATAATTCGGAGAATTTATTGAGTCCTCGTTCGGTGGGTCTTGCGGCACATACGCCTCATCCGTGTTCGGGTCGGTGTTGTGGTAATCCCCGGTGTCATTGTAAGGGTAAAGACAAGCTGACTTTGCAGGAATTGAAGGAGATTGAGAGAGAACGGGAATAAAATAGTTCCGGATTTGTGGTATCCCGATGCAATATAGGGGTAAGGAGATCAAAAAAATGAAGAGTGTGACCTATAAAGCCTTGGCTAATCTGCATTTTGAGATGCAAAGTGTGTTGGAAAAATCCAAGAACGATTTGGATGCTATTAACAAGATTGCTGACAAGTACGAGATCACGGAAGAAAAAGCACAAAGGTTAATAGATGCTTGGTGTCTTGCCGGTCAACTCGAAATCGTCGGCAAAGAATTAGGGATTTTGAAGTAGAGGTTAAAAAAAGGAAAAACAATGGCATCAAAGTTGACAAAACCAGTTACGAGAGAGATTGCGGAGTGGAATAAGGGTGGGGTGGGAAAGGATGGCAGGCGTCCTTTATTGGTGACACTGAATCCCGGTGGATTCATTTCATTCCGTTTGAAGGGCTTGCGACAGGATTATGACATCGACATGAGTGGGGTGTATACCTTGGCTGTGCGTCGGTGGGCAGACAAGCAGATGATCGAAAAGAAGCGGGAAAAACAAATGCGAAAGCAGGGGTTGGCATAAAACACAAGGAGTGAAAGTATGACAGCGAAGAAGAACGTTTGGGGTACGATTACGAACATTGCTCAATGCAAGACGGGGATGAAGGTTGTAGCAAATTTGGGTACGAATCCTGTCCGTGTTAGTGGGGTTTTGTATGTGGGTGGGGGTATTGTTCGGGTGTGTCATGATAATTTTCATGCACCGGGTGTAAATACCGATATACAGGGAAAGAAATACAGTTGGGTGGTGATGAATGATAGGTTTCCTAATCATCGCTTTTTGCCGAACTATATGTGTAGTGAGATGGCTGGAGAGAATGTGAAGCCTGTTGTGCCTGTGGAATCGAAGCCCGTGGTGAAGGTTTACGAGTGGGAAGGGATTGAATACACGAAGGACACGATTGGTGGACTTAGTGTGGACTTGCTTCGGAAGTCGATTGTTCACGGCAATGACTCATTGAAGAAGTGGAATCAATTGTTTGGCGACAAAAAATGATATTCAAAATTGTAAACAAAAAGTGTCCAACTTGTGGTCATGATTGTGAGGGTGAGCCTATTTACCGGGAGGCAGAATCATTGGAGAAGATGTGGGAGAAGTTAAAGAAGCCAAAGATTGTGTCGTATTTAGTAGATAATGGTGGACCGTTTGACTGGGAAGGTTCTAAAAGCATTGCACATTCTTTTTCTACTGATAAGATGGATGTGACGATAATAAAGGTAATACGATGAAATTCAAACCCGGAGACAAGGTTTGGTTGGTTGACACGAATATTGAAGGCAATGTTCAGGAGTGTCATCGTGGAGTCGTAACGGTTGATTGGAAAGATCATCCCTTCCGAACCAAGTCTTTCGAGGTTGTGGAGAGTTTGGAAACAGACAAGAATCGTGGTAAGCGGATGTTAAAGGAAAGGATTGTTTCCTTGGCGTCAGTGAATCCTACATTGTCTATGTCAGAGATAGCAGTACACTTCGGGTGTTCTGAATATATTGTGACAAAGGTGTTTGAGAAGCATGGTGCAGAGATAGCGAAAAGTATTCAATAAAGGATGCCCCTATAGTTTAACGGATAAAATATGGGATTTCTAATCCTACGATAGAGGTTCGATTCCTCTTGGGGGCGAATTTTAGGAAAGAATCATGAGTTGTCCAATCTGTGATATGTTGTCTGGAAGGAAGTACAAAAACAAATCACCGCTATGTGCTGATTGTAAGGGGAATGTGGAGTTATCGAACGAATGGGATTGGTATAAGATAGCCGAACGGATGAGATTGCATACCAAGGTTTTCTTATGGGTGTATCCCATCATGATCGTGACGGGTTTGATCGTGATGAAAACAACTGGAAGGGAAGTTTTGAATTGGTACAATGTGGTGAATTATATTATCTGTTTTGGTTTTTGGGCTTATGCTTTACGGTGGTATAACAAGAAGAATTACAGGGAAAACTTGAATAACCATCGTGAAAAAATGTTTGTGTCGAAGATGAATGGTGGAAGTGAAGGGTATCATTCTTTTCCCCCTTGGGATGCGGAATTAGGCAGATACGATATGGGTTAATGCTCCAATAGCTCAGGTGGACAGAGCACAAAATTCCTAATTTTGGGGTCGCAGGTTCGAGCCCTGCTTGGAGCACCAAAAGGAGAAAGATGGCAAAGTCATTAAGAGAAGCGTTGGTAACGGGAAGACCCGTGATATTTACCGGGGAAGGTCATGTGCCACAGGTGGTGTGTGAGATCGGCAAGGAGCGAGAGGCTTTGGAGTTGATGCAGAAGTTCAAACTCATTGAGTTAGTGCGTCCTAAAGCATCCCAGACGGCAAAATAAGGGTCCTATAGCGTAATTGGATAGCGTATCAGCCTCCGAAGCTGAATGTCCCAGTTCAAATCTGGGTAGGACCACCAAAACAGGGAAAAGACATGAAATTGATTGTATTCATCGTATGCGTGTGTGTAGGCATTGCCCATGCGGAGATGTCTAATGTGAGTTGGGTGGGGAATAGTGCTGGCAACTGGACGACATCCGGAAACTATTCCAATATCAGTTCAATAGCCCAGCCCGGTGGAATTTGCGTCAGCACGGGTTCTTCGATGGTGAACTATGCCGGGTTCCTGAATACTTTTAGCATCAATACTAATTTGGATACTGACAGGGATGGAACGATTGATGAACTGGATGAGGATAACGACAACGACGGGATGAGAGATGAGTTAGAGGTGGATGGAACAGGATTTCTTCCTGATAATACGAATGTGTTTACGGATTTATTGGTTCCCGATACGGACGGAGATGGTTTATCTGATTATGAGGAATCGTTTGCGGGTACAGACCCCAATGATCCAATCAGTGTTATTCGGATTACCAACATCAGGCGTTCGGGTAATGATGTTGTAGTATCATGGACAGCTAGGAGTAATAAGTGGTATGTGGTGTATACGGACAATCAAATCACCAATAAGATGTTTTTCACGAACGGGATGGCGACGGTAATGGCATCGGGTCCGGGCGAAGGTCCGTGGTTTAGGATGACAAGTTCTTATTCGGATGTAGGGGCGGCGACATCAAGCGTCAGAAGGTATTACATGATTCAGTTGGTGAAGCCATGAAGTATGATGTGGTAGTACCAGTTGGGAAGCGGGACATTCACCGGGTTTCTTTGTGTCTGGAATCCTTGAAGTTCTTGAATCCTCAGCCTGAAACTATTTATGTGGTGACGCCCGAACCAGACCAGTTGGCTGGATTGCCAGTGATTGCCGTAGCGGATGATGAAGTATTCAAGTTTAATAGGCGGGGTAATACGCCCAATTGGATTTTTCAGCAGTTCGTGAAGTTATTTCAGGGTGTCACAAAGAACGACACATACTTGGCGGTGGATTCAGATTTGGTATTTGTGAAACCATTTAATGTGTTTGGGGATAATGGGAAGATGTTTTTATGGAGATATGAATACTCTGGAAATGCGGAATCTGCTTATCGAATGGTGACTGAAGCAACAGGGATAAAGGTGGTATTGCCATCCATGATGTCGCATTTTATGATGTTTGATAGGACAATTTGCCGGGGAATACTGGATGAATTTGCGAGGCTTCACCCGGTTTGTGAGGGAAAGAGTTTGGAGTCTTGTTTCTATGATTGGGTCGTTGATATGATGAGCCTGCCAGAAGACAAGTTCTCATTGAGTGAATGGGAATTGTATGCTAATTTCGCTGTTCAGAAGTATCGGGGTCGATATGAACTTAAAGAGATCACGGGATGGGATTTGCCCATTTATGTTCCTGTTACCAAAAACCATGTACAAGGTTTGATAGGTAACGCCATCAGTGAGATCAAAAAGGGAGTTTACAAGGAGATTGACGTATTGACGATACATAGTCGTCTGGCACGGGATAGTTTTTAGTTCCGGATTTATGGGTTTGGGATGCAATATAGGCATCAAAGGAGTGAGTTATGAGAAGGATACGCATGTTTTTTGTTAAGTTGGCAATGGATGTTATATTTGACAAAAGGTGTACATGTGGTGAGAATGACAGATGTTTTATTTGTTCGAGGAGTTTTCGTTTTTGGCAGTATTTTAGTGAGCATTTTTTCAAGGAGTGAGAGTAGATTATGAGTGATACGTTCTTGACAATAACCGCTTATTGTGTGAAACTATGATGAATAAAGCAGCACAGGCTTTGGGAAGGTTAGCAAAGGGCGTTCCTAAGAACTATACAACAGAGGAAAGGAAACGTCGTGCTACTTGGATGCGTCTGCTAAACGATAAGCGGAAGGATGGAAAATACAATGAAGCACGGAGTAACGGGATGGGAAACACATAAATGCCGTTGTGAGACATGTAATGCGGCGATAGTCGAAAAAAGGAAAAAGAATAAGGCTAGTCATGCAAAATGGATGGCAAAGAACCCAGAATATACGAAAAAATATGCAGCGGCAAATCGTGACGCATTCAAAAAATACAAATCAGATTGGGCAAGTAGGCATCCAGAAAAGTGGAGGATTATGCACAGGGAGGCGGATTGGCGAAGGAGTGGAATCAAGATGAACAATGAAGAATATATCTCTCTTCTGAATCAGCAGGATTATCGGTGTGCTGTATGTGGAAGGGAATTGGCAGAAGACAAGTCAAAAATGAATGGTAATAATGTAGTTGCTCATGTTGACCACGTTCACAAGACAGGAAAAGTTCGGGGTCTTTTGTGTGGTAGTTGTAATAGAGCAGCAGGACTTCTTATGGATTCTGCGTCCCGTGCAGAGAAAATGGCAGTATATTTGGGACAACATCACGGAGGAACATCTAATGTCTAATACTTGGTTTACTGCGGATACTCATCTTTCTCATGCGGCTATGCTTCGTCATTGTCATGCCACTCGTCCTTATTCTTCTGTTGATGAAATGGACAAATCCATTGTGGATACTTGGAACCAGACGGTTTCAAGGGATGATTTAGTATATGTAATAGGGGATTTCGCTTGGAGTAATCACCGGAAGTGGATCAATGAGTTGAACGGCAAGAAGATTCTGGTTGTGGGCAACCATGATAAGATGCCACAGGATGCCCTTGACTTGTTCAAGCCCGACTGGATTTGTGAGGATATGACGGCACGGGAAGCCATCAAGACAATGGTGCAGTTCAGGGAAGTGCATCAGAAATTGGTTCGGGTTATTTGTGGTCAGATGATGACTCTGAATCACGAGCCGATGCGGTCTTGGAGTTCTTCGGTACACGGGAGTATTTGTTTGTGTGGACACTCGCATGGAAGATGTTTGGAATCACGTCCGGGTGAAATAGGGGGAGGTTTGATGTTAGATGTCGGATGGGATATATGGCATAACCCTATTTCATTTGACGAAGTAATGAGGCAGATGAGAATAAAACTTGAAAAAATGCCACAAAACTTCAGGGATCATGTTTTAAAAGGAACAAAACTAACAATAGACACTAATTTGGATTGACTTTGGTATCTACATGGCGTATTATGTCTTCACACAAATGGAGGTGAAGAATGAAAAAGTTATGGACACCGGAGATGGAGGTTGTGTTACGAAAAGAATATCCAGATCATGGTTCTGTGTGGTGTGGAAATATTTTAAACATGAAACCAAAACAAGTAACCAAAAGGGCGTCTGTTATTGGTATTAGGGTGACACAGGAGAGGAGTAGACAAAGGCAGTCGGAGAATATTCAGCATATTTGGGATGAACATCCGGAGAAATTTTCTGGTGTGGATTATAGATTATTTGTTGATTGCAAAACAAAAGAGGTGGCATATATATTGGGATTTTTGTGGGCTGACGGATATTTGAATGAAAATTATCCAAGTAGAATTGTATTGGAGATAGTTAGAGATGATTGGGAGAACATTAAACCAGTTTTTGATAAAACCGGAAGCTGGTGCGTAACTAATAGAAACAGAAAAGGAAGAAGGCCGCAATCAAGAGCACAAATTAGTAACAAAAGAATGGCAAAATATTTGAGAGAGTGCGGATATGGAAATAAAAACAAAATTTCAGCTTGTGGCATTTTGGAAAAAATACCGGATCATTTGAAACATTATTGGTGGCGTGGGTTTTTTGATGGTGATGGTTGTGTATATTACAATAAAAAGGAGTGTTGTTATCAATTAAGTCTGGCTGGTAGTTACAAACAAGACTGGAAGTTTGCTAAGAATCTTTTTTTATTATTGGATGTAAGATATAGTATCCAAAGGATCAAAAAAAATAAGAGCAATAGTCAATCATCTTGTGTTAGAATAACCAACAAGGATGGTGTAAAGAAGTTTTGCGAATACATATATGGTAGTTATGACGGAATAGGATTGGAAAGAAAATACCAAAAGTATGTGGATTTGTTGGAGTTTGTGAATGGTGGTGCTAATTTGGGTAATGACTTACGAGCAAGACGTGAATGGGTTAAGCAAATGAAGGATAGCGGTATGATCGTAAAACATATAGCGTCTTGTTTGGGCGTGTCAGAGATTATAATTTATCGTGATTTGGTTTTTATGAAAGATAGCGGAAAGTAAAACAAAGACTGAAAGCAAGGAGGTGGGTTATGCGTTAATTATTAAACCAATAGGAGGAATAGCTAATGAGCAGAACATACAAGAAGTTCACGGGACGTTGTTTTCGTAATCCTCATGGTCACAGACAGGCGATTATTGCCGGATGTAGGAAAAGGGCAATACCACCTGATCCTTGGGATGACAAAGGGATAGATAAACAATGTTATGTGCATTACA
>SESG01023071.1_pt1 | contig 11845 bp, 10 predicted proteins | sample 3171421 | NCBI WGS metagenome assembly SESG01 (sample SAMN10866946, study PRJNA518727) | freshwater metagenome | biome: subpolar coniferous forest; feature: holomictic lake; material: water; isolation source: holomictic Lake 227, 6 m and 8 m depth | place: Canada: near Kenora, Ontario | collected... | reverse complement strand
TGTCGACGACACGTCGCTGACGGTCGGCAACCTTTCGGAGCACCTCTCCCCTACCCTGACAACGGCCCAGACGATCAATGGCAGCGTCGGCACGGCTGCGGTGCAGATCGTCGGTGCCACGCCCCTGTCGACGCTGGTCGTCAAGAACACAGGCGCGAGCGTCCTGCGGCTGGCTGGCAGCATCAACGTCTCCGCGGGACGGCTGGCCGTCCTGCCCGTGACGGCGACGATCACGGTCTCAGCGCCATCAGGCTCGGGCACATACACCGCCATTTGGATGGGGTGAGCCATGATCAACTCAGGCGTCATGCGTGAGCGGGTGACGATCCAGAAACCCGTGGATCAGCAGAGCGCGTTCGGCGAGACGACGCTGACCTGGGTGGACGAGGCCACGGTCTACGCCAGCGTCATGGGCGTCAGGGCCGCCGACTACTTTGCGGCGCAGCAGGCAGGCCAGCTCGTCACCCACCGCATTCGCATTCGCTTCTTCCCAGGCATCACGCATCAGCATCGCCTTCTGTGGCGTGGTCGCGTGATGGAGATTTCCAGTGTCCTTGAGCGAGAGGCTCGCTCTATCCATGAGATACTGGCTAGGGAGGACGCCACATGATTACTCAAGGCCAGGGATCACCAAGAACATTCGGCGGCCAGACGGGCAAGCAGCTTGCCGAGGGCTTCGTCACGGTCAAGACGGCTGGGATTCGTGAACTGGCGGAGAAGCTCGAGGCTCTAGCCGCACAGATGGGCGAGCCCAAGGCGCTCGAGTCAGCCGTCAAGAAGGCCGGCGAGCACATCAAGCGGGGCTACAAGGCCAAAATCAGAAACGCCACCGGCAACCTGAGCAAGTCGGTCTACATCAAGACCAAGACATACGACGCAGCAGCGGTCGCAATTGTCGGCCCTCGGCAGACAGGGTCTGGACGCGGAACCGAGCAGGGCGGCTCGGGGAATGCGGCGTGGTTGTTTGAGTTCGGATCAGGCACCCGAAAGCCGGGAACCAAAGGACGCCGCACCTACATAAACGTCCACCAGATGATCAACGGAAAGATGGTTCGGCACTCATCTGTGAACGACAAGCAGTTCGCGAATATGTCGAAGGGCTACTACTTCCTGATGGGAAGCAAGTACGAAGAGGCTCGGCAGGCCGCGATGGGCAAGGGCTATCCGCACGACTTCGGCATCTCTGGCGGCAAGATGCACCCCATCACGCTCCACCCAGGCGACACCTACGCCCGTATGCCGGCGTCCCACGCGATGGAGAAGACCATCAGCGAGCAGCAGGGGGCCGTATTCGACACGCTCAAGGCGGCCATCCAGGCCAATATCGACAGGCTATCGAAGTGATCATCTCCCCAGAAAAGCACGTTTTCCAGAGGCTCGTCACCACCCCGGCGGTGGCGCGGCTGGTCGGCTTTCAGGTCTACCCGATTGCTGTGCCTAAAACGGCCGTCCTGCCGTTTTGCGTCTACAAGCGGAACAACATCACGCGAGAGACCGCCCTCGTCGGGCCACTGTATCAGCCTTTGGTCAATCTCCAGATCGCGTCCTGGGCACTCTACTACGACGCGGCACGCGAGTTGGCCGACGAAGTGCGGCTTGCTTTGGATGGACGCATCGGCACGCTCGCGGGCGTTACAATTAGTGATATACGGCTCGTGTCGGAGACGGATGACTACCTAGACCCGGCCGCCGTGGGAGCGCAGCTCCCACCAGCATACGAGGTTCGACAACTATTTCAGATTCGGTGGTCAGAGGCCACTGAATAAGACTTTAGCGCAAGGAGGCGCACTATGGCCGGTGTTGCAGCAATGGGCGTGTCGATGACCTACGCGGGCACGACGCTCACGATCACGAGCTTCAATGTCAACGACCAGATCGACACCGCGGACGGTTCGCACCTCGGCCAGCCCGCAGGCGACCGCCGGCAGTACGTTCCGACGTTCGTGCAGCGGGAAATCTCCTGCGACTACATCGCGCAAACGGTCATCACGGCCTACTCGGCCGCGATCAGCATCACTGGCCCCGGTTCTCTCAGCTTCTCCGGCAACGCTACCCTCACGGCCTCGACCGTGGGCGGCACCGTCGGCGATCTCATCAAGGGCAACGCGACTTGGCGGGTCGCCTAACGCTCTGGAGGTGACCCGACATGGCCGGGGCCACCGCACAAGGCGCGACCTTTTCGTTCCTGGGATTCAGCGGCAGGCTGACCGGCATCTCTGTGGAGATGCCTACAGCCGAGGTCACGAACATGACCGCCGCGGAGGATGGTCTTGGATACACCTTTATAGTGCCGACCGGCGAATGGGCCGGCGGCACTATAACCGTGGACTTCCTGACCTTCAACGCCGACCCGCAGTCGTTCGTCAGGAAGGTCGGCAGTCTCACTTTCACGTCAGCCGGCTACACCGTCAGCCGTCGCGTGGTCTGCGAGTCCGCGTCAGTAAGTGCCCAGGCGGGCGAACTGGTTCGCGGTTCCTTCAAGTTTCTGATGACTGATTACCAAGGCACATAGTCGGCAGGATGCCGCAAACGCACGCACTTTCTGGAGCAGATTGAAATGGCACTTGATCGTAAAAGCATCCTGGCAGTCGACGACGTTCGTAAGGAGAAGTTCGCCGTTCCCGAGTGGAAGGGCGAAGTCTTCCTGCGCGTGCTCACCGGCACCGACCGCGATCGTTTCGAGGAGTCCTACGCCGATCAGAAGATGAAGGCGTTCCGTATCCGCTTCCTCCTGCTCGCCCTGTGCGACGAGGCTGGCGAGCGGCTCTTCAGCGATGACGAGGCCGACGTGCTGGGCAAGAAGTCTTCGGTCGTGATCAATCGCCTGTTCGAGGCCGGCTGGAAGCTGAACGCCTTCACGCAGGAGGCTGTGGATGACCTGGGGGAAGATTCGCCCGCCGCCCCGAGCGACGGTTCTACTTCCGTCTAGCGGCAACGCTGGGGATGAGCGTGAAGCGGTTGCTGGAGGAAGTGGACAGCAAGGAGATCGCCGAGTGGTATGCGTTTGATCAGCGATGGCCGCTGCCTGACCCGTGGGGTCAGACAGCACGACTTTGCAGGGTGATCATGGCGTCATCAGGGAACTACAAGAAGCACGACCTCCCCGACGAAGCCGCGTTCATTCCGACTGTAGTCAAGGCCGAGCAGTCGAAGTCGCAGATCATGTCCGAGCTGCTGAAGCTAAACACGCCACTACCGGGGTGAATCGATGGCAAATGGCTACCTCGGCAAGATCAGCGCGATCGTCTCGGCGAATACGGCCGACTTCGACGGGAAACTGTCGAAGTCGGCCAAGGAAGTGTCGTCGTTTGCCAGGAGTGTGCAGAGCAATCTGACCTCTGCCTCCCGGCAGGCGGCGCGGTCCTTGGAGGGCATCTACACGCCGCTCCAGAAGTTCGAGCGGTCGCTCCAGGCCGCCGCGACGATGAAGCTCTCGTTCAAGGGCTTCCCCGGCATGATCAAGGACTTGGACTCGCTCCAGTCCAGGCTGAACTCGGCCCTGTCGAAGCGTCAGGTCGACATCGTCTTGAAGACGACCGGGATGTCCAGCGTATCGGCCCTGCGGGACGCGATCAGCGGACTCAAGTCGAAAGATATCGAACTCATCGCCCGCGTTGGCGGAGTGGACAAGCTCAAGGAGCTTGGCGGGAAGATCAAGGCCGACGTTGAAATCGACGCGGCTCGCAAGAAGCTTGCAGACCTAACGGCAGACGCCGAGGCGGCGAAGGCCAAGGTTGCCTCCATCGGCAGCGTGCCCGTCGCGGTCAAGGTCAACGCCGAGGGCGTCGACTCGCTGAAAGCCAAGCTTGAAGAGGCGAGGGGTGCGGCCGGCAAGCTCATGGGCGGCGAGTTCATGGGACAGAAGTCGCTGACAAAGGCGATTTCTGGGGTTAGCGGTGAACTGGTCAAGGTTGAGGCCGAACTTGCTAGGGCCGTCGCAGCGCAGAAGACGCTTGAGTCGATGAAATCTGGGCCGCGGTCGAAGCCCGAGGAACTCAGTAAGGCGAACGACAGGGTCGCATCGCTGACGGGCCAGAGGGACGAGCGCGCGAGGAATCTGGCCGAACTTGAGAAATACCGCGACACCATCAAGACGGTGATGCGGGATATCAAGCAGGCCGAGGCTGGCGGCGGGGCGACTGCCGGTGGCGGCGACATTGCTGCGGCCAAGAAAGAGGAGGCGGCGGCGATTCGGGCCGTGTCGCGAGCGGCGAAGGAACTGCAAACGCAGATCACCGCGAAGTACGGCGTCGACATCGACCTGTCCGATCTTGATCAGCTTATAAGTCGTGGCGGCAAGGCCAGCGATGTCCTTGAGCGACTGCCGGCGTTGATGGACGAGCTTGGCCGCTCCGACCTTGAGGCCGCATCGAACAAGATGCGGCAGCTTGTGTCTGTGTCGGAGGAGCTGCAAGACCCGATGAAGGCCGCCCAGGCGACACTGACGGGCCTCGCGAAGGAGGTTCAAGCTGGGTTTCTGCCGGCTCTCGTTCAGTCTCAGTCTGAAATTGAATCGCTCAACGCTCTGATTGAAGATGGCATCGCGCCAACGGCAGCGATCAAGAAAAACTTCGATCAAGTCAAGGCGACCGTTGACGCGACCGTGGCGTCTGTTCGGCAGCTAGCGGAGGTATCGGACAAGGCGGGGCGATTGAAGACCGGGCGAGAGCTTGTCTTCGCCCAGCCGGCTCTGTCGGAGTCGCTTGACCGAGGTGCTGCTGTTGGCAACAAAGCCGCCGGCCTGCCTGCCTCGGCGATTTCCTCGAGTCCTCGGCTCGTCGAATCTCTCGTCGCAGTCAACCAGCTAACTCGCGAGGCCGAGGCGGCATTCGCAAAGTTGCAGATGAAGGCTAACGTCGGCCTGCCGACGGGGTCATCTCAGCGGTCTCTTGACCTCCTTGTCGCGAAGCTTAATGAGGCGATTAGCACAACCGAGAATCTCGCGAACGCCCAGGCCGAAGCGAAATCGCGAGCCGCCGCCGCAGCGGACTCCGAGATCGCCAACTTCATACGGGTACAGCAGGCAGCCAAGACGGCCGAGCAGGAGCGGATCGCGCAGGCGCAGAAGGTCGCCGACAGTGAGATTGCGAACCTCCAGCGAGTACAGCAGGCCGCAAAGGCCGCTGAGATCGAGCGGCAGGCGCAGTCACAGAAGGTCGCAGACAGCGAGATCGCAAACCTCCAGCGGGTACAGCAGGCGGCCAAGGCCGCTGAGATCGAACGGCAGGCGCAGGCGCAGAAGGTCGCCGACAGTGAGATTGCGAACCTCCAGCGTGTACAGCAGGCCGCAAAGGCCGCTGAGATCGAACGGCAGGCGCAGTCACAGAAGGTCGCCGACAGTGAGATTGCGAACCTCCAGCGTGTACAGCAGGCCGCAAAGGCCGCTGAGATCGAGCGGCAGGCGCAGTCACAGAAGACAGTCGATGCCGAGATCGCCGTCCTTCAAAGGCGTTCTCAGGCAGAGAAGTCGGCGGAACAGGAGCGATTCGCGCAGGCGCAGAAGGTCGCCGACAGTGAGATCGCGAACCTCCAGCGGGTACAGCAGGCCAGCAAGGCGGCAGAACTTGAGCGGCAGGCACAGGCGCAAAGATCGGCCGATGCCGAAATCGCCGTCCTCCAGCGGGTTCAGCAGGCCGCCAAGGCCGCTGAGATCGAACGGCAGGCGCAGGCGCAGAAGGTCGCCGATAGCGAGATCGCGAACCTCCAGCGTGTTCAGCAGGCGGCCAAGGCCGCTGAGACCGAACGGCAGGCACAAGCGCAGAAAGCGGTCGATGCTGAACTTGCCGTCCTACAGAGGCGTTCGCAGGCAGACAAGGCGGCTGAACTTGAAAGGCAGGCTCAGGCTCAGAGAACGGCAGACGCCGAGATCGCGAATCTTCAGCGGGTGCAACAGGCGGCAAAGGCCGCCGAGCTTGAGAGGCAGGCGAGGGCACAGAAGACAGCGGACGACGAGATCGAATCGCTCATACGAAGAGAGCAAGCCGCAAAGGCTGCGGCGACAGGCGGAGAAGGTGGCGGTGGGCTCGGCCTGGATATCGAAGCACCAGCCAGACAGCTCGGCGTGCTCCTGAACAGCATCACATCTCTGAAGAGCGTGATCGACACGCTCCCCGAACCGCTGCGAGCAAGGTTCGTTCCCGCGATCCGCGAGGCAGAAGCCGAGTTCATTAGGCTGAAGTCGGCGGCGATTCCTATTGCCGGCGAAATCGAAGCAGCGCGACAGCGGCTCATTCATCTGACGCAGGATGCGACCCGTGCGGCTCAGGCGATGAACTTCTCGCAGTCATTCGGTGGCGAGGGCATGACAGGCGTGAACCTCGGCCTAGATCAACGAGCCCTTCAGGGCTACAACGCTCAGTTGCAAGTTCTGCAAGGTTACATGGCGCAAATCCCCGCCGCAGCCGCTGGGCCTGCCGTGGCGGCATTCAATCAACTTCGTAACGCCATAGCCCAAGCATTCGATGATGGCACGATAAACACTGCCGAGACAAGGCGAGAACTGGCTGCGCTGTTGCAGGCAACGACGCAGACGACCGCAGCCCTGGCTGGAGTCAGTGCGGGCCGGATCGGACGAGATATGCAACGAGCTGGCGACATAGGTCGCCAGGGCTTCGACAGGTTCGCGCTGGCAGCGAATCAAGCCGGCTACGCGATCGACGACTTCTTGTCCTCGACGGGCGGCCTGGAGTTCAAGCTGCGCGCGATCAGTAATAACATCACTCAACTCGCGTTCATCCTCGGCGGCACGACGGGGTTGTTCATCGGACTTGGCGCGGTCATCGCAGGCCAAGTCGCGATCGGTATCATCAAATGGATAAACAACGGCCGAACCGCCGAAGACCAGACGAAAGCGCTTAACGAAGCCCTGGCTCGCCAGAAGAACCTCGTCGAGGAGCTGGCCGAAGCGTTTAGGTCGCTCGGCGACTCCGCGACCCGCGGCATCTTTTCTGAGCAGGCGCAGCAGGCGAGGGAATTTGCTCGTGAAGTAGACAACATACTCAAGAAGCAGAGAGAGCTTGGGTTGCAGCGAGTTGTCGGCAACGATCCCGCGATTCAGCGAGAGCGAGCGGAGCAGACAAAGCTGCGACGAGAGATTGAGAAGGAAGAAAACCCCGCCGTGCGGGTTGGCAAGCAGCAGCAACTTCGAGCGTCGGAGGAGAGGGAGCAGAGGAGAACGCAGCTCCTGGGCGTTCAACCACCGCCGTCGGCCGCAGAGATTCGGCGAGAGGTTAGGCTGCGAGCACCAGTCCCTTTCAGGAATGCTGCCGAAGGCATACCGGAAGGAACGGATGTCGCGTCAAGGGTGGCGCAGGCGGACGCGATTCGTCCGGCCGTAGACCGCCTAAAGGAGATTGTTTCCGAAGGCAACTCGTCATTCGACTTCGGTCGCTTTGAGATAGCAAGCCGACAACTTGAGTCGCTCGGCAATCTCCTTGACAGGCTTGATAGAGCGATTGGCGATGCCGTCGCGCAGGCCGCTACCGATGTCGCGAAAGCATCCCGTGGCCCCGCAGAACAGATTCGCCAAGCTCAAGAAGAGGTCGCGAAGGCCATTGAGCTTGGGCTGCCTGGGGCGAGGATGTTCGGCGAAGAGCTTAACAGCTCTGCCGAGCAGCTCGAGAAGGCGTACAAGAAACTCGAGAGCGCCGCGGCAGGAAAGGACGAAAAGGGACGCGACATCGGGCCTGCGGAACAGAAGGCTCTCGTCGATGCCGCAAGCTCCGAAATTGACGCGCTCAACGCCCGCCGGCGCGAGATCGCCGCCCAGTCCGACGCCTTCCGCTACGAACGTACCGTCGAACCGCAGCGGCAGATCGACGCACGCACGGGGCGCGCTCGGTCGAATCTTGGAGCCGCCGGCCTTGAAGACGGTCGAATCGCCCGCCGGATGCGGGAGATTGAGAACGAGCGCGAGACGATTCGGCAGCGATCGGCACTCCCCGAGTTCCAGACCCCCGAGATGGTCCGCGGCCTGCAAGACGCCGAGCAGGCGCTCAACGAAGAGGCCGCCGCCATCGAAGCGGCGACGATCGCGATCAAGATATTCGCCGACGCGCTGAACCGTGCATCCGAGGAAGCCAAGGGCAACCTGAACTCGGCGCAGCAGCGGGCCGACGAGGCTCGTCGTGCCGACCTGGGCAACAGCACGCCGCAGACGCAGGAAGCACGCAAGCAGGCAGAGGCTGACTTGGAGCGGCAGAGAGAGACTGAGCGCGCCGCGCAGACTGAGATCGCTGTCGAGCGGGATCGGCTGGAGCAGATGCAACAGCCCGCCGCCGAGCGGATGCAGAAGATCGACGAGGAGTTGAAGAGCGGACGGGAGTTTGATCCTGGGCTTTCGTCGAAGCGAGAGGAGCTGCAAGCCGACGCCGAACGAGCGGGTAATTCTGCTGACACTTCGCGGCAAAAGCTGACTGAGATTCAGGCTGTCGAGGAGGAGTTCAAGACGGCCCAGGCAGAAGTCAACAGGTCTGAACAAGAGTTTGAAAAAGCTATCCGAGAGAAAAGAAAGGTCAGAGAGGGGCTCGGGATTCCTAGTGGATTACCCCTTGAGGAGGAGGACAAACAGCTCAGGCAGGCAGGTCGCGGCGACGTTGCTGATGCTTCTATGCGGGCGGCAGGCGTATTTGTCGAAGCAGAGAGCAAGAGAGACGAACTAGCGGATCGCCTTAAGGGTGGGGCTGTCGAGAAAGCCAGGGAAGAACTTGCCGCCGCCATTGAGAGGCAGGCGCAGGCCGCAAAAGCCCTCGCCGAGATCGACGAGCAGATCGCAGCCGCCCCTTCGGGCGACCGAGAAACCCTGATCCGCGAACGCGAAGCCCTCCAGGCCAAGATGGAGGACGACGCGAAGGCGAGCCAAGCGAAGGTCGACTCTGCCCGAGATGCCAGCACCCGCGAGGCCGAGCAGGCCAAGTCTGGCGAGCGTGGCCGCGAACTAACCCGAACGCCGGAGCAGAAATTCAAGGCCGAGTCCGAGCAGGGGCTAGCCGACATCCAGACGTACTTTGAGCGTCGTGCCGAGGACAACAACGGCCTCCGGCCGGCTGGCGATGCAGAGGCACAGGCCGCCGCCGAGGACCGCTTTCGCAAGGACCGCGAGAAGGAGGCCCGCACTGCTACGTCAGAGGGCCGCGGTGCAGAGCTTGGCATGAAGGAACGAGATCGATTCCGCCGCGACTTCAAGGAAGGCGCTGGCAAAGACATCAACGCCCGCGCCAAGGAACTCAAGGACAACGGCGAAGACCCGACCAAGTTCCTCCGCCAGTCACTCGCCAATCAGATGGAGCAGGTCGCTCCGATGATGAAGCAGTTCCAAGATGAACGCCAGAACGCCCTCCTCCAAGGCCCGTCTCGAGCAGCCCTGAACGTCTCCGACGTTTCGACGAGTCAGGGTGCCAGTGAACTCACTCGACTTCTCCGAGGCGACGATTCGGCGAAGGACGTGAATCTTGCGGAGCTGCGGAAGCAGTCGGGATACCTTGAGGACATTAGGAACGACCTCAAGGCCAACAACCCAGGAGTCCTCCTCTAATGCCCAAGCTCGTATCAGAACTCGCGCAGGGCAAATCCTTCAGTCGCAGTGCCGAAGGCGGCGGGCTTGCCGATCAGGCCACGCGGACGTGGAAGATTCTGCTCAACGCCCCAGACGAAGCATTCATCATCTCGGATGCGGTCGGCGTCAACATCGGCGACCCCCTGGGGTCGTTTAACCCGATCCCGTGCGTGAGCCTGGATGTCAAGGCAGACGGCGAAAGCCGGCTGGTGCGGATTGTCACCGCGCAGTACCGCAGCAATGCGGGCGTCGGCAACACAGACCCTGGCCTCGTAGAGCCGGCCCAGCGTCCCGCTCTCTATTCGATGACTACGTCGCTGACGGAGATCGCAGCGTGGGGCGGCGCGCCGGTGTCAGGCGGCGTTTCTGGTTCGTGGATCCCCGCGGTCAACCCCGTTGGAGACCTTGTAGACGGCGTGACCCGACTTGAACCGGTCGTCAACATAAACATCGACCAGTATTCATATTCCGACATGAGTCAACTTTTAGCCTACTGCGGATATGTGAACAGCGACGTTTTTACGTTCTCGAACCTCTCCGTAGGCGTTCATTGCTGCATGTTGCAGAGCATCTCGTCGCAGTCAGTTGTTGAGCAATTCGGCGACACGACGTTTCGCGGATTCAAGGTCACATTCGGCTTTGCGGTGCGAGCGCACTGGACGATCACTCGCGACGGATTTCAGGCGATCGGATGGGACATGGCGGTGCCTCAGACGGGGTTTACCATCTACAACACAAACGGCAACGATGTGGACGCACGCGCGCTAGCGTGGGAGCACGACGATAGCGGTAAGGTAAAGATGGACACTTTCGGCCTTTACCCCGCATCGCTTGCCTCTGGCACTTCAGGCACAAAAGTTCGGGCAATGGTTACAGTCCCGGCCAGCACAGGCGGTTGGACGCAGCGCCCGTGCGCACAGCCTGTCGCGCTGAACGACAACGGCACGCCGAGGTCGCCAACAGCATCGCCGCCAGTTCTCGTCAACCGCATCTGCATCCAGCCAGAAATGGCGTTCGGGCAGAACTTCTCCAACTTCGGCATTCGCTGGTTCACCTGATGCCTGACGGAAAATACCTCATCGGCGAGAGTCTCCGCGAGCGGCTGAAAAGCACGATCGCGAAGGTGGACTCCATCCCATTCGGCGGGCCGGTGAGCCGGATACCCACCGTGCTCGAGGACGGCGGAAGTTCCTACGTCCCCAAGGTCTTCCGCGTCTGCACCGCCACCGGCTCCTGGCCCGTCGACTCGTCGAAAGATGTGACGTTCTACGGCATCACGGCCACTCCAAATACCGTCAGCGTTTTGAACAAGCTGGTCAGCTTGCCAGCCCCAAAGAGCACGGCGACGAGCCGCATCGTCAACATCGCGAAAGACGGAACCCAGTGGTATCTCGTCTCGTTCCAGATGTCTGCGAAGACGGCGGTCATGGCGACAGCCACGCAGACGATCACGTTCATCGGCACGGCGGCCACGTCGACGATTACGTTGATCGACGCGAAGGGCACGCAGACGATCACGTTCCTCAGTGCGGGCAGTACGCAGAGGATTACTTATTCCAGCGCGGGGCCAGAGGTCGACGTTGTTTCTGACATCAGCGCAACACTCAACACAGGCAACTGCTCAATATCCATCACAAAGACAACTACGAAAATCAAGACCGCAGGCAGCACGCAGTCCGCAACTACCGTCTCCGCGTCGGGCACCCAGACGGCCACGGTCGTAACGATGTCGGGCACTCAGACGGCCACGATAATGTCCGCGTCTGGGACTCAGACTGCCACGATCACGACCGGGACGTACACGGCAACCTTCATTTCGCTGGAGATTTGAGATGGCGTGTCCTTGTTGCCGACCTCAGTGCCCTATCAAAGAAATAGCGAGCAGCGTGCAGATCACGTTTGGAGCCTCAAGAACAGATTTGTCCGTTCCGCTTTTTGTTAACGCAAGTCGCAGGGAAGTCCAAGAATGCTTAGACAAAGGTAATACTCTTAGGTACTGTCCTTCAAATGCTCAGGTTAATTTCAATTACCTTGACACTAATTTCAACAAGGACGCAACATCAGGGGATTGCTCAAAATACGACGGAACTTATATAGTTGATTTGAGGACTTCAAGCTCTGCGTCGGCGTCTTTTCGTTGGTGCATAATACCATTTCCAGATGCGTGCGTGAGTGTCCCATCAGTGCTAACGGGTCCATACCCAATGGGTCTCTCGATTGAGTATTCGGTCGGATGCGACGGCGTGGTCGCGAGGCAAATGAAATTTGGCGGAAATCTGCGGGCACGCGCTA
>SESG01015307.1_pt1 | contig 11845 bp, 4 predicted proteins | sample 3171421 | NCBI WGS metagenome assembly SESG01 (sample SAMN10866946, study PRJNA518727) | freshwater metagenome | biome: subpolar coniferous forest; feature: holomictic lake; material: water; isolation source: holomictic Lake 227, 6 m and 8 m depth | place: Canada: near Kenora, Ontario | collected... | reverse complement strand
ACGAGGTGCTGCTCGCTGCCGTGGGGGAGGCGCTCCGCCCATGAGCGGCGAGGCGCAGTCGTCCGGGGCGCGGGTCCTGGCCATCGACGACACACTCGACAACCTGATCACGCTGCGCGCGGTGCTCGAGGACGCCCTCCCGGGATGCGTGCTCCTCACCGCGACCGACGGCGCCAGCGGCCTCGAGCTGGCGCGGGTCGAGGACCCGGACGTCGTCCTCCTCGACATCATCATGCCCGGGATGGACGGGTTCGAGGTCTGCACGCGGATGAAGGCCGACGAGGCGCTGCGCGACATCCCGGTGGTCTTCCTCACCGCCATGGGGACCGGGCGGAAGGCCCGGGTCGAGGCGCTGCGGGTCGGGGCCGAAGGCTTCCTCTCGAAGCCACCCGACGAGATGGAGCTGGTGGCCCAGATCGGTGCCATGGCCCGGCTGAAGGCAGCCTCGCGGGATCGCCGGCTGCAGATGGATGAGCTGGAGGCCCGGGTCCAGGAGCGAACCCGGCAGCTCCGGCAGGAACTCGAGGAGCGCCGGAAGGTCGAGGCCGACCGGGAGCTGCTCGCGACGGCCATCGAGCAGTCGGCGGAGACCGTGTTCGTCACCGATCCGCAGGGAAGGATCATCTACGCCAACCCGGCCTTCGAGGAGGTCTCGGGGTACACGGTCGCGGAGGCCGTCGGCGCGAATCCGCGGATCCTCGGCAGCGGTCTGCACGCCCCGGCCTTCTTCGATGAGCTCTGGAGCACCGTCGCGTCCGGCCGGACGTGGAGCGGGCGGATCGTCAATCGCCGGAAGGACGGACAGCTCTACACCGAGGATGTCACCATCTCGCCCGTGCGGGACCGGTCCGGCCGGATCGCGAACTACGTCGCGGTGAAGAAGGACGTCACCCGGAGCCTCGAAATCGAGTCGCAGCTGCTCCAGGCGCAGAAGATGGAGAGCGTCGGGCGGCTGGCCGGGGGCGTGGCCCACGACTTCAACAACATCCTGGCGGTCATCCTGAGCAGCGTGCGCTTCGCGATCGAGGCCGTGCCGGCGGAGGGGGAACTCCGGTCCGACCTCCTGGAGATCGAGAGCGCCGGCGAGCGGGCGGCCGCCCTCACCCGGCAACTGCTCGCCTTCAGCCGCAAGCAGATGCTGGCGCCCGAGGTGCTCGACCTGAACGGGCTCGTCCGAAGCCTCGAGAAGATGCTGCGGCGGGTGGTGGGCGAGGACGTGAACCTCGTGCCCGACCTCGCCCCGGAGCGGCTCCTGGTGCGGGCCGACCCGGTCCAGATCCAGCAGGTGATCGTGAACCTGGTCGTGAACGCCCGGGACGCCATGCCCGGCGGGGGCACCCTGACGATCCGGACCCGGAATGCCGAGGGGCCGTCCCAGGTGCAGCTGCAGATCTCCGACACCGGGACGGGGATGGACGAGGCGACCATGGCATGCCTCTTCGAGCCCTTCTTCACCACGAAGGAGGCGGGGAAGGGCACGGGGCTGGGGCTCTCCTCGGCCTACGGGATCGTGCGGCAGAGCGGCGGCTCCATCCGCGCGACCAGCCAGCCGGGGAAGGGGACCACCATCGAGGTGATGCTTCCGCGGACCGAGGAAGACGCAGGGCAGGCGGCGGCGGGGCCCTCGGCGGGGGACCTCGCCGGTACCGAGACCGTGCTCGTCGTCGAGGACGACGCCTCGGTCCGGGGGGCCGTCCGCCGGATGCTCGCGAAGGCCGGCTACGCGGTGCTGGTGGCGGAGAACGGTCTCGAGGGGCTCGCCCGGTGCCGGGAGCACGAGGGGGACATCCACCTCGTGCTCGCCGACGTCGTCATGCCCACCATGAACGGCCAGGCGTTCCGCGAGCGCCTGCACCAGGAGCGCCCCGCCACCCGGGTGCTCCTCATGTCGGGCTACACCGACGAGAAGCTGTGCAGCAACGGGGTGCTCGCCAGCGACGTGGGCTTCATCGCCAAGCCGTTCAACGTGGAGACCCTCCTGCGGCGGGTCCGGCAGGTCCTCGACGCGGGCGAGGTGGCCCGGAACGAGGCGGCGGCGCCCGACGCGATCTACTCACAGTGAACTAACCCTGCGGGATCCCGTCCAGGCAACGTCCACCCCCGGATGGGCCTCTTTCGTGTAAGATCGTCCCAGCCCGCGGGATTCCAGAAGAAAAGTCGAATTCTGGCGTGACGAACGGCCACCCTCGTGGATAAAGGGGCGCTCACGTCGCACCGAGCATTCGATTCCCGGAATCCCGCGGAAATTCACGATGAGTGAAATATACCGACCGGACCGCAGAACCCCGAGCACGCCGGGAGAGCCCTCGCTGAAGTCCGGCGGACCTGGCCTCGCCAGGCTCGCCGACCTGCGGGATGCGGAAGCCGGTATCCGCGACCGCGATGCCTTCGCGCGAGCGGTGCTCGACGTCTCGCTGGACGGATTCTGGCTGGTGAACCCCGAGGGCAGGTTCCTCGATGTCAACCCGGCCTACTGCGCGATGTCCGGCTATGGCCGTGAAGAACTTCTGAGGATGAGCATCCCGGACGTGGAGGCCCGCAAGGCGCGCACCCCCATCGCCGAGCGCATCCAGATCCTCCGGAGGGAGGGCGGCGGTCGCTACGAGATCAACCACCGCAAGAAAGGGGGGGAGGTCTTCCTGGTGGAGGTCAGCGTGACCTTCGTCGGGGACGTGCGCGGGTCGATGGTGTGCTTCCTCCGGGACATCACGGAAAGGCGATCGCTGGAGGATACGCTCCGCAAGAGCGAGGGCTGGCACCGGCAGGCCATCGACGCGCTCCCGGTCCTGATCTGGGCCGCGCGCCTGGACGGCCACGTGGAGTACGTCAACAGCGGGTGGCTCGCGTACACCGGCGCGCCCGTGGAGAGGGCGCTGGGTGACGGCTGGGCAGAGGCCATCCACCCGGACGACGTCGTCGCGACCCAGGCAGCGTGGATCTCGGCGAGCGAGTCGGGCACCGACTACCAGGTCGAGCAGCGCCTGCGCCGCCACGACGGCCAGTACCGCTGGTTCCTGACCCAGGGACACCTCCTGCGGGACGAGAAGGGAACCCCGGTTCGCTGGTACGGCGCGAGCATCGAGATCACCGACCGCAAGGAGGCCGAGCTGCTCGCCAGGGAGCGGGCGAAGAGCCAGGCCCTGGAGGTGGCCATCGACGGGCTCCCCATCGGCGTGTCCATCACCGAGGTCGGTGCGGATGGAGTGGCCCGGATCGTCGCCTCCAACGCGGCGCACAGGAGGATCGTCGGCGTGGAGATCCCCGCGGGCACGTCCGTCGGTGCCCTTCCGTTCGGGAGGTGCGCACCCGACCGGAAGACGATCGTCCCGCCGAGCGAGTGGGCGGGCCCTCGCGCCGCCAGGATCCGCCAGCCAGTCCATGAGCCGGAGTGTCACATCCACCGGCCGGACGGGACCTGGTGCGTCGTGTCGGCGAGCGCAGCCCCCGTGGCTGCCCGGGAGATGGGTGCCCCGCTCCGGGCGATGACGGTGCTGCTCGACCTGACCGACCAGTTCGAGGCGCAGGAGGCGGTTCGCTCCAGCGAGTCGTTCCTGCGGACGGTCCTGGGAACGGCGCACGACGCCTACTGGGTGGCCGACGTCGAGGCCAGGTTGATCGAGGTGAACGAGGCGGCCTGCCGGATGCTGGGCTTCACCCGGGACGAGCTCCTGACGATGCGGATCACCGACCTCACGCCGGAGGATACGGGTCCGAGGACCCGGGCACGCATCGCACGGATCCGGGAGAACGGCTCCGACCAGTTCGAGGCACGCCTCCGGCGGAAGGATGGGAGCATCCTCGACGTCGAGGTGAGCACCACCCTGGTGACCAGGGGACGGGAAAGCATCGTCTGCTTCCTCCGGGACGTGACCGGGCGCAAGGACGGCGAGGAGAAACTCCGGGAAGCGAAGGCCGAAGCCGAGATGGCTTCCCGGGCCAAGTCGTACTTCCTGGCCAGCATGAGCCACGAGATCCGCACGCCCTTGAACGGCGTCATCGGGATGCAGCAACTCCTGCTGCGCACCCCGCTCACCTCCGAGCAGCGGGAGTACGTGACGACCGCGAACGACTCGGCCCAGACCCTCCTGCACCTGATCTCCGACGTGCTCGACCTGTCCAAGATCGAGGCCGGGCAACTCCAGCTGGACCCGCATTCCTTCTCGCTGCGCGCCGTCGTGGACCGCGTCGCCCGCCCGGCGGCACTCGCCGCGGAGCAGAAGGGGCTCCGCTTCTCGGTGGAGATTTCCTCGGGAACGCCGGACCTGCTCGCCGGCGACTCCTGGCGGCTGGGGCAGATCCTGAACAACTTCCTGTCGAACGCCGTGAAGTTCACCGAGCGTGGCGAGGTATCCCTTCGTGTCGAGGGAGCCGCCCTGGCGGACGGGAACGCGGAAGTCACCTTCGCAGTCCGCGACACCGGAATCGGCATCGATCGCGAGGCGGTCTCCCATCTGTTCGCCCCTTTCACCCAGGCGGACGGATCGATCTCGCGTCGATACGGCGGAACCGGTCTCGGGCTCTCGATCTCGAGGCAGCTCGCGGAGATGATGGGAGGCAGCGTCAACGTGAAGAGCCTGGTCGGTCACGGCAGCACGTTCCGCCTGACGGTCCGCCTCCCGGTGTCCCGCGAGGCGCCTGCCGATGTCGCCTCACCGCAGGGGCCGGGGTCTTCTCCCGGTACGGCTCCAGCCCGGGTGCGCCCCAGGCACATCCTCCTCGCCGAGGACAACCCGGTGAACCAGCTCCTCGCGACCCGGCTGCTCCAGCAGGGTGGACACACCGTGACGGTGGCGGCCGACGGCCGGACGGCGCTCCATCTCCTGTCGAAGAAGCACTACGACCTGGTCCTGATGGACGTCCAGATGCCGGAGATGGACGGGCTGGAGGCCCTGCGACGGCTCCGGTTCCGGGAGGGGGCCACCGGGACACACATGCACGTGGTTGCGGTGACGGCACAGGCGATGAGTGGAGACAGGGAACACTGCCTCGCCGCGGGTGCGGACGACTACCTGGCCAAGCCCTTCACGCTGGATGGTCTGGAGGCCGCCATCGCTGGCGCCGTGGTGCCGTCGGACGAGCCATCCCTCCTTCCGGATGCCGTTGACCTGCGAGGCAGGCTCGAGCCTTGCGGAGCTTGCTCCGCCTTCGACTACGAAGACTGCGAGGGCCGGTTGAGCCAGGCGCCCCTCGATCTCGCGAAGGCGCTGGCAAGCTGTGGCGGCGACGAGACCCTCCGGAGGGAGGTGACGGCGGAGCAACTCCTGCGGCTCCCGGCGGATCGGGAAGCCATCCGGGCCGCGTCCTCGTCCGGCGACTGGTTCGCCGTGGCCCATCTTGCGCACCGGATCCGGACGTCGCTCGCAGCCGTCGGCGCCATCCCGGCGTCCGACGCAGCCAAGGTTCTCGAGGAGTCGGCGCGAAGGGACGATCCACTCACGTGGCGCGCCGGCGAGCGATTCCTGTGCGAGCTGGACCGGGCCGCACCCGCCCTTCAGGCGTCCGCGACGTGAACCGCATCCGGCGCATCTTCTCCTTTGCGGTCATGGCCATCCTGGCGATGCTCGCTTCCCCGCGGGCCGCGGCGCTCGACCCTTCGCGTGCCATCACCCAGTACGGGCTCACGGCGTGGCAGGAGGGGCTGCCCCAGTTCACCGTGACCGCGCTGGCCCAGACCCCCGACCGCTATCTCTGGATCGGCACGCAGGAGGGGCTCGCCCGCTTCGACGGGGAGCGCTTCGAGGTATTCGACCGGCGCCGGATTCCGGAACTCCCCTCCAGCTGGATCACGTCGCTCCACGCCGTCCGCGACGGGACCCTCTGGATCGGGACCACCGAGGGGGTCGCACGGCGCCTGCCGGACGGACGCTTCGAGAAGATGGAGATCCCGTCTCCGCTGACGAGCCGGATCGCCGAGGATTCCTCGGGTGCGATCTGGTTCGCGGGTCGGGATGGGCTCCGCGCCTTCCGCGACGGACGGTTGGTCCCGGATCCCGCCGGGGCGGCCGGGAGCAGACCGAAGGGGGCGCGCGCCGTCGCGGGAGGACGCGGAGGCGGCCTCTGGTGGGTGGACGCCGAGGGCGAGGTGCACCACCGGAACCCGGACGGCAAGCTGCGCACCTGGAGGGCGGGGCAGGGGTACCCGAGCCTTCGTGCGACGGCGATGGCGGTCGATGGCGAGGAGGGATGCTGGGTCACGACGATGGAGGGGTTCCTCCTGCGGGTGGACGGGGACTCCCTGCGCGTCTTCGGACCCGACGACGGGATCCCGCGAGCGCGCCTCTCCTCCGTGATTCTCGACCGGCAGGGCAACGTCTGGATCGGGTCCTTCGGAGGCGGACTCATCCGGTACGCCCGGGGCCGTTTCGACGTGCTCGGCCCTGGCCAGGGGCTCGGAGACAGCGATGTCCCTTCCCTCCTGGAGGACGCCGACGGCAACCTGCTCGTCGGCACCCAGGCCGCCGGCCTGATCCGGCTGCGCGACGTGCCGCTCGAGACCATCGGTCGTCCCGAGGGGATCACCGAAGACAACGTCCGGGCCGTGCTCGCCGAGCGGGACGGGTCGGTGCTCGTGGGTACCGTGGGCCCCGGGCTCTGGCGGGTCAGGAACGGCGTGGTCCAAGCCGAACCGACCCCCGGGCCACTCTTCTCGGCCGTCTCCTCCCTGCTGCGCGATCGGTCAGGTGCGCTCTGGATCGGCACCGCCAGCCGAGGGCTGGTCCGGTGGGGGACCGACGGGAAGTTCACCTGGATCGGCTCCCGGGAAGGGCTCAGCGACACCCACGTCACCGCCCTCGCGGAGGATCGCGAGGGGACTCTCTGGATCGGTACCGAGGGGAAGGGCGTGCTGCGGATGCGGGAGGGGCGGTTCCTGCCGCCGGGGCCGGAGTCGGCCATCGACCAGGCCTGGGTCGCCGCCCTCTTGCCCGCGAGCGACGGTTCCCTCTGGATCGGCACCGTGGATCTCGGGCTCGCGCAGCTGCAGCAGGGGAAGCTCACCCGGTGGCGCCGCGCCGACGGGTTCCCGAGCGAGGGGGTCGCAGCCCTGTACGAGGATGCGGCCGGCAACGTCTGGGTGGGACTGGTGTCAGGGGGGCTGGCGCGGATCCGGCATGGGCGCATCCAGGTGGTCGGGGAGGCCCAGGGTCTCTTCGACGACGTCGTCCTGGCCATCGTGGAGGACCGACGCGGCGATCTGTGGCTCTCCTCGAACCGGGGAGTCTCGCGCGTCGCGCGGAAGGACGTCGAGGCGGTGATGGACGGGCGCGCCCCCCGCGTCGAGGTTCGTGTCTATGCGCGACCCTCCGGGATGCGCAGTCCGGAAGGCAACGGAGGCCAGCAGCCTTCCGCCACTCTGGACGGCGCAGGTCGCGTCTGGGTCGCGACCACGAAGGGGGCGGCGATCTTCGATCCCGGCCGTGACGACCGCCCGCCCATGCCACCCCCGGTGATCATCCGGGCCGTGGAGGTCGATGGGGTCCCCCTCGCAGGTGGCCGTCAGCTCGACGTGCCCCCGGGGAGCCGACGCGTCGCGATCCAGTTCGCCGCACCCGATTTCACGTCGCCGGCGCAGCTCCGATACCAGTACCGGCTGGACGGATGGGACGGTGAATGGGTGGAGGCGGACGAGCAGCGGCAGGCGATCTACACCGCGCTGCCGCCGGGGGACTACGTCCTGCGGGCGCGCGCCGGCTACGTGGGCCTGGCCCCCCGGGGCGCGGAGGCGACCGTGGCGATCCACGTCGCGCCCTGGCTGGTGCAGCGCCCGGCGTTCCGGATCGCGGCGGTGGTGGCGGCGCTGCTCGCCGGCTGGGCGGTCTGGCGGGTCCGCATCCGGTCGCTCCGTCGGCGGCAGCGCGAACTGGAGGCGGTCGTGGTCGAGCGCACGCGCACCCTCGAGGAGGAGAAGGAGCGCAGCGCCGCCGCGCGCCGGGCGGCCGAGGATGCGAGCCGGGCCAAGTCGTCCTTCCTCGCCAGCATGAGCCACGAGATCCGGACGCCGATGCACGCGGTGCTGGGGCTCACCGATCTCGTACTCGATACCCACCTTCAGCCGGAGCAGCGCATCCACCTGGAACTGGTCCGCTCCTCGGGGCGCCACCTGCTCGGAATCCTCGACGAAGTGCTCGATTTCTCCCGGATCGAGGGCGGGGGGCTCACCCTGGAGTCGGTCCCGCTCCAGCCCCGCGCGGTGGTGGAGGAGGCGGTCGGAACGGTGCGGATGGCCGCGGAGGCGAAGAAGCTCCCTGTCCTCACGCGGGTGGATGCGTCGGTTCCGGACTGGGTCGCGGGCGATCCGCTCCGGCTTCGCCAGGTTCTCATCAACCTGCTCGGGAACGCCGTGAAGTTCACCCCGACGGGCGAGGTTCGCGTCGTGGTGGCCCCGGTGGCCGGAGAGCCGGGCATGCTCGAGTTCCGGGTCGAGGACACCGGGCCCGGGATCCCGGCGGAGTCCGTCGAGCGCATCTTCGAGGCGTTCCGCCAGGCCGAGGAGAACACCGCGCGCCGCTACGGAGGCACGGGGCTCGGGCTCACCATCAGCCGGCGCCTGGTGGACGCCATGGGTGGTGTGCTGACGCTGGAGAGCGAGAAGGGTCGCGGATCGACCTTCCGATTCACGGCCCGGCTGCCCGAAACGGACGGGTCCGGGACCCGAGCGACGGGCGTGGCAGTCTAGGCGACGGTCCGGCCGCTCCCGAAGCGGGCGAGCACCCGATCCAGGGCGTTCCAGTCCACGGGCTTGGTGAGGTAGTCGTCGAGGCCCGCCTGCATGTACTGCTCCCGGAACTCGGGCAGGGCGTCGGCCGTGAGGGCCACGATCGGGATGCGCCCGCGGGAGCCCTCGAACCCCCGGATCTGACGGGTCGCTCCGGCACCGTCCAGCTCCGGCATCTGCATGTCCATCAGGACGAGATCGAAGTCGCCCTCGCGGACGGCCTTCACGGCCTTTACGCCGTCCTCGACGAGCACCACGTCGTGCCCGGCCCGGCGCAGGCGCGTGCTGATGAGGAGCCGGTTCACCGCGTTGTCCTCGGCCACCAGGATGCGAAGGGGTCTCGACGCGAGCGAGGCGGGCGCGGAGCCAGGGGTCGCCGCGGCGTGATCGGCCGGGGCGGATGTGGCGCGCTTCAGCCGTAGCTCGAACCAGAAGTTCGACCCGCGCCCCGACTCGCTCTCCACGCCGATCATCCCTCCCATGGCCTCCGCCAGCCGGCGACAGATCGCCAGGCCCAGCCCGGTACCGCCGAAGCGGCGGGTGGTGGTGTTGTCGGCCTGCTGGAAGGGGCGGAAGAGGGTGGGGAGGACATCGGCCGGGATGCCGATGCCCGTGTCCCGCACCTCGACGCGAAGGAACACCTCGCCGGGCAGCGGGGAAGGGCGCGAGCTCACGCCCACGGTGACCGTCCCACGTTCGGTGAACTTGACGGCGTTCCCCACCAGGTTGAAGAGCAGCTGGCGAAGGCGCGTGGGGTCCCCCTTCACCGAGGGCAACTCGCGGTCCGAGCACGAGATCCGGATCTCGTTTCCCTTGCGGGAGGCCGCGTTGGCGAACAGCTCGATCGTGTCGCGGACGGTGGCGAGCGGGTCGAAGTCCACCTCCTCCAGCACGAGCCGGTCGGCCTCGATCTTGGAGAAGTCGAGGACGTCGTTCAGGACGTGGAGAAGCGACTTGGCCGAGGAGTCGAGCGCCGTGACGAAGCGTTTCTGTTCGGCGGACAGCGCGGAGTCGCCGAGCAACTCGACCATGCCGATCATGCCCGCCATGGGGGTACGGAGCTCGTGGCTCATCATGGCCAGGAACCGGGACTTGGCGAGCGTGGCGGTCTCGGCGGCATCGCGCGCCGACCGGAGGTCATGCTCATACCGCTGCCGCTCGGTGATGTCGTGAAAGGCGACCAGGAGGGCGTCCCCCTCGGAGATGCGGATCAGGGTGAGGGTCATCTCCACGGGTACGGGCGTTCCCTGGAGCGTCTTCGCCGTCCATTCGAGGCGGGCCACGCCCTCCTCGCGGGCCACCTTCTCGAACCCGCGCAGGAACTCGGAGGACGAAGTGGCTTCCGGGCCCTGCACCGGCGCCGCGAGGTCCTCGATGCTCCTTCCCCTCACATCCTCCAGCTGGCTGGCGCCGAGCAGGGCCAGCGCCGCGTCGTTCGCGTCCACCAGACCGCTCGCGCCAAACAGGAGGTGGGGCTCCCCGGACCGCTGGAAGAGGGTCCGGAAGCGTTCCTCGGCCTCCCGGATGTCGGTGACGTCGCGGACGATTCCGGTGAAGTAGTGCTCCCCGTCCTCGATCACCGCGCTCACTGCGAGCTGGACCACGAGCGGCGAGCCATCGCGACGATGGCTCTGGATGGTCCGAGGCTTGCCGATGACCGCGGCGACTCCGGTCCGGAGGTAGCGGTCCAGGAAGGCCTGGTGGTCGGCCAGTTCCGGGGCAAGCAACTCCGTGAGGGGGCGTCCCACGGCCTCGGCGGCGGACTTGCGGAAGACCCCCTCCGCGGCCCGGTTGTACTCGCGGACGATTCCCCGCTGGTCGATGGTCACGATGCCATCGGCAGCCGAGTCGAGGATGTTGCGGAGCCGGCGCTCCTGCGCCGTGGACCGCTCGCCGGCTTCGTCGAGCCTGCGAAGCGACCGGAACAGCATGACGCGGAAGGCCCAGACCGCCACCAGCACCAGGACGAGCAGGAGGAGTGGATAGATGATTTCCGCCCTCCAGCGCTGCAGGACCGCCGAGACCGGGATGCGGGTCTCGACGAGGACCGGGAACTCCTCCGCGGTGACGAAGTGGGCGAGCCATCGCGTCCCGTCGAGGTCGGTATCCCAGAAGGCACCGGTCTCCCGGTCGGGCAGGAAGCGGGAGAAGATGGGGTGATCCTTGCGGGGCGCCGGCGGGGTCTCGGACGTGGATGCGAGGACGGTTCCGTCGTAGCGCATCAGCGTGAAGGTCTCGTCCACGCCGGCCATCCTGTGCAGCTCGTTCAGGAGGCTGTCCGTACCCATCACGGCGACGAGCAGCGGCGAATCGGGCAGGCCGGAGGCGGGGCGGGAGATGGTGAGGAAACCGGAGCGGGCGAAGGCGTCCCCCTCCCGGACGACCTGGCCCGGGGCGAAGGATCGCCCCTCCTTGGGCCGGCCGATCTGGAGCCGCCCGTCCCGGGGCGCGGAGAGGAAGTCGTACCCCGCCACCGACACACCGACGTGGGAGGGCTGGGAGGAGGCCAGGATGCGGCCGTCGGGGGCGACGACGGCCAGCTCCCGGACGAGGGTCAACTCCCGGGTGACCTGCGCCAGGATCTCGTCCGCACGGGCCGATTCCCCCGATGAGAGCGCTTGCAGGAGCCTCCCGTCGATGGCGTCCATCTGGGCGCGCAGGACCACGAGGTTGCGGTTCACCTCCGAGGAGAAGATGCGGGCGTAGGTGGCCCTGTCCGCCTCGGCGTCGAGGCGCATGGCGCGCCACAGCTGCACCAGGTGGCTCGCGGTGACGAGCACGACGATCAGGGCGAAGCCGCTCGACGCGAGGCGGACCAGCTTCCACGGCTGGTGGAACGTGTCGGGAGCGGCGGTGGGGCGGGATGGGGTCACTGGGGGATGACGATGGCGTCGAGCTTGGCGGCCTTCGCCGCAGACAGGAGACGTCCGTCCCGCTTCACGTCGGAGACGAACTGGTCTACCCGCGCCAGCCAGGCGTCGTCGCCCGGTGCGACGGCGTAGGCGTAGGAGAGGGGGAAGACGGGCTTCTCCGGCGGCAGGATCCGGGCCCACTCCGCGTTGTCCGCGATGCGCCGGCTGTACGGGTAGTCGGTCATGAAGACGTCGGCCCGTCCCGACTGCACCTCCCGCT
>SESG01022937.1_pt1 | contig 11850 bp, 7 predicted proteins | sample 3171421 | NCBI WGS metagenome assembly SESG01 (sample SAMN10866946, study PRJNA518727) | freshwater metagenome | biome: subpolar coniferous forest; feature: holomictic lake; material: water; isolation source: holomictic Lake 227, 6 m and 8 m depth | place: Canada: near Kenora, Ontario | collected... | reverse complement strand
GGTCAGCACCGGTCCTTTGGCTGACTTCTTCTTGGAGTCCTCCTCCGGCGTCGTATCCTTGGCAAGCTGTTGGGTCGCCTCGGCACTCGCCTGCTGGGCCGCCGCCGCGCTGGAGGAGGTAGTGGCTGCGGTCGTGCCCAGGGTGGAAGTGGCGGCCGCACCGCCGATGGAGACGTTCTGACCCAGCACCGCAGCGGTGATACCACCGCCGCCGGAGGCATTCACCCCGCCAACGCCGATGACGGTGCCGGAAACCGAGCCGGCCGTGGCAGTTACATTTGCCGTGCCGCCGGCTAGCAGCGTCCCGCTGAAGCTCTGGGCGGCGTTGATGTTGGCGTTCTGGCGTGAGAGAATCATGCCCTTGATGCTGCCCTGCGCGGTGATATTCACGGTGCCGCCAATGACACCTCCGGAGCCGAGATCGACGTTGCCCGCATACCCCGGCGCGCCGCCGGAAGCCGGAGTGCCCGCGGTCAAAGTGATCGTCGGGCCGCCGGCCACACTGCCGTTCAAGGCGAACTGCTGGATGCCGCCCAGGCTCGAGATAATGTCGCCACGAGGGGTCTCGACGGTGATATTTCCAGGCAGCCCGCTGCTGTCCGCCGCCCGATATTGGGCCGTAGGGGAGATGGCCATAATCCCGCTTCCAAAGGGTCTTGGGCTGGCAATGGTGTCCGAGGTCGCCAGACCAGTGGCCGCGTCGTGACGAATCACCGGCACAACCAAAATCGAATTGGCGCCGTTCCCCGCATTCACGCTGCCCTGTTGTGATCTCACAAAAACATCGCCGCCGTTGAACGTCGCGATCCGGGCACCCCCGATGTTGATGTCGTTCTGAGCCACCACCCTTACGTTGCTGAGTCCGGAGCTCCAAATCCCGTAGGCCATGTTCGCGGCCGGGGGAATCAGGGCGAAGTCTCCCAGGCTCAGAGATACCCCGCCCCCGCTGTTAACCGTCACATCGCCGCCAAAGATCGCGGCGATCGTCGAGCTCAGCAAGGTGATGTCGCCGGAGATATTCACGTTCACCGCCGCCCCGGAAGCAGTCCAGGGAGCCAATGACGCATAGTTCACCGGGTTATAGGCGGAACCGATCCCCCAGGAGACAATCCCAGAACTGCTGCCCAAATTCAGAGACGCCGCGTTGAGGTTGAACTGCCCGGGGCCTCCAATCTGAAAACCCGGGGGCTGGGATTGGGCGTCTCGAACCGAGTTCATACTTTGGGTATAGAGCGCTTCGAGATTGGAGGGAGGAACAAAGCTGGCGGTCGTGGTTGCAAAATAGAAGGTGCCGTCGGCATGCCGCTCGGTCACCACGTTCCCCGCCGGGTCCAATTTGAGGATGGGTATCGCGGTGCGGTTCAGGGCGCTCAAAACACTCGCCCGCATCTGGTATTGAAAACCCAGTTGCCCCGTGGCGGCGTCATAAATGAAACCCGGGTTGGCGTTGGGATCATAGCCTGCCTGGAGCTGATAATCGGGACGCAACACCAATCGCAGCCGGGCATAGGCGTAAGCCGTCTGCTGCGCCGGGGTCATCAGCAGGACGTCGGGGGTCAACGCGAGCGAGACGTTCGGGTCCACCATCAACGAGAAGATCGCATCCCAGGCCGAGGGGACAAGCGGGTTCGCGCCCGCAATGTGTTGAGACAGCGTGGTGAACGCGTAAACCGGAGAATAGCTGATCCGGCCGGCCACATGGACGGACGTGGCGTCGGTGGGATGAAGATTCTGGCCCAGGAGACTGGCATTGAACATGTCGCCGCCGACGGTGATCTGGGTCGCCTTGGTGGTGCGCAAGATCACGTTTTCCATGTTCCCCGCGATGTTGATTGCCACTGGATTCGGGTTGTTGAGTTCGGGCGGCGTGGCGGCGTGATCGCTGATGCCGAACGTGCCAAAGCTGCCGGAAGATGGAAATGGGTCCCACTGCCTGGCCCCACTGTCGGACATCGAAAGCGTCCAGACATGCACATTGAGCAGATCATAGGGATCCTGGTAGCTCTGAAAATTCCCTCCGTTCAACGTCGTGAGGCGCAAGTTGCCGCTGGGCGAAGGAAATAGAATCACATCCGTGTCCAGCACGATGCCCCCCGAACCAGCCGTGACGTCCAGCGTGGGGGGCAACAGCATCGGAACCGAACTTCCCGGAGACGAGGGAATGCCATGCGGCGCCCCCGCACCCGTGATCTCGACCAAGTTTCCCGCCTGGAGAATTACGGCGGCCAGCGGATCATAGTCGAACAAGTGGTAACCGGCATACCCGGCTACGGTGCCACCGCGGTCATTGAACACGCCATTGGGATTGCGTATGTCCTGCACGTAGATGCTTCCACTCGGGGCAGCAACGTTCCAGCTTCCCTTCACCAGGCTCAGGGCAAAGCCGCCGCTGGCGGTTGGCGCGCCGATAGTGCCGCCGGCGCTGATGGCGCCGAGGCCGTTCGCCAGCACGTAATGCCCGAAAACGTCTCCCCCGGCGGTGACCGTGACGTTGCCAGGCTGAGCACCGAAAGCGCCGGCGCCGCCATCGTATTGGGCGCTATTGTAGTCGTTTTGGAGCGGAAGGTAGCTGGTGACATCCCCACCGGCGGTAATGGCGACATTGCCACCGGCATAAGTGCTTATCCCGCCCAGGCTGGGGGAGACCTTATAATACGGCGAGTCTCTTTGGCCGAAAATGTATCCCTTGAAGTTACCGCCGGTATTCACATCGCCAAAGAGCGCCGTCACGCTGACGTTCCCGCCGCCGAGGGTCCGGATGCCGTTGTTGCCCACGGCCCCCGAGCCAAGTGGATCGGCGGGACCGGGATTGATGATCACCTCGTTGGCCGCCCAGAGATTGATATTGCCGTTGAGAGTCTGGATGTAGGCATTGCCTTGCAGGTAAATCCCCGCACCGGAGTCCGGCCGGGCCAGCAGGCCGGCAGGGCCGGCGGCCATATTCACGTTCCAGTTTTGGCCCGCGATGATCGGAGAGCGATCGGACAATGTGATACTGTTCCCGGCCGACAGGCTCAACCTGGCGTCAGGGTCCAGGCTGTTTTGCAACGTCCAGCTGGTGTCGAGATTAATATTGCCTCCCGCGAAGACGCTGATCTTGGAGTAGGCAGCCAGGTCGCCGACATTCAGGTTAGGGTTTTCCCAAGCCGGGGTGCTCGCAGACGAAGATAAAGTCAGATCCATGGGATTCACCAGGAGCAGGCCGCCTTCGGCCTGAAAGTCCGCGGCGGAACGACCGTTAATGGCCGCTTGAACCGTGGCCGGGCTGATTCCGTTGCCAAATAACTCGACGACGCCGTCCCGGCCTCCCGCCTGGCCCGAGACGTTGATCGTGGAAGTGGGAGTGTCAGCGAACGCATGATCGGATTTCACGACGACGAATCCCCCGGGGCTGGGGTCGGTGGCCGTGCCATCGCCCTGGGCCGAGAGCACTGAATCAGCGCCGAGAGTGAGGCTATCGCTGGCGACCAACTCGATCACGCCGTTGGCCTGGCGAATGGAATTGGCCTGCACCAAGCCGCCCTGGTTGACGACTTGCGCGCGCATGGCGATGGAGCCGGCGTCGGCGATCAAACGGCCCGAGTTGTCCACCGAGCCCGCGGGAAGTGTTACCTGGGCGCTAAGGCCTCGGCCATCCGGGCGCTCGGAAATGAGGACCTGCTTGCCGGCATAGAGGCCGATGCTGCCTTGCGGGGCCGAAATGGTGCCGTGGTTTTGGATGTCATGGGCGATGAGGAAAGCCGAGCCGCCATTCCCAATATTGATCTGCCCATAATTGATGATGCTGGCGGTGGGAGGCGGAGCATTGAACTGCCAGGCGCCGCCGCCGGAAAGGTCCGGCGCGGGAGTGGGGGATGTTGTCATAACGAGGCCTTGCGCGTTGAGCACCGCCTGGCCGCCGAGGTAGAAGCCGGACTGGTTTTGCAGCACCACGTAGCCGTTGGCATTCAGGGTGCCGAGGATCTGGGAGGGGTTGACATCGTTGATCTGGTTCCAGACCACCGAGGAGGAGGACGGCTGAAGGAAGGTGGTGGTTTGGCCGACGCCGATATTGAAGCTCTGCCAGTTGATGACGGCCCGGTCGGAGGTTGTAATGGTAAACTGCGAACCCTGGTTGCCGAAGGAGGCGTTCCCCTGCCTGACGGTGCCACCGACCGGATTGGCATACACAAAGGGCGAGCACAGGCCACCCGCCAGCAGCAGGGTCAGTGCTGACCGCGCCCAAGAACCGCGACCAGGCAGACGTTCGATCATATATTCATACTCCGCTAAGGATTAACCTGCGCGCGACCCAAGGCACAGCGATCGCGAGTTACGTTTCGGTTACGCTTCAAAACTGAGAGCTCAGGCTGAAATTGAACCGTGGTTGGCCCGCCGTCGCGTTGGGAGCGGAGAGCAACGGAAAGGAAAAGAGCAAGCGGGCTTCCCAACTGGCGCCGATGGAGAAGACACCCCCGAAGCCGGTGCCCCAAAGCGCGGTGCTGGCCTGGCGCCCACGCGGATCTAACAGATACACTTCGCCGTATTCCATAAACACCGAGCCGCGCACAATAAGCCGATGGTTGGGATAAACCAGGCCCAGCACCTGGGCCGGTGTCTTTTGCTCGACCCCCATCCACCAGCCCGTATCACCCAGCACATCTCCTTCCTGGTAACCCCGCACACTATTCACGCCGCCAAGCCCATATTGCTCATTACTGATCAAAGGTTCGGTGGCCCACTGACCTTCCCCGCGGAGCGACAGTATCCAATTCGTGTGGATCAGAAAGTCGCGCGACAGCGTAGGGCTGAGAGTAAGCCAATGGCCGGACGATTCGGAGGAACCGGTGATGCTTTGCAGGCTGCTAAGAGAACCCGAATACCAGGCGTTGGCGCTGAGGCCCAGGCCGAAGGCGCTCACGCCCCAGGGATCGCGCAAGCTCGCATCGTAGCGGAGCGCCAACGGGAGGTAGTCCAGAGATTGGACCGTCGTCGGCACCGGCGAATTAATCTTCGAAACATTGATGTTGGTGGTCACATGGCCCGGATTGGAGATCGTATCCAGGATCTCACTGGTCAGGGTGAAGGTGTTGGTCTTGTAGTTGGTCTGCTGGTATTCCTTGTAATCGAAGCCGGTGGAGAAGCCGGATTGGAATTGGGAGGACGCATTCAGGGGCAGGCTCAGGCGAGACCCAATGGCGCTGTTGATGGTGATCCCTTGCTGCACGTCCCGCCGATCCAGGGAATTGCCGTTCGTGTGGTAGAGGTTCTTGTCCAGCAACGTCGTGACGCCCGTATCGATGGTCGATCGGCTGGCGTAGAAGTTCAGCTCCGGCCGGCCGGACGAAGCGGGCAAGCGGAATTTGCGGGATGCTTCGTCGTAGCCGAAGTTGCCGCCCTTCCCGGCGATTTGCTTATCCACCGAGTCGTATCCCCCCAGTGGCAGCCGGTAGAATCCGCCATAGTTGGCCACCAGGGGTTGGTCATACCAGTCCCATTGGTTTCCGGTCTTGTACATCTCGGGCGAAAAGCTGTATTGCACGCCGAGCGAGTGCTCGAGTTGCCAGAGGTTTTGATAGCTGGCCGAGCTGTTAACCCGCAAATCCGGTGTGCCAGGGGAGTTCAAATTATTGAAATCGACTTTGGCATGCACCGGCAACCGGTCCTTGACCTTGAGATTAAGGGTCGTCGTGTTTTCCTGGAGACCCGGCTCGATCTGCGGGTAGATCTGCCGGTCCTGATTGGCGTTCGCCCGGTCCAGTTCGGCCTGAAACACGGGGCCAACCAGGATGGAATTCGTGCGCAAGCTCGGCAGTGCCCGCATGACGTTGTTCGAGCTGAAGTAACGGTTCTGGCTCACGACGATGTCGGACAAGCGCCCCTGAAATACGCGGATCTTGACGATGTTGTTGGTCAGTTGCTGCGGAGGGATCGTGACGTTCACGGTCGGGTAGCCCCGGTTACGGTACTCCATCTGCAGATCGGACGCGGCTTGCGTAATGTCGGCCAAGGTAACATTGGTGCCGGTGTGCTTGGCAAAGATGGACATCAGGGTATCCGTGGAAAGGAGGGTGTCACCCTTGATCTCATAAGCGATCACAGTGAATCGAGGCGCGGCATTGGTCCTGGCGGCTGCCGGGGCATTGGTGGCGGGAGGCGCTGCCGCCACGAGTATTGAGGCAGGTCCCGCATCACGGGCGGTAAACCAAGGCTGGCCGGAGATCAGAACCTGGGGAAAGACCCCCTTGTAAACGTGCATGGTGACGATGCCGTTGGTGATCAGCTCTTGAGCGATGGAGATGTTCGCCTTCGGGTAGCCCTTCTTCTGGTATTCCGAAAGCAGGTCCGAAGCAGCCTGAACGATCCGGTCCAGGCTGACGTTCGTGCCGGTGTACGGGGAGAGCACGGAAGCCAGGGTATTGGTAAAAACCAATGGGTCGCACTTAACGACATAGGCTTTGACCTCAAACCGGGGAACGGCGTTGGTGCTTCTCAGGGCCGGCGTAGAAGCATCAGCGACGGATCTGACGACTTTGGGAGGGGCGGCAGGTTCAGCCGCCGGCAGGCTCGTGGCCCAGGCGGCGGCGCAGCCGAGCGCGAGGAGGCAAAACCGTGCCCGGCGGAGCGCAGCACCTGGCAGCATAGGGAACTGCCAACGCGGTGCGCGGCGCCAAAAAAGGCACCGCGAGGGGAACGATTCGGGCCCCGGCCGGAATTCCTTCTCTCCGTGTCTCTGGCGCAGCTCGCCCGCACTAATATCGAAACAGCTTTCGGACATTCGTTGCGCTGAAGATGGGGGGCTTCTGTTACGAATTGGCGGCGGATTTGTGACAACTGTGAAACAAAACCACCGGCGCGCTCGCGCCCCCGCGCCAGGAACCGGCCTTGGGTCGAACCCCCGAGTCAGAATCGTTTCCCAATTGTAACCCAATCGCCATTTGTTTGTAACATGGCCCCCTCAATCTAATCGCCATCGCAGCTAGCTTGCTGGCGAGGTGGTGGCTGGGTGCGCAGCTGCCGGGTCCAAAGAAAGCGGAATGTGAAAGAAACAGTTCGTGGCAATCCAAAACCAGGCGGCTCTTATGAGCCGCAGTTGGTTATTAACGAGATGATCCTATCGCCCGGAGATGAATGGTCGCCACAATTGCCCGGGTGGGTGGTCATCCATGTGAGTTCCGGGGTAGGCTATTGGCTGCACCCGATTATGAGCCGGGAGCTTCCGACCGGGGCGATCGTGCTCCTCTCCGAACAGGCCCAGGGTTGTGTTCGAGCCAGCCAGGTGGCGGAACTGCGGTTGCACTTCTTCCGCGTGGAACCCGGGCGGCTGATTGGTCTGGCAAGTATGGCGGACCAAAGCCACCTGCAAACCGCCGCGGTGGACGAGAAACTATCGCTCCGCATACTGCCCGCTAACGCGCAATTCTCCGAGAAGTTCAGGGAACTCGGATCCGAGTCGGTCCGGAATAGCTTTCCGGCGCGGGTGCAGTTGCTCCAACTGTTCCTCGAGGTGTTTGGCGGCAACTTTCAGCAACCACGGGCGGACAGGACCGAGGCTTTTGATGCCCGAAAACGCCTGAAACAGATGCTCAGCCAAACGCCCATATCCGAGTTGCTCCAGCTCAGCTTCTCTCAGTTAGCGGGCCGGGCCGTGTGCTCGCCGCGGCACGTGAGCCGCCTGTTTACGGAGTTGGTCGGCGTCTCCTTTCGGGACAAGCAAACCGAACTTCGCCTGACCCGGGCGTGTGAGCTGCTGGCCACCACGGATTCCAAGGTTGTGGATGTGGCGCTGGAAAGCGGCTATCAAACCACCAGTCTATTCAGCGCGATGTTCAAACGGCGCTTTGGGACCAGCCCCGCCAAGTGGCGGGAGCGGGCCCGGCGGCACAAACCCGCCCGGCCGGCGGCCAGACGATTGCGTTTGGTAGCCTGACCGCAATTGTGCGCCATTCGATAGCATGCCCCGCCATTACCCCAACGTGCCGTTTTGATCCCATGTCACGCACTTGTAACCTAGTTGTAACAATTCTGGGAGGCGCTTTCGCATACCATAGCGTCGTTTTATGAACATTACGCGTCGCCAACTCGGCAGTTCCCGTCGCCCAGCCTGCTGCACTGGGCTGCGCCGGCTTGGCGACGCTCGGCTTTTGATACCAACCTGAAAGAACTCATGACTGATATTGCCATCTCACCTTTACTGGCCAGCGGCGCGTTACGCTTCGCGTTCGAAAAGGCCACGATTGAAGGGAAAATGACCATCTGCGCCTTGGTCATTCTCTCCATTTTCAGTTGGACGGTCATCATCACCAAGTCGCGCCAGCTTTACCGCGCGCGCAACTCGGGCCGGAAATTCTTCACCGCGTACCGCGAGACCCGGGACCCCATGGACATCGCCCGCCGCGGGCAAGAGTTCGACGGCGCACCCGCGTACGAGCTCTACTATACCGGGGCGGAGGAAGTGGAATACCACCTGAAGAACAATCCGGTGCACGTTGAGCACGCCAAAAGCCTGGCCAACGGCAAGAGCCCAGCTTCTAACCCAGCGGAGACGGACAGCCTCGCGCGCCAAATCACCACCAAGATTAGCACCGCCTCTTTTGACCAGGTGAGAGTCTCGCTGGAGCGGGCGGCGAGCCAGCAGGGCATGGCATTGGAGAAAGGCATGATCATTCTTTCGACGGCGGTAGCCGGAGGGCCGTTCATCGGCCTGCTCGGCACCGTTTGGGGCGTCATGGAAACCTTCTCCGGCATCGCGCGCGCCAACGCCGCCAGCCTCACGGCCATGGCCCCGGGCGTGGCGGGCGCGCTCATTGCGACCGTGGTTGGCCTCTTCGTCGCCATTCCCGCCATGTTTGCTTATAACTATATGGTCACCATGGTTCGCGGCATCACGCAGGAATTGGACGCGTTCGCCAGCGAATACGCCACGGCCATCGAGCATAAGTACGTCGATAACCGCTCGATGGTGGACGAATTGCGCGAAGCGCTGCGGCCGACGGCGAAGGAACCGTCGTTCGGCGAGCCGGCCTTCCGCGGTTGAGCCGTGGCCTATGAAGAAGTGTTCCCACAGTCACCACCATGCGCTGGCGGAGATGAACATCACCCCGCTGCTTGATCTGGCCTTCGTGCTCCTGGTCATTTTCATCATTACGACCACGCCGATTGTGAACGATCTCGACGTCGATCTCCCCCCCGCCGCCAAGCGGCCGAAGGACCCGAAAGCCACCGTCAAGTACGTCACCGTCGAAAGTAACGGTCATATATATCTGAACAAGGATGAGGTGAATTTGGCCTCGCTGCAGGAAAAGCTGATTGGCATGCGCCTGGAGGAGCCGGACCTGAATGTGGTCATTCGCGGTTCGGCCAAGACCAAATACCAAAACATCGTCAACGTCATGGACGTGCTACAGCAAGCCAACGTGGGCAAAGTGAACCTCGCGACCGAACCCTACCCTGATGGAGCCACAAAGAAAGACTAAATTACTATGATTGTACAACGCACTAAACGCAATTCGTCGAAGATAAACCTGACTATCTCGTTCATCTTTCACGGCCTACTCATCCTGGTGGTGTTCTTCTTCGCCGCCCGCGAAGGGCTGGTGGGCAAGAAGCTCAAGCAGCTCGCCGTGACGATGGTCCCCAAGGAAAAGAAGCCCGAGCCACCCAAAGAGAAGCCCGCGGCGCCGAAACCAGAGACCGCCAAGGCGGACCCGACGCCGAAAACGGCTATTCCGCAACCGAAGATGGATACTGCCGCCGCTCCCCCGCCGTCCGCCGTGGATGCCGCACCCTCGGTCGCGCCGGCCGCGGCGAGCCTGCCGGCGTTTGAATTCAGCGACGGCGCCAAGGCCGTGCAAACGATTTCCGACCCAAACGGTATTTACAAGGCGCTCATTGAGCACTCCCTGCGCTCGCGCTGGAACCGGCCGGAAGACATGGCGGACGAGACCTACGTGGCCGAGGTGGAAATTAGCGTGGATGCGAAGGGCAAAGTGACCGAATCCCGCTGGCTTAAAGGCTCGGGCAACAAGCGGTGGGATGACTCGGTCAAGGAGGTCATCGCCCAGACCAGAACCATCAGCCGTCCTCCGCCCAAGGGTTTTCCCCAGCAGTTTCCGGTGCGCTTCGACGTGGAGACCAGTCGGACTGAACCCGTGATTCAACTTAGCAGCCAGTGAAAAAGTTCTCCAAAGGCCATCACAGTTCGCTTAACGAACTGAACATCACGCCGCTGCTGGACCTCGCCTTCGTGCTGCTGGTGATCTTCATCATCACCACACCGCAGTTGTCCAACGATTTGGAGATGAACCTGCCTTCGCCCAAGAAGGACAAGCCCGCCGGCCCGCCACCGAAAATCAACCGCATCTCCGTGGAAGCCAGCGGGCGCATTGCGCTCAACGACCAGGCATTGGAGCTGCCGGCCCTAAAGCAAACGCTCGTGGCGATGAAGACCAGCGATCCGGAAACCACCGTGGTCGTCCGTGGCGCTGCCAACGTGGATTATAGCCGCGTCATCAGCGTTCTCGATATCCTGCAGCAGGTGGACATCACCAAGGTTGGCCTGGCCACTGAAACCGCCCGCTAGCCGCTTTAACCGTATCGGCCTTCGATGTATTCGGAGGTCTTGAGGTGCTTGGGGGTCAGGAAGAGGTCCTCGGTGCGGCTGTGCTCGACCATCTCCCCCAGCAGCATAAAAATGCACTCATCGCTGACCCGCCGGGCCTGAGCCATGTTGTGGGTGACAATCAGGATGGTGTAGCGCGCTTTCAGCCCGAGCATGAGTTCCTCAATCGCGCGGGTGCCCTCGACGTCCAGCGCAGAACACGGCTCATCCATCAGGATGACGCGCGGCTTGAGGGGCAGCACCCGGGCGATACAGAGCTTCTGCTGCTGTTCGAGCTGGAGCCCGGTGGCTCGGGCCTGGAGCCGGTCTTTGAGGTCGTCCCAGAGACCAACCTCGATCAGCGCTTTCTCCACCGCCTCGTCGAGGCTGGAGCGCTTGAGGTCCGGGCGCTCGCCGTGGATGCGCAGGCCAAAGACAACATTTTCATAGACGGAGAGGGGCAGCGGGTTGGGGCGTTGGAAGACCATACCCACCGCCTTGCGCAATTCGATCAGCGAAACGTCAGGGTCATAGATGTTCTGGCCCAGGATCTTGATCTCACCGGTGGTTGTGACGTAGCCGTAACGCTCGTTGACGCGGTTGAAGCACCGCAGCAGAGTCGTTTTGCCGCAGCCGGATGGCCCGATGAGCGAGGTGATCAGCCCGTCCTGGATGTCCAGGCTGACATTGATCAGCGCCTGGAACTTGCCATACCACAGGCTCAGGCCGCGGGCAGTAATGGAATGCTGGGCCGGCTCGCTCATCCGAAAATCCCATTCACGTATTCGTAGGTCTTCCGGTTGGCCGGATGCTCGGAGAAGATCACTTCGCTGCGGTCAAGCTCCACGATTTCGCCATTCCACAGAAACATCGTGCGGTCCGCCAGACGCCGGGCCTGCTGCGTCAGGTTGGTCACCAGGATGATGGTCATGTGCCGGCGCAGCTCCTTCAGCACGTCTTCGATGCGCATCGTGGTCACAGGGTCAATGGCGATGGAGAACTCGTCCAGACAAAGGATTTCCGGCTGGTGCGAGAGCGCCCGAGCGATCGTCAGGCGCTGCTGCTGCCCGCCGGAGAGCTTGGTGCCAAGGCTGTCGAGGCGATCCTTCACTTCGTCCCAGAGCGCGGCCTGGCGCAAGCATTGCTCGACCAGGCCGTCAAGTTCGCTCCGGCGCGTCATGCCGACGCAGCGGGGGGCGAAGGCCACGTTGTCGTAAATGCTCATCGGCAGGCCAACGGGCAATGGCGCGACCATGCCGATCTTGCGGCGG
>SESG01017835.1_pt1 | contig 11854 bp, 12 predicted proteins | sample 3171421 | NCBI WGS metagenome assembly SESG01 (sample SAMN10866946, study PRJNA518727) | freshwater metagenome | biome: subpolar coniferous forest; feature: holomictic lake; material: water; isolation source: holomictic Lake 227, 6 m and 8 m depth | place: Canada: near Kenora, Ontario | collected... | reverse complement strand
TCTGCCGGCATCATCCATTACTACCACTGCAGGGTCTGTTTCCTTTGACTCCAGAAGAGGTGCTATCATGCGTACAACAATACCGGTTGCCATGATCAGTACGAAACCATCATATTTTTTCCAGAGTGCTGCGAAAAGGGAACGTAATTCTGTTGGTTCGAATCGTTGGCAATCAGCGCCGGCCTGACCGGCGTAACGACTGGAAACATAAAAATCATGGCTAGCCAGATTTTTTATCAGTTGTTGGCCAAGTCGGGCTCCCCCACGGGTTATGGCCACAATTGCAATATTCACTTCAGGCAACGCGACCTTCACGGAATCCATGAGAAAAACCGCCGTCATACAACAGTGACTTGGCTTTAAGGCCCTCACTACGCGCGGCGAGAACATCGCCGACGATGATCAGCGCCTGTCGATCTATACCTGCCTGATGCACTTTTTCTGCAAGGCCGGACAAGGTACATTGAATGATGAGCTCGTCGTCCCACGAAGCCCGACAGACGACCGCCGCCGGTGTGTTATTTGTGTAGACACCTTGTAGAAGCTGATCTACGACTTTTTCGACCATACCGACGGAAAGGTATATGACCATGGTGGCGCCCAGTTGGGCAATTGCATTCAGGCGTTCACGTTCCGGCACCGGTGTGCGCCCTTCTATACGTGTAAAGATGACAGTCTGTGAAACTTCCGGCAGAGTGAGCTCCTGCTTGAGCGCCGCAGCAGCGGCAAAGGCGCTGGTTACTCCAGGCACAACCTGATACTCGATCTTCAGTTGGTCAAGTGCTTCCATCTGCTCCTGAATAGCTCCGTAGATACAGGGGTCTCCGGTGTGCAGACGGACGACGCTCCGTCCGGATGCCATGGCATCCATCATTACAGCAATGACCTCAGAAAGTGTCATAGCGGCGGAATCATAGACATCGGCTCTAGTCGCATACAACTGAACCAGCTTTCGGTCCACAAGGCTTCCGGCAAAAATAACCACATCAGCATGCCGGAGGAGTCGCGCGCCACGGATAGTGATAAGGTCGGCCGCTCCCGGTCCCGCACCTACGAACGATACTCTGGCTTTCATGCGTTCTCCATTGCTTCATAGTTTCAAATAATATGCAGTTTCTTGTAACCGTAAAGCGTAGTTATGTCAAGGTAGAGGCGGTTCTACGGGATATAATTCAGAAAACCGCATATTCTGCATTACCATATTTTAGAATATATGCTATAAATCCAGAACTTATTATGCGGGAGGAAGAATTGTGATCAAGCGTTTAATTGTCTATGTAGTTGGTGCCACCTTTATGCTGTCTGTCAGTGGTTGCCTGGTTGCTGAAAGTACATACTTGAAAAAGGTTGAAGAAACAGACGGGTTATCTAAAGAGTTGTCGGAACTGCAGCAGGCGCACAAAAAACTTATTCTTGAAAATAGTGCTCTGAAGACTCGCTTTAACAGACTGACAGAGGACGCAGAGGTCCTGACAGCTGATAAAAAACAGCTGGAAGGAATTCTTAGGGCTAAATCAGACACTCTGTCTAAAAATATCAGTGAGTTGCGTCAACAAGTCGCGGAACTTAAAGTCGAAAACAGTAAGCTGAGCGAAGAAGTCTCTGAGCTCCAGAAAGCTAAAGAAGAAAAAGTTAAAGAGGTTAGTGGCACTTACGAGCAATTACTGGCTAATATGAAAAACGAAATTGCTCAGGGACAGGTTACAATCTCCGAGCTTAAGGGTAAACTGACCGTAAATATGGAAGCAGCCATTCTTTTTGATTCCGGAAAGGCGGATGTCAAGGAGGAGGGGCTGGAAATTCTGAACAAGATGGTAGAAACTCTTAAAACCGTTACTGATAAGGCCATACGTATTGAGGGCCATACGGATGTAGTTCAGATTACTGGCGGACTTTCCCGCACATTTTCCACAAACTGGGAGCTTTCAGCTGCCAGGGCCATTAATGTCACAAAATTTATGCAGCAGCAGGGAATTGATCCACATAATCTTTCGGCAGCGGCCTTTGCCGAACATAAGCCGGTTGCAGACAACGGTACTAAAGAAGGCAGGGCAAAGAATCGTCGCATAGAAATAACTTTAGTAGCGAAGGATTGAATTGTGGCAAAAAAAAAGCAACAAATTCAAAATCCACCCAAACCTAAAACATTTCATGTATCCCCTTTTGGTGCTTTAAAGGGAGTTGCCGTTTTAGACGTGGTTGATGCGCTGCCTGTTATTACCATCGCAAAAAAAAATACAGAGGAAGAAGCTGATAGTATCGACCTGTTCCTCCAGGCCGTAGCGGATGTTCGGCCGTTTCAGGACTCCGTTAAAAAGGCGGTCTCAGTAGGCTCGCATCCACTGCAGAAATCAGCTAAAAAAGCAGGAGAAAATCTACTCGTACTGGAAGAGGGTGCTTTTCTTGCGGAAATAGGCCGGCTGAAGTTGGATACAAAATTTGCGGATGTAATCCCGGACGAAGGTGAATTGCAGCCGCTGACCGGAAACCGGCTCCGGCAGGTGAAGCGTGGCATTGTTTCAGTCAGTCATCAGCTTGACCTACATGGTTTAACGCGTGAGGAGGCTTTGGATGCTCTCCCACGATTTTTGCTTTCCGCTCAAAAAAATGGCCAGAAAGCTGCTCTGGTGATTACCGGTAAAGGAAAACACTCTCCTGAAGAACCTGTACTTCATCAGGCTGTTGCCTCATGGTTGCGCGACACAGGAAAAACGACCGTTTTGGAATTTGCTCCGGCTCCCCGGGAAATGGGTGGGAGCGGTGCATATGTGGTCTTTTCGCGTCAGCTCTCGTCTCCTGTATAGGCGGGTTTGCAACAATTACAATAAGGCTCATTGACAGCTACAATTTGGCGATGTATATGAGTTAAAACTTAATTCAAACCACTTGTAATGAAAGGAACAGACTTATGATTACTCATATCGTTTTATTCAAACTGGCTGACCCTACCACTGAGAATTTGACAGCTACCAGAAACAAACTGCTCAGTATGGACGGTAAAATCGACCTGCTGCGTCACCTTGAGGTCGGTATTGACGTGATCAGATCGGAGCGCTCGTATGATATCGCGCTGACGACCCGTTTTGACTCTCTCGAAGATCTGCAGGCTTATCAGATTCATCCGTACCATGCCGGAGAAGTCGTCTCGCATATGAAGTCAGTCTGCTCGTCGATAGTGGCTGTAGATTACGAAAGCTGATATGTATTTAGTGTATACTTTTTAGCTTGACGAAACATGGCCGTATGCGTAAAATCCAGTTTTACTTTAACAAGCATGGAGTGTCGTGCCGGTAACATACTGGTATTTAAGCAGATGTTCCGAAGCAATACGCCCTTTTCAGAAGTTTTTCAACACAGGTTTTCAGCCTGTAAACACATAAACAAACTGGAGGTAGTAAATGTCCGATTACGGTACCCTGCAAGACCGCGTAAAATGCAAGTCCCTTATGAGCAAGGTAATGACCGCCGAACAGACAATCCCGTTCTTCAAGAATGGCATGAATCTGGGCTGGTCAGGTTTCACGCCGGCTGGTTATCCCAAAGTAGTACCGATTGCTCTGGCTGAACACGTCGAGAAGAACAACCTTCAGGGCAAATTGAAATTCAACCTGTTCATTGGTGCTTCCGTAGGAGCCGAGACAGAGGACCGCTGGGCCTTAAATGACATGATCGACCGCCGCTGGCCTTACCAGACCGGTAAAAACATCGCAGCAGGCATCAATCAGGGCCGCATTCGTATGGGCGACAAGCACCTTTCCCTTTTTGCTCAGGATCTGGGCTATGGTTTCTACACCAAAGACACAGAAAGCGGTAAGCTAGACCTGGCCATTATTGAAGTATCCGCTATCAAGGAAGACGGCAGCCTGGTACCAACATCATCCTGCGGCGTTATTCCAGAAATTCTCATGATCTGTGACAGGATTATCATCGAGGTCAACACCGGACAACCTTCTTTCGAAGGAATTCACGACCTGCTGACACCTGCACTGCCGCCAAACCGTCAGCCGTTCAATATTGTCGCTGCCAATTCCCGGATTGGTTCAACATCAATTGCTTGCGATCCAAGCAAAATAATTGCAGTTGTTGAGTCTAAGCTCCGAGATCAGGGTCGCGCTTTTGCCGAGATGGATGATACCTCCGAAGCTATCGCCGGTCATGTAATCGAATTCTTCACTCAGGAAGTAAAAGCCGGCCGTCTGCCTAAAAACCTCCTGCCGATTCAGTCGGGTGTCGGCTCCATCGCCAATGCCGTTATTGGTGGTCTGGCTAAAGGCCCTTTCAGTAATCTGACCGTTTATACCGAAGTGCTACAGGATACCATGCTCGACTTGTTCGACTCTGGTAAGCTTGATGCTGCATCCTCGTGCTCCTTGTCACTTTCTGCAGATCCGGGCTTCCCTAGATTCTTTGCAAACATGGATAAATATTTCGATAAAATCACACTGCGCCCACTTTCTATCTCTAACGCACCGGAGCCGATCCGCCGTTTGGGCTGTATCGCTATGAACACTCCGGTTGAGATCGATATCTATGCGCATGCCAACTCAACTCTGGTTGGCGGTACCCGTATGATCAACGGCTTGGGCGGTTCTGGCGACTTCCTCCGCAACGGCTATCTGAAGATGATGCACACACCTTCTTCACGTCCGTCAAAAACTGATCCGAACGGTATCTCCTGCGTTGTGCCGCATTGCTCGCACATCGACCACACTGAGCATGACCTTGACTGCGTCATCACCGAGCAGGGTCTGGCTGACTTGCGCGGTCTCGCACCAAAGGAGCGCGCTCGTCGGATTATTGAAAAGTGCGCTCATCCGGAATACAAAGCACAGTTGACAGAGTATCTTGATATCGCAGAAGCTGACTGCCTCAGGCGTAAAGTTGGTCACGAGCCGCAGCTGTGGGATCGTGCATTCAAAATGCATCTCAACCTCGAGCGGAATGGTACGATGAAACTTAAAAACTGGGACGTTAAGGTCGATCTCTGCGAAGACTAGAGAAATTTTCCTAACCAGGTATAACAAAACCCCGTCGGGTAAAACTGACGGGGTTTTGTTATATAATAGTGACTTCGTGCTTGAACTTGCTACGCGGTTGTGGTTTAAGTGAAACTCACTCAATGGAGTAATCTTATATACGGAATCTCTCCGACAGGTTGGCAAAAATGTCTCAAAAAGTAAGTGGTTTTAAAGGTGCGGTCGCTGGACTTTCGCTGACAGATGTTATTCAGCTAAAGGGGCATAATAAATACACCGGTGCTATTTCAGTTGAATACGGAGATAGCCAAGGAGTGATCTATTTTGTAGACGGCGAGATAATCCATGCTGAACAGGGTCTTGAATCTGGGGAACAGGCAATTTACGAAATTATAAAATGGCCTGGCGGTACCTTTAATATCCATCCGGAGATGACTTCTAACATTTGTACCATTCACTATCGGACAGATTATCTTCTGCTTGAAGCGCTGCGCCGGCTTGACGAAGAAAATGCCGGGGCTTCCATCAATAAAGCGGCTGGACCTTCCGTCACTCCACGCAGAACAATGAGTAAAATAGCTGCCCGCCTGCAGGAAATAAATAATATCACTTATGCTGTTTTACTCGACAAGCAAGGGGCTCCAATTCAAGACACCAGTATTGAAGCAGTGGCACTGGCTGCAAAAGGTATCTTTTTAGCTAAAACCGGTAATCAGTTTGGCGACTTGATGGGATTAGGTGAAATCAAGGCAGCGGCTGTTCATACCTCAAATTATCACCTCCTTATGTACGATTCAAAACAACATTATCTAAGCATTGCAGTTAAGCCAGAGTGCAACCTGGACAGTGTTGAGGGTGAAATTAAAGCTGCTTTTGTACCGGTTAAGTAAGGGAGTCGTATCATGAAAGATATACTGCAGCATATAAACAGCGTTGATGGTGTCATTGGCAGTGCTGTGTTCAGCCAAAATGGTCACGTGCTTGCTCACGCATTTCCAGCCCTTATTGATGCTGCTTCACTTAAGAAAGCCGCTGCCCTGACCATCGAATGTTCTCACGGGTTGCAAATATCGCAAACACTGGATCTGCTCGATCTCCGCTATCCGGAAGGCCGTATTCTTGTAAAAACATTTCCTGACGCCATTCTTTTCCTGCTGTGTGCCAACAATATTAATCTGCAGGTGCTGTCAATAACGCTTAACCTTGCTGTGAAAAAAATGGAAGTACTGCTTCCCGGTAGCTCCGTCAATGCTACACTGCCTACGGTTGCAGAAAAGACTGAGTCTGAGGATGGTCTGCTTCGGATGAGTATAAGCCATTTGGCTAATAAACAGGCGAGTGCCAGCTTTGATTCACTTGGAATGATCGCTCTAAGTCAGCCCACGTATCAATTTATATCCGATTTATTTAAGACACCATTCAAAAAACTGACTCTGACAAATGCTGCGGACGGAATAAGCGGCACTTTTCCTGTTATGGTCATGAAAGACATGGACCTGCTGTACGACGGTACAGTTGTTGTCGGGCCTGGAATCGAAAAGAAACTCAAGGTTAATGAAGGTAATAAAGTTGAAGTTAAAATCGGGTAGTTCCGCCGCTTTTTCCTGTCGATCCGCTTTTATGGCTGGTGCGTCCCCTCAGTGTATCTCAACCCTTTTTCCCTTACGATTTTTGCGTCTGCTGCCTGGCGCTGTAAGCCGTTTTATCCGTTATATCTCCAGCTTTAGTATGCCGGTTATTCCAATAAATCCCACGTAGGCAGCTCTCTTCCAAAGTCTCTACAGGTAAATGTTCGTAATATCGTCGCTGCCTAATGTTAAAAGAAAGGAGCACATAAGCGATACTCAGGCCCAGACAAGTAAAATAAATTCATAATTTACTGTTAACTGGATTCGACTAATGCTAAAACATTATTTGAGATGTAAATATTCTGGTAGTAATCGGAGCATGCCCCTCCGCGAGGCTTGCGGGCACAAAACAACCTGGAGGATAACAGATGTTTATTAAGTCAAGGATAATAAAAACTGCGGTAAAATTGCTGTGCCCGGCTCTCTTTGCAATATTGATGGTGGGAAGTGTCTGCTTTGCCGATGAAGATGAAGATGAAGTTTTACCTAAAAAAGCATATTCACTCGGTATGGAGCGGCCAAAGACGACACCAAAGGTGATTATTAAAGAGAAAATTGTTATCCAATGTCCTCCCGGTTCGAACTGGAATGCTGATATCAAGCGATGCCAGAACGAAGATGGTGAGGATATTGCGCAGGCACCAAAAGCAAAGAAAAAGCAACAGCCGAAGGTCGCCGAAGAAGAAGGCGAGCCGGTTCCTAAACCTCGTGCCAGTGCGACTAACATACCGGACTACAATTATATTTATCCTAGAACAAAATTACGGGTTAAAGTCGGACAGTGCATTATGACTGGTGAAGCAATGACTTGTGACATAACCTATATAAATACCGCAGCTGGTAACACAGTTGTTACTGAAGATCCAAAAACAACGTCAATAATTGATAATCTCGGTAATAAATTCCTTCAAACATCAGCCCGCTGTTCGCCAAGCTCGTATTGTAGAGTTGCGTATGGAAATGCGATAAAAATTACTTATAATTTCACATATCTTGATACTAGAGCCACATCAATAACATTTACATCAGTTACTCATGCTAATGGTGAAACTGATCTGATCAAGCTGGAAAACTTCCCAATTACCAAATAGCAACCAGCCTCTTCGGTGGGCATCGTCACCCACAGTCAACGTGGTGGCGATGCCTGGAGATCTGACCTGATAGCCGATCAAAAAACCTCCTCCTCTAATCTTTGCAGGCTGTATGTCCCTTCAGTTATTTCGTATGAGCTTTGGGGTGAGCCTTGTCGTAAACTTCCATCAAACGATCAATGCTGACATGAGTGTACTTCTGGGTGGTGGAGAGTGATGCATGCCCCAGCAACTCCTGTATTGCACGCAGATCAGCTCCACCTTCCAGCATATGAGTTGCGAAAGTATGTCTGAGTGTGTGTGGTGAAATCCTTTTGAAAGCGGCAATGCGCAAGACATGAGTGTCTATAATCCGTGTCACACTGCGGCGGTTAATGCGCCCGTTGCGAGTGTTCAGAAAAAGAGCATTGTTAGCCGTAGCATCGGTGCGCTGGTCTAGATACACCCGCAACGCTTCCAGTGCGCGACTACCTACAGGGACAATACGCTCCTTTCCTCCTTTGCCGGTTACCCTTACTGTGCCACCAGTCACATCAAGCTCACCGATATTCAGCCCTGTCAACTCGGAAACCCGGAGGCCGCTGGAGTAAAGTAATTCAAGTATTGCCCGATCGCGCAGCGCGTTTTTCAGCTGAGAGTCCGTAGCCTCCATTAAGGCCGTAGCTTGATCGATATCAAGATGAAACGGGAGTCGCTGTTCTTTTTTTGGCGTTGCAATAAGCTCTGCGGGGTTCTTTGCAAGCATGCCGCGTCTCACGAGGAAACGGAAAAAAGAACGAAGTGCCGCCAGTTTCCGTCCAATTGAACTCTTCTTGGTGTCCTTGGAAAGGCCGGCAAGATAGCGCCTGAGAAGCAGATGATCGACATCCTGCGCAGATGCGAACGCCCCCTTTTCGCGCAGTGCAAACGTCAACAGCTGTGATAAGTCAGAACGATAGGCAGTCAGAGTATGCGGTGAGACATCTCGCTCAATTTGAAGGTAGGTTATGAACTGCTGTATCTGTAATACCAACGAAGACATGGGCTTTTACTCAAAAACCGGCAGGCCGCTCTTTACTTTCCAACTTTTCAGGCTCTCCAAATATATCCATTCCTGATGGTAACTAAGAGTTTTTACCCTGTTAGACGGGAGAATGTAATACTCGAATTCTGTGATAACATCCCCGGTTTTTGTTTCCGGAATGTATCGTATAGAATTTATGCGGAAATCAGTAAAGGAAAGCCCCCGTTTTTTGAGAGAGCTGACTTTTTTTAAATACTCGTCCTGTAATTCTGTCTCTACGTAAGTCGTCCCGGCATTTTCCAATTCATGCCAACGCAGCATTCTGTTATAGGCTTTTACGCTCCGGTCAAGCTCTTCTCTTAAGCCGGTTTGAGTTGCACAGGCGGCTAATATTAGGTACGAAAAAAGGAGAATCCATTTTAAAGGCCAATTCATCATCATTTATTCCTTTCATTCTGCTGGGTATGTTTTATCAACCGGATAAGCCGTTAGTTCTTTCGGGTGGTATATTTACCGCATTCCTATCTGCTGTTGCTCGAATGGTTCAGTTAAGGTATAAAGGGCAGTCAAATTATTTTGTAAAGGGATGTTTCGTATGATGCATACCATTATTCAGTGGCTGCTGGATACCATCAATGCAATGGGGTACCCTGGGATTTTGATCCTGATGGCAATGGAAAGTTCGATTATTCCTGTCCCGAGTGAGCTGGTTATGCCGCCAGCCGGATATTTGGTACATAAAGGCGAAATGAACATGGCGGTTGTTATTCTGTGCGGTACTGCCGGCAGCCTGATTGGTGCTTATGCCAACTATTTTGTGTCTCAATACCTGGGGCGGCCGCTGATCCTTAAGTATGGCAAATACGTGCTGATTACGCCTGAAAAATTCGAACGGGTGGAACATTTCTTCTTGCAACATGGCGAGATATCAACCTTTATCGGCCGTCTTCTGCCGGTGATCCGGCATCTAATTTCAATCCCGGCCGGAATGGCAGGAATGAATCATCTCAAGTTTTCTCTGTATACCTTGCTTGGTGCCGGCTTATGGTGCACCATTCTAACGTTGATCGGTTATGAAATCGGCGAAAATCAGCAGTTGATCATGCAGTATTCGCATAAAGCGCTGCTCTGGGTTATCCTGTTCAGTGTCGGTATAGTTGCAGTTTATATCTGGCGGCAGCGTAGCAATCATAGTAAAACTTAACATGGAGAGAATGAATTAACGAGTAATTTTCTGCTGGAAAAGGACAGAAAACAACTTCTAGCTTGCTACTATCGGCAAAAGGTTTTTGCAGTAGGCATATTTTTGGAGGATGTACACTATGCAGATGAATCGTATCGGCCGTATCCAGTATGTGGAAGTAGATTTTCCCCGGTCATCAAGTTCAACACAAGGATTTACCACACGTCATGAAGGTGTCTCCCGCCCCCCATATAATTCTCTTAACCTGGGAATGAACACGCAGGACCAGCAGGCAACTGTTGAGGGTAATCGCAGTCTGCTTGCCCGGGCATTTGGTGTAACCCAAGGTGCGCTCGTGACGCCCCGGCAGGTTCATGGTTGTGATATTCTTGTGATAAACGAACCTAATGAAGATTTCAGCCATTTTCTCTCCGTTGAGGGAGATGCCGTAATAACCAATCAGCCGAACGTTATGATCGGCGTCTGTGTTGCTGATTGTGCTCCGATACTGCTCCTGGACCCTGTAAAAAATGTTATCGCAGTAGTCCATGCGGGGTGGAAGGGTACTGCTGCCAAGCTGGTTTCTAAGACTGTAGCCGGAATGGAGTCGGAATTTGGCTCTAATCCTGCGACGCTACAGGCAGCGATCGGCCCCTGTATTCAGAAATGCTGCTACGAAGTTGATGAACCGGTCAGGAAGGCCTTTCAACAAGGCGGCATTGCGTGGGATGCCTGTGCTGAGTCTACGAATCCTGACAAGTGGCAACTTGATCTGAGCGCCGCCAACCGTGAGCTACTGATGACAGCCGGACTTATGGCTGATGAAATTCAGCTTTCCGGTCAGTGCGTCTGCTGTCACAGCGAACAATTTTTTTCATATCGAAGGGATAAGGAAGAGTCGGGTCGTCAAATGGGCTTTATCATGCTGAAAGGTTAAAGGCGATGTTGATTCCTGGACTTTGAATTCAAAGAGCCTTAAATCCAGAATTTAAATTTAAAATCGGTGGTGGTTGCCATGCTCGCAAAAGTATTCAGCAGTGCCCTGATCGGTATTGACGCCCTTCTTGTTGATGTCGAGATTGATATTGCCCCAGGTCTTCCCGCTTTTGCTACTGTCGGCTTACCGGATGGTGCTGTTAAAGAGAGCAAGGATCGAGTCAAGGCGGCGCTCAAAAACTCCGGGTATGATTTTCCAGCGCGGCGCATCACCGCTAATTTAGCTCCTGCAGATATCAAGAAAGAGGGCACTGCCTACGATCTGCCGATCTCAATTGGCATACTGGCAGCCACTGGGGTCATCAAGGGAACGCTCCTTCATAACTACATACTGCTGGGTGAATTATCTTTGGATGGCGGACTTAAGCCTATCAGAGGCGCTTTGTCAATGGCCGTTGCCGCCAAAAGAGCCGGTCTGACGGGACTCATTCTGCCGGCTGAGAATGCCCCTGAAGCTGCCGTAGTTACCGGCATTGACGTTATCGGCGCCACGTCTCTTTCCCAGGTTGTTGAATTCCTGAGTGGCCGAGAGGCCATCGAATCGTGCAGGGTTGATCTACAGGCGCTTTTCACCAGTGGTTGTGAATACGGAGAGGATTTCAGCGAGGTTAAAGGACAGGAACATGCCAAGCGTGCTCTGGAAATAGCAGCGAGCGGTTCTCATAATATTCTGATGATAGGCCCACCCGGATCGGGAAAGACAATGATTGCCCGGCGCATTCCAACAATTCTGCCGCGTATGTCCTTTGATGAAGCAATTGAAACCACCAAAATATTCAGTGTCAGTGGCATGTTGGAAAAGGAACGGGCTTTACTGGCTGTCAGGCCCTTTCGCTCCCCGCACCATACGATTTCAGATGTCGGCCTGATCGGAGGTGGCACAACTCCCAAGCCGGGCGAAGTCTCGCTTGCCCACAACGGGGTCCTTTTCCTTGACGAGCTTCCGGAATTCAAAAAAAATGTTCTCGAAGTCCTGC
>SESG01023145.1_pt1 | contig 11859 bp, 12 predicted proteins | sample 3171421 | NCBI WGS metagenome assembly SESG01 (sample SAMN10866946, study PRJNA518727) | freshwater metagenome | biome: subpolar coniferous forest; feature: holomictic lake; material: water; isolation source: holomictic Lake 227, 6 m and 8 m depth | place: Canada: near Kenora, Ontario | collected... | reverse complement strand
CTCGGCAATTTCATAAATCGTTATCCCATAAACCGCCTTGAAATCCTTGCTTCTCAAGGCTCGCACCCTTGTTCTTCCGATATGTCGCTTTTCCGGGGCTTATAAAAACCTACATGGTCAACGCCTATCCCGGGCAGCGCAACAGGTAGACCCTCTTCTGGCGTTTGCCGAACACGCTTATATTCAAACCTTTTACGTTCAATAGAACTGACATTCTATGACACAAAAAACAGTAGACAATAACAGGCCGATTGTCGGCATCATCATGGGTTCTGACTCTGATTTCGACATCATGAAAGAGGCCGTCATGGTCTGTGACGAGTTCGGTATTGCCTCAGAGATCTCCGTTATTTCAGCGCACCGGACGCCGCACGACCTTGAAGCCTATGCCACTTCCGCCATCGAACGCGGCCTGAAGGTCATTATTGCCGGAGCTGGCGGAGCGGCGCACTTGCCCGGTGTTACGGCGGCCATGACGGTTCTGCCGGTTATCGGCGTGCCGATATTCAGCAAAAAGCTTAACGGCCAGGATTCGCTCTACTCCATCGTGCAGATGCCTGCGGGAATTCCTGTAGCGACGGTGGGCATCGACAATGCCCGGAATGCCGCGCTGCTTGCCGTCCAGATTCTTGCCCTTTCTGATGATGCACTGATGGCGACCCTGCTTGAATTCCGCAAAAAACTTGCTGACGCATCCCGGCAAAAGACCGCAAAAATCCGTGAGAAGCTCTATGGAAAAAGCTGAGTTCTGGATCGAGAGCCTCAAACTTATGGCACATCCGGAAGGAGGATTTTATCGCGAAACCTATCGGAGCCTGGACTCATATTCCTTCACCGGTGCAACTCCTTTCAATGGCCCTCGCTCTTATGCGACAGCCATTTATTACCTGCTCAGGGGCTCGGATCGCTCAAGGCTGCACCGGATTCATTCCGATGAGCTCTGGTTCTTCCATGCGGGCCATCCGCTCACAGTTCATTTTTTTCCGGTAAAGGGTGAACCGTCCAGCTTTACGCTCGGCCTCGCGCCCTGGAAAGGGCAGGTTGTGCAGGGTGCCGTCCCCAGAGAGAGCTGGTTCGGCGCCTGTTGCGAAAACCCCGGAGAAGAGAGCTACTCGCTGGTAAGCTGCGTCGTCGCTCCCGGTTTTGAGTTCAGCGACTTTGCTTTTGCCGACAAAAAAAAACTGCAACAACAGTTTCCCCGGCACACCAACATCATTGAACACCTCACCTGATTACCACAGTAAATTTTGAATAGATGCGAATAATTCTCTCTTTTTTTTACTTTAGTCGCTATCTGGTTATGTTATAAAAACCAGATTGGCATGAATTATTCACGTCTTAAATTAAATAGGTAGCGCTGGAGATGATAAAAAGGGTTGTGATTGTAGGCGGAGGATTTGCAGGACTTAATGCGGCAAGAGTGCTCGGCAATAAAAAAGACATTGAGATTACCCTCATCGACAGAAAGAACTACCACCTTTTCCAGCCGCTCCTCTATCAGGTTGCCATGGCGGCACTTGGTGAGGGGGATATTGCTGCCCCGCTAAGAAACATGCTGGCAAACTACCAGAACATCACGGTCTTCAAGGGTATTGTCAAGCGCATTGATATTGAGAATAAAATAGTCGTGACAGATTTCAGTGATATCCCTTACGATTATTTGGTACTTGCCTGCGGTGTCCAGCACCACTATTTCGGCCATAACGAGTGGGAAGAGTTTGCGCCTGGTCTTAAAACCCTTGCTCAGGCAAAAGAGATTCGGCGACGGGTTATGGAAGCTTATGAGCGGGCTGAACGGACAACTGATTTTGTTGAGCGAAAAAAACTGCTGACCTTTATTATTGTCGGCGGCGGACCAACCGGGGTTGAGCTTGCCGGTTCTATCGGCGAAATGAGCCGCTACACCCTATCAAAATTTTACAGGCACATTGACCCCAAGCTGACCCGTATTTTTATTGTTGAAGCAGCTCCGCGTATTCTTGGTTCTTTTTCTCCCGACCTTGCCAGCAAGGCTACGCGATCGCTTGAGAAACTCGGCGTCCAGGTCTGGACAAACAGCATGGTCAGTGAGGTTGATGAAAACGGCGTGCAAATCGGCAATGAACGCATTGAAGCGGCAACGGTGCTCTGGGCTGCCGGTGTTACCGCCATAGAAATCGGCAAAACAATGACCGGGGTGGAAACCGACCGGATCGGGCGCATCGTGGTCAACGAAGATATGAGTGTTCCGGGTCACCCTGAAATATTTGTGGGCGGAGACCTTGCACACTTTGTGGGCGAAAATGGAAATCCATTGCCGGGGCTTGCGCCCGTTGCCTTGCAGCAGGGACGGTTTATCGGAAAAAACATTCTGCTCGACTTGAAAACAAAGGCAAGAAAGACATTCAGGTATCGGGATAAAGGCCAGATGGCAACCATCGGAAAAAACAAGGCTATCGTTGAATTCGGCAGTCTTAAGTTTGATGGCATTCTTGCCTGGTTTACCTGGCTTCTGGTGCATATCTATTTCCTGACCAGCTTTCGTCACCGGGTCTTTGTCTTGCTGCAATGGGGATGGTCCTATTTCACCTTCAGCTATGGTGCCCGCCTGATTGTCAACCGGGAATGGCGCTTTTATCCTGATGCCGACCCCTGTGCGCAACACAATCAGGAGGCAAAGGAGTGAAAAAAAAGAGCCTGATGGTGATGACGACGGGTCTGATTATGGGCATTACCTTTGTCGGTATAGCCCTCTATCTCCTTTTTTTCCCCGACATCTCCCCTGCCGGAATGAAACAGGATCTCCGCCTTTACGCCCTGCTGACCGGCACTTATGGTGTCTGGCGGTTTATCCGCGTCTGGCTTACATGGAGAGAAGCCTGAAAAAAAATGTTTGAAAGCATGGTTATTCATCATTATAATCAAGCATTTACCAACCGTCAGAAAACAGCATGAAAAGAGTGGCCATAAACCAGGAAACAGAACAGAAGCTTTTTTTTCACAATTATGCCCGGTTTCCTGTTGCCGTAACGCACGGCGAAGGCGTCTGGCTAGTCAGTGATGACGGAACCCGCTATCTCGACATGATTGCAGGTATCGGCGTCAACGCCCTCGGATATGGCGACAAGCGCCTTGTAGAGGCCATAAGCTCACAGGCTGCAAAGCTTATTCATGCGTCAAACCTCTTCATGATGCCGCCGCAGTTTGAACTTGCCGAGAAACTGCTTGCACTCTCCGGTCTTTCAAAGGTCTTTTTTGCCAACAGCGGCACTGAAGCTATTGAGGCGGCCATCAAGATTGCCCGGAAATGGGCAGGACTATCGGGCAATCAAGAGAAAAAAGAGGTACTCTCACTCAGCAACTGTTTTCACGGAAGGACGTACGGCGCCATGTCGCTGACCGCCAAACCAAAATATGTTGACGGGTTCGAACCGCTGCTTGCAGGCACGGGCATGATTGCCTTCAACGATATCGCTGACCTTGAAGCACAAGTCTCCGAAAAAACTGCAGCTGTTTTTATTGAGGTGGTTCAAGGCGAGGGAGGCATTCACCGGATATCGCAGCCCTTTATTGACCGGCTGAAAGAGCTTCGAGAGCAGTACAGCTTCCTGATTGTCGCCGATGAAATACAGGCTGGCTGCGGAAGAACAGGAACATTCTTCAGCTATACGCAGGTCGATGCCGACCCTGATCTGGTATGCCTCGCCAAGCCGCTGGGCGGTGGCTTGCCCCTCTCTGCCGTGATCGGTAGCGAAAAGGTTGCGGATGTTTTGACCTACGGCAACCACGGCACTACTTTTGGCGGCAACCCAGTGGCATGTGCTGCAGGTATTGCCATGATCAACGCCATCGAAGCGGATAACCTGATAGAACACGCACTGGAGATCGGCGCCTTTATGAATAATGAAGTGCAGAAACTGGCAGCAAAACATCCGCAAATTCTTGAGATCCGGCAGTACGGTCTAATGATCGGCATCACCGTCGATAAAGAGGCAAAACAGTATGTCGGCAAGGCGCTGGAGAAACATGTTGTTATCAATGCCACCAGCGTAAACGTTATTCGCCTTCTCCCTCCCCTTGTTATCAGCCGGGAAGAAGCTCAACACTGTATCACAACACTTGATGAAATCTTTACCGAAGAAACAGCCGCAGCCGAAAAAAGCCGCGGATAAAACCGCTGCAATGCCTTTGGAAGCTATCAACTATATCATGATTGCTTTCGGAGCTCTGGTGATTGCCGGAAGCTACCTGGGAATGTACCTGGAGCGGGAAGTTGACGGATTTTTTGCCCTTTATATAAGCCCTGTAACCCTGATCGGGGCTTACGTATGGATTGCTTTTGCCGTGCTCTACCGCCCAAAGCAAGAGAAAAAGCAGGCAGGTTAATCGAGTTGGAAGCGGATCGGAACGGTAAACCAGACCTTGATCGGGCTGCCGTTCTGAATGCCTGGGTAGTATCGTGATTCCATCACGGACTTCAGGGCAACCGCGTCAAACACTTCACAGTCAGCCGGAACACGTTTCATAACCTTTGCCTTGATGGGTCGGCCATCTTCACCAATAAGCACGCTGACAAAAACTTTTCCCGTAATGCCGGCGATTCTTGCCATCTCAGGATAGACCGGTTTTTTCTGATCGAGAAAACCAGGCATTTTTTCACAGGGAACAAACATTGGTACTTCATCACCTGATGAGCTGTTTCCGCTTCCGGAACCGGTACCTTGAGTCTGTATTGCCTGTTTCAGCTCCTTCTGCGTCGCTAGAGTCTGCTGCAGAGGGGCCTCATTCTGAGTGACCTGTTTAATTTTGCCGATATTTGGCGGCGCGGGAACTGCAGGAGATGACGGCGTCACCGGAGGCGGTTCGGGGATATCGAGCGGCGGCGGCGGCGGAAGCTGCGTCACATTGGTGACGACTTCATAGCATTCAACCATCGGTTCATTCTTCTTGAACAGTCCGGTCAATGAGGCAATGGTCTGCCAGTTGGCCGTGACAAGCCAGAACATGCCAAGCAACACAATGGCCGTGATGACCCCGTGGCTGAGAAAAAGATGTGCCTGACGGCGGAGAACCAGATTGCCGTAAGACAACTGCCGCAGACGATCGGTATCAAGAAACTCCTCCTGGAAAGACCATAAAAGGGCTTTCCTGCGGGCTTCATCATGTATGTTATCAAGTTTTGGAGACACCTGAACAAACTCCTTTTCTGATTCCTCGACCTTAAATAGCTCTTTGTATTTCTTGTGCGTCCTGATCCGTATAGTCGTCCAGACTGAACCGGTCTATTTTCATGAGGTTCAGTTCGTCAATAATATCGACCAGATGCCGGTACTTCGCTTTATCGCTGATCTTGACAACAATGACCAGTTTCGGATTAGCTGCTGTCTGCTGTCGGAGAAGTTGGCGCAGCTCTCCGCTCAATCCTGTCTGACGGACATCGCGAGAATCGTACAACGGGATTTTCCGTGGAACCTCATTACCCAGAGAACAATAGGCCATAACGTTATCGGCAATTCTGAGCGTCATCACGTTGGATTCGGCAACCTTCACTTCCGCCTTTTCGGGTGGAATATTGATCTCCATTGTGTTTGCTTTTGAAAAGGTCGTTGTGAGCATGAAAAAGGTCAATAAAAGAAATGCCACATCGACCATCGGTGTCATATCAAGATGAAACCCGATCCTTTTTGAGCGCCGTCTGCCTTTTTTCCGGTTGCCGCGTCCAGTAGGAGAATCAACAAGACCCATCAGCGAACCTCCCTTTCAAGAACGGTAATGAGGTTGAAGGTGAGCAGGTTGGCTTTTTTATAAACCTTGATGACATGGTTGACTGCGTCAAATCCCGCATCGGCATCCGCCCTGATCACCGGACGAAGCTTCTGGTCTGCAAAGCGTGCCATGACGACAAACCGGTCGAGTTCATCGCGCTCAACCCGAAAGTTTTCGGCAAGTTTGAATTTTTTCAGGGAATCGGCTACCGCAACGGGTGATAACCCTGCAGCTTGCAGCTTTGGCTTCACGACGGCATTGAAAATTTTTACCCTCGATGGCTGTGAAGAGACCCCCATGAAAAAAGTGTTGTCGCCACTGACGGTAACCGTCAGAATATTCGATTCAGGAAGCTTCACCTCCGAATGAGATGAGGGCAGATCGATCTTTACAACTTCGGGAGGACGGAATTTGGTGGTCAGCATGAAAAAGGTCAACAGCAGAAATGCCACATCCACCATTGGCGTCATATCAATCCGGAACCCGACCCGTTTAGCCTTGATTCTCGACATGAGTGATTATTCCGGTTTACCGGTTCCGAGAGTCTGTATGATATAGAAGGCCGCTTCATCAATCATGTAGCTGAAGTGATCAACCCTGGTGGTAAAGATGTTATAGGTAACAATGCCCATAATACCGCCAAGAATGCCGATCGCGGTATTAAACAGCGCTTCGGAAATGCCAAGCGAAAGCTGCACGGCATCAGGAGCGCCACTGGTCGCCATGGCAGCAAAGGCGCGGATCATGCCTAGCGTTGTTCCAAGAAGACCTACCATGGTCGATATTGAAGCAATGGTGGATATTGCCACAAGGTTTTTCTCCAGAAGAGGCATCTCCATGACCGTAGCCTCCTCGACTGCCTTTTCCATCTCACTGATCTTTTTCTCGCGATCGGTGACATTATAGGAAACCATTTTTTTATAACGGTCAAGCACTGAGCGAAGAACAGCTGCAAGAGAGCTTTGATGATCGTCACATTTCGCAATGGCCTGATCAATGGCTCCGTTCTCGATATCCTGCTTGAGACTCCGGACAAATTCCGGAATATTCCCCTTGCCGGATGCCTTTTTGAGGGCAATGATGCGTTCAACAATGTAGGCAACAAGCATCAGGATAAGCGCCATAAGCACGGAAACAACCGGACCGCCTTTCCATACGGCATGGAATATCGACTCCGGCGGAGTAGTTCCCATCCATACATAGAAGCCCAAAGAAACCGCATAGGTTACGACAATGAGCACACCAGTAAAAAAACCTTGTTTCATAGACTCTTATTTTTTTTGACTATCCTGAAGGTAAACGAAGCGTTATGAACCACTCTGTAATTTGCTATACTGAGACACTGACTTGAGAAGCAACAGGAACCACCGACAACAAATGAAAGGAGATAAGATGAAAACCGGTACTGTTCTCAGCTTCAACTGATTTTAAATGAATTGATTAGTTGAATCGATAACTTTCCTTGCCTTGAATTTAGCAAATAAGGCGCTAATTTTTCAACAGTAATCGATCATTGAATAAAAAAAAGCACGTGGCCCTGCAACTATATTACTGACAAAGAAAGGCGCATGATCCCTCCTGCAATCGTTGATGAAGTCCGGCAAGCAGCGGACATTGTTGAGATTATCTCTGATTACCTGACGCTGCAGCCTTCAGGGCGTAACTACAAGGCGCTCTCTCCCTTTACGATGGAGAAAACCCCGTCGTTTGTTGTTTCACCCGACAAGCAGATCTACAAGTGTTTTTCAACCGGCAAGGGGGGGAACGCGTTCTCCTTTGTCATGGAGATGGAAAAAGTCTCCTTTCCTGAAGCGGTCGAACTGGTTGCCAAACGAACAGGTATCGATATCAGCCGCTTTACCGAAAAAAAAGAGCGTGAACCGGTGCATGAAGAGAGCCAGACCGAGACCCTCCGATGGGCGGCAAAGTTCTTTCATCGAATGCTACAAACGGAGAACGGCAAAAGAGGGGCTCTCTACCTTACTGCTGAACGAGCCCTCTCGGAAAAAACAATCAAGAGCTTTGGCCTTGGTTACGCGCCCGATGCGTGGGATCATCTCTGCATTGAGGCCAAACGGGCCGGGATAGCGCAGGAGCACCTGCTTGATCTTGGTCTCATAACACCAAACAAACAAAAAAACTCTCGGTACGATACCTTCCGAAACAGGGTGATCTTTCCCATTTTTTCGGTTGGAGGTCAGGTCGTCGGATTTGGAGGTCGCACGCTCGACAGTGACCCTCAAACGCCAAAATACCTGAATTCGCAGGAGAGCAAGCTGTTTGAAAAATCAAAACTCCTCTATGGACTTCATGCCGCCAAAAATGAAATCCGTCGGACGGAGAACGCACTGGTTGTTGAAGGGTACATGGATGTTCTGGCCTTGCACCAGGCAGGCATAACCAATGCTGTAGCCTCATGCGGCACCTCACTGACACGCTATCAGGCAAAAATCCTGAAGCGTTACACCAACCGGGTGCTCTTCATGTATGACGCTGACAGTGCCGGCCAAAAGTCAATGATGACCGGTATCGACATCCTTCTTGCAGAGAACCTCACTCCTTTCGTCATCATGCTTCCGAAGGGTGATGATCCAGACAGTTTTGTCCGCCGTGAAGGACGTGAAAAATTTTTGAAGTTCGCTGAAGAGGAGCTGCTTTCGTTTCAGGATTTTCAGATCCGTGTTTTCACCGAATTGGGAGATTTCCAGCAGCCTGAGCACAAATCAAAAGCGATCAGAACTATGGTTCACACGATTGCCCTGATCCCCGACCATATCCGTCAGGAGCTCTATTTGCAGGAACTGTCAAAAAAGCTTGCAATCAGTCTGCCCGCTCTCCAGGAACTGCTTGGGAGCGAAGAGGCTGGGCAGGAAAGAAAAAGACCAAACGGAGAAAACCGACAGGATGTTCCGCCACAACGCAAGCCGGAACCGAGCCTTTCCGTGCTTGAAAAGACCTTTTTAAAAGCGCTGCTTGAAAGCACCTTGTATGGCAATGCCGTACTTGAATTTGCTGCTTCACACGAAGAGATGCTGGAGTTGCCACACCCTGAGGCACAGCAGATTTTTACCCATATGATCCGCCGCTACAAAGAGATTGCAAACAGCCCTGATATGCGGATTGACATTGCAACCGAAATAAGTTTGTTCCGCAATCCGGCATCGAGAGATCTTGCTTCCGGCCTGCTGATTGAGCAGCCTGTCAGCAATAAATGGCTTGAGCAATCCAATGTTCACGCCGATAACGCAAAACGGTGTCTTGCGCTGTTCCTCGACGCATTTAAAAATCTTATTCTTGAGCCGTTGGTCTTTCAAAAAAACAGCCTTACAGAAAAAATCCGGCTCGAAAGCAATACAGAACGGGAGATTGAGCTGTCAAGAGAGAAGATTATTCTCGATCAAAAAATCCGAAAAACCTCTCTCGACCTGAAAAAGATGATTACTGCCATTCTCGAAGAGAGCTAAACCTCTCCTCCCCGCTTCATTCAGATGCAGGGAGGCTGGTTCAATTGACTATACAGTGTATCCGTCAATAGGATTACGCAGGCAGAGTGCCTTGATTTCCTCTCTGACACCGCTGCATATTTGTGCGATATCAGGCTTTTCAGCAGATGAGATAACCCTGTCGATAAGCTCCGCAATCAACGTGCTGTCGGTTTCCTTCATCCCTCTTGTCGTCATGGCCGGGGTACCGATACGAATGCCGCTTGTAACAAAGGGCGACTTGTCGTCAAAAGGCACCATATTCTTGTTGACGGTTATGCCTGCTGCATGAAGTGTGTTCTCGACAACCTTGCCGGTAACGTTCTTGTTGCGCAAGTCAAGCAGCATGAGATGGTTTTTGGTTCCACCGCTGACAATATTGTAGCCAAGCTCCTGAAATTTTTCAGCCATCGCTGCAGCATTTTTTATGACCTGAGCGGCATATTCACGGAACGCAGGCTGAAGTGCCTCACCGAACGCGACAGCCTTGCCGGCAATGATATGCATCAAAGGACCGCCCTGGATACCCGGCATTACTTCCGCATCCATCACCTCTGACATCATCTTCAGGCGCGAACCGGTTTTTGTCTTGATGGTAATGCCCATGGGATTTTCAAAATCGGAACCCATCATGATCATGCCGCCCCTCGGACCACGAAGGGTCTTGTGGGTCGTGGTGGTCACAAAATGACAATGTGGGATAGGATCGCCCAGAAAACCGGCTGCAATCAGTCCGGCAGGATGGGCAATATCGGCCATAAGAAAAGCTCCGACCTTGTCAGCAATTGCCCTGAAGGCCTTGACATCAAAACCCTGCGAGTATGCGCTGGCACCGCAGATAATCAGTTTTGGACGAACCTGCAAGGCAAGTTCTTCAACCTTGTTCATGTCAATACGGCCGGTCTCGCGATCGACGCCATAGGAGTGCGCATCGAACATCTGGCCGGAAAAATTGACCGAACTGCCATGAGTCAGATGGCCGCCATGTGACAGGTCGAGCCCCATAATACGGTCACCCGGTTTCAGCACCGAAAAAAGAACCGCCATGTTAGCGCTTGAACCGGAGTGAGGCTGTACGTTGACATAGTCACAGCCAAAAAGCTTTTTTGCACGGTCGCGCGCGAGGTTTTCAGCCACATCGACAAATTCGCACCCGCCGTAATAGCGCTTACCGGGGTAACCTTCAGCATACTTATTGGTCATCACCGAGCCGCAAGCCTGCATGACTGCACGGCTGGTGAAGTTTTCTGAAGCTATAAGCTCAAGCGTTTGAGTCTGACGTGTTGTCTCGTTGGCAATTGCCTCAAAGAGCTCTCTATCCTGCTTTTGAAGGATGTCGGTATCCATCGTCTCTTATTCCTTTTCCTGACGGAAGTTTACGGTTTCGTTGGTGTTTTTTTAATATGAAAACTTTCAGGGACGCATGAACAACCGATCATGTGGCCAAGCTTGTCTCGTTTTGTATTCAGGTAAATCTGGTTCATGGGATTTGAGGCAATCTCAAGCGGGATGCGTTCAACAATTTCAAGGCCATACCCCTCAAGACCAACTACTTTTTTCGGATTATTGGTCATAAGCTTCATTTTGCGCACTCCAAGATCCTTGAGAATCTGTGCTCCAATCCCGTAGTCGCGCAGATCGGCCTTGAAGCCAAGCTTTTCATTGGCTTCAACCGTATCAAACCCTTCATCCTGAAGGTTATAGGCTTTCAGTTTATTGATCAAGCCAATACCGCGGCCCTCCTGCATGAGATAAATCAGCACTCCACGGCCCTCTTTTTCAATCATGTTGAGCGCCGAAGCAAGCTGGTTACCGCAATCACAGCGCAGAGAGGCAAAGGTGTCTCCGGTGGCACATTGCGAGTGAACCCGGACAAGAACCGGCTCGTCAGTGGTCACATCCCCTTTTACAAAGGCCATATGGTTTTGCTGGTCGGTAAACGATTCGTAGGCTATCAGCCTGAACTCACCATGTATGGTCGGCAATCTCGATTCGACCGCACGGTGCACGAGCTTGTTGCGCTGCATCTGATAGGCGACAAGAGACTTGATGGTAATCAGCTTGAGGCCGTATTTCGCCTTCAGCTTGATCAGTTCGGGCAGCCTTGCCATACTTCCGTCATCATTGAGAATCTCGCAGAGCAATCCAACCGGACTGCATCCCGCAAGGCGGGCAAGATCGACCGCAGCTTCTGTATGTCCGACACGCCGAAGAACCCCCCCGTCCATCGCACGAAGAGGAAAAATATGGCCTGGACGTGAAAAATCATCAGCCTTCGACGAGATATCTCCAAGCATTTTGATGGTCATGAACCGGTCATATACTGAAATACCGGTCGTAATTCCCTCGGCAATCGCATCAACAGAGACGGTAAAGTTGGTCTCGTGCTGAGAGGTGTTTCTCTGAACCATAGGATCAAGCTGCAGCTCCCTGGCCCGCTCCATGGTAACAGCAACACAAAGCAGGCCTCGTGCCTCCTTCGTGATAAAGTTCACCATGTCATAGCTTACCTTGTCTGCTGCGCCAATAAAATCGCCTTCATCCTCACGATCTTCGTCATCAATGACAATGACCAGTTTTCCCTGGCGAATATCTTCAAGAGCAGCGTCAATCGTATCGAAATTCTTTTTAT
>SESG01026354.1_pt1 | contig 11861 bp, 12 predicted proteins | sample 3171421 | NCBI WGS metagenome assembly SESG01 (sample SAMN10866946, study PRJNA518727) | freshwater metagenome | biome: subpolar coniferous forest; feature: holomictic lake; material: water; isolation source: holomictic Lake 227, 6 m and 8 m depth | place: Canada: near Kenora, Ontario | collected... | reverse complement strand
TCAGGCCGCAGAGGAAGCGGAAGGGATGTTCCTAAACGCCTTGAGCGCCAGCGTCACAAGATAGCACCCCATGGAAACGAGCACGATGGTGGCTCCCGTGGCGGTGTTCGCATAGTAGGAGGCGATCAGCCCTACAACCCCGGAAAAGAGCGCGATAGCCACCGCGTAGAAAACGTATTGGCTCGCGTTGCGCGCCAGGTTGCGCGCGCCTGCCGCAGGAACGATGAGCATGGAGTTCACGACCAGAATGCCCACCCAGCCCAGGTTCATGGTCACCACCATCACGACCGCCGCGCAGAAGAGCATCTGCGTCCACCACGCGCTCATGCCGCGGCTGCGGGCCAGGGATTCGTTGAAACCAATGAGCAGGATGCGGTTGTAGCCCAGCAGCAGAGCGCCTCCCACGAGGATGCTGGTGACCAGCAGTTGGGCGACTTCCGCCGGGGTGATGCTCAGCAGATCGCCAATGAGGTAGTGGCTGAATTTGTTGAAATTGCCGCCCCGCGAAAGCAGCACCACGCCCAGCGCGATGCTGAAGGACATGCTCAGCGAGATGACCGTGTCCATCGTCGCGCGCGTGAAGCGTTGGAGCGCGATGATGCCCACGCCAAGGATCAACGCGAAGGCCACCAGCGCCCACAGCGGATCGGCCAGCCCCAGCAACACCCCGAGGCCAACGCCGGTGAGCGAAGCGTGCCCGATGGCGTCGGAGAAAAACGCCATGCGGTTGTTGACGACGAGGGTTCCCATCAAGGCGAAGAGTGGCGAGACAATCAGGACGGCCAAGAGCGCCGTGCGCATGAACGCGAACTGGGTCCATTCAAAAGGGAGCGAGGAAATGAGATGGTGCCAGGCGTTCATGGGCGTTCCGGGTTGGAAGTAACGAGGTCGAGCCCGAATGTCCGGCGCACTTCGGGATGCGCAATGACTTCAGCGGGCGTGCCCGAACAGACGATGCGGTGGTTGAGAAAAACGATGCGGTCGCTTACCGCCGTCACGCCCGCAAGATCATGGGAGACCATAAGAATGGAGAGATCGAAGCGCTGGCGCAGTTCGGAGACCGTCCGGTAGAACATTTCGCGGCCGGGCACGTCGATGCCGGAAACCGGTTCGTCCAACAGGAGCAGGTTCGGCACCGGCGTCAGGGAAAGGGCGAGCAGCACGCGTTGCAGCTCGCCGCCGGAGAGTTCGCCGAGCTTGCGGTGAATCAGGTTTTCGGCATGAACCGCGGCCAGCGCTTCCCGCGCGGTGATGCGATCCCGCCGCGCATGCCAGAGAGCCACAGGCCAGCGCGAGAGCGCGCTGGAAAAAGCGTCCTGGACGCTGAGGGGCGAAAAGCGGTCGAAATCGAGCCGTTGCGGAACGTATCCCATCGCCGGAGCGTCCTCGCGCCCATGCCCGAAAACGGGCAGGAAATGGATGGCGCCCGTGTGGGGCACTTCGCCCAAGAGCGTGCGCAGCAGCGTCGATTTTCCCGCGCCGTTGGGGCCGACGAGCGTGGTCAGTTCGCCGCAATGGAGATGGAGCGAAATGTCCTCCAGCACGCGGTGCCCGTTGAGCGTCACGCCGATGCTGTCGATCTGCGTGCAACACGCGCCGCAGACGTGCCGCGCCAGTCCTTTGTGATGCTGTGTTTGGGGCATGGGTCAGTTCTGGAGCGCGTTGGTGAGGGTCTTGAGGTTGGATTCCATGGCGCGAAGGTAGGAATCGCGCGCCTTGGCGGGTTCCCTGGGGCCGGTGACGGCGGGGTCGAGGATGCTCACGGGGACGCCCGTTTCACGCTGGATGAGCGCCGCGCTTTTCGCGGGGTATTGCGGCTCGGCAAACAGGGCTTTCACCTTGCTCTTGCGCACCAGCCGGATGGTGTCCGCAAGCTCTCCCGCGCTCGGTTCCGCTCCCGGTTCGCGCTCGATGACGCCCACAATTTTCAAATGGAACTCGCTGGCGAAATAGGGAAACGCCTCGTGAAAGGTGATGATGTCGCGCTGCGGGAGACCGTCCAACGCCGCGTGCATCTCCTGGCGCAACGCATCCAGCCGCGCCCCATAGTTTGCGGCGTTTTTTTCATAGGCGGCGGCATGGGTTGGATCAGCGGAAGCCAGCCCCTTTGCGATGTTCCGGGTTTCCTCGATGGCTCCGCTGATGCTCACCCACACATGCGGATTGTCATGAAAAGCCAGCGGGATCCCCCTGCTCGCCTCGATCACTTTCAAGTGCGGCGCTTGCTTGAGCGCTTTCTCGATGAACGTCTCCATGCCCGCTCCGTTGGCGATAAAAACATCCGCTCCCGCCAGGGTTTTCAGGTTTGCGGGGGTGAGTTGGTAATCGTGCAAACACCCGGTGATCGGCTCCGTCATGCACTCCACGCTCACCCCCGGAGTGTCGCCCACGACGTTCAGCGCCATCACATACATGGGGTAGAAGGAGGCGAGCACCTTCAGCGGCCTCCCCTCCCCGGCAAAGCCGATCTGCGCAACGCACAGTGCGGCAAGCAGGAGGGCGCGCAGAAGCGGACGCAGCAGGGTTGGGCTATGGGGCTGGAGAAAGGGTCTCATGGACAACTCCAACACCATAGAGGATCAAGCGCCCGGAGGGCAACCCTGGCGTTTGAACCCGGTATTGTAGGTGCGCATTCCGCCCGACAGGTTGCGCGCGCGGTAGCCGTTTTGGAGGAGGATGCGCGTGGCGTAGTAGGCGCGCTGGCCCACGCCGCAGTAGATCGCCATTTCGCGCTCGCGCGGCAGCTCGCTCATGCGGGCGCGAAGCTCGTTGAGCGGGAGATTGACCGCGCCGGGGATGTGGCCTTCCTCAAATTCCTCCGGGTCACGCACATCCAGCAGGAACGTCCCCTCTGCGCCAAGCTGGCCCCAGTCCGCCAGCGGATTGTCCCCCCGCAGCGCGTTGGCCGCGATCATGCCCGCAAAGTTCACCGGGTCTTTGGCCCCGCCAAACTGGGGCGCGTAGCAAAGTTCGGATTCCTCCAAATCATAGACGGTGCCGCCGAATTGGAGGGCGGTGGCGATCACGTCGATGCGCCGGGCCACGTCCGCCTCGCCCACGGCTTGCGCGCCGAGGATGCGGCCGTCGCTTTTGCGGAAGAGCAGCTTGAGGTTGATCGCTTTTGCGCCGGGGTAGTAGCCAACGTGGTGGTTGGGGTGGAGATAGATTTTCTCGTAATCGGTGATGCCCGCGCGCTGGAGCCCCTTCTCGCTTGCGCCGGTGCTGGCCACGGCGATGTCAAACACGCCGCAAATGGCCGTGCCCTGGACGCCGCGAAAATGGGCGTCGCGTCCGTTGATCACGTCCGCGGCGATGCGCCCCTGGCGGTTGGCGGGCCCGGCAAGCGGGATGAGGGCGGCTTGTCCGGTGACGACGTCGCGGGTTTCCACGGCGTCGCCCACGGCCCAGATGGCGGGATCGCTGGTGCGCATCTGGTCATCCACGCGGATGCCGCCGCGCTCGCCCAATTCCAGCCCTGCGGCGCGTGCGAGCGCCGTTTCCGGGCGCACGCCAATGGCGAGGATCACGAGATCGCCCGCGTGCGCCGCGCCGGATTGCGTTTTGACCACGAGTTGCCCCGTGGCGTTCTTCTCAAATCCCGCAACGCCGTCGCCCAGCGCCATCTGGATGCCATGCGCCTCCAGGTGCCGCTGCACCGGGAGCGCCATTTCAGGGTCAAGCGGCGGCATCACTTGGTTGAGCATTTCCACCACCGTGACCGCGAGCCCGCGATGGGCAAGGTTCTCCGCCATTTCCAGGCCGATAAAGCCCCCGCCGACAATCACCGCGCTCTTTGCCTGCCTTGCATCCATCCACGCGCGAATCTCCCGGCTGTCCGGGATGGTGCGCAGAACGAAGATGCCGGGCAGGTCGATCCCCGGCAAAGGCGGGCGCACCGCCAACGCGCCCGGCGAAAGGACAAGGGCATCGTAGGACTCGCGATAGACGCGCCCGGTGGCGAGTTCTTTGATTTCGATCTCGCGCTTCTCGCGGTCAATGGCAACCGCCTCATGCCGGGTGCGGACGGCGATGTTGAAGCGATCCCGGAAGAGCGCTTCGCTGGCCAGCAGCAGCTTTGACTCCTCTTTAATGACACCGCCCACATGGTAGGGCAGGCCGCAGTTTGCAAAGGAGACATACGGGCCGCGGTCAATGAGAATAATCTCCGCGCTTTCATCCAATCTCCGGCACCGGGCCGCGCACGATGCGCCGCCCGCCACTCCGCCAATGATCACGATTTTTTTCATAGGAAATGAAGATTATAGAGGGGGGAGACGATAGATGATAGATGCTGTGCGTTGTCTCTCCTCTCTCTTCTAGCACGAACAGCAGGAGCCGCCGCAGCAACCGCTCTTCTGGTTCCAGGGCATCCGGGCGATGAGCATCCGCATGGGACAGAACCCGGTGGCGCCCGCCAGGATGAGGCCCGCGCCGACGAAGCCGGAAAGCCAGATCCAGTTGGGGTTTACAAAATGAGCCAGCAGCACGCCGGTAACGACCAGGCTTCCAATGACGATCTGAAGCTGGCGATCCAACGGGAGCACCGCCTTTGCGCTCTTTTCCACCGGGAGCCCGGCATCCACCCAGGCTTGCGTGCCGCCTTCCACCACCACAGCGTCGGCGAACCCGAATTCGGCGAACTTCGCCGCCGCTTTCCCGGCGCGGGTGCCCGCGTGGCAGAGGAGGTAGATGGGCGCATGCGAAGCTCCCTTGCGCGCGGCAAGAACCGCGCCGCAGTCAAGGCCGTCGAGCTGATAGAGGCTCGCTCCGGGGACGCGGACGCTGGCATATTCCGCCGGGGTGCGAACATCAATGAGATCGACCGGAGTTCCGGCGGCGAGAAGGGTTTGGAGTTCTTGAACGGATACAGTTTTCATCGTTTGGATGGGCTAAAAAAGAGGGGTGAGAAATCAGCGGCGGCTTTCGCTCTCCGTGCGTATTTCTTCCAAGCAGGCGAAGACCTTGGTGATGCACGGCGCGCCGAGACGGTAAAAGACTTGCTGCCCGCGCCGCTCGTCCGCAACAAGCCCCACGTTGCGCAACACGGAAAGATGGTTGGATACGGTGGAGGTGTCGCAGCCGATGAGTTCAGTGAGATCCGCCACGCACCGTTCCCCGTGGGCCAGCGCATCGACAATCAACAAGCGGCTGGCGTGCCCCAGGGCTTTGAAGACATCGGCCCCGGCGCGGTATTCCCTGGGAGGGCGAGGCGTGTAAGTGGTGCGTTTTTCGGATTTAGCAGGCACGTTTGGCAAAATAGCCAAATGACAAAATATTGCAAGAAAATTCTTCCCCAAAAGACGTCCGCCTCCCTGCTGGCAAATTTCGCAGCCTTGCGGTAAAACAGGGCATGCTTGATTCCATCGTGGTCTTTGTTGCGGGGCTTTGCGCCGGAGGCGGCGTGGTTTGGGTTTTGGCTCAATCCCGTTCCGCCCTGCACCTGGCGCGGCTGGCGGCGGGCAAGGACGCCGAACGCGCGGACTTGCAGGCGTGCGTGGCGTCGCTAAAGACCGAGCTGGCCCACGAACGCGAGGCCGCAAAGGAAAAGCTGGCCGTGCTGGATGACGCCCAGCGTCGCCTTTCCGAGACCTTCCAGGCCCTCTCCGCCGAGGCGCTGCGGCGCAACAACACCTCGTTTCTCGAACTGGCCAACGTCTCGCTGGAACGCTTCCAGGAATCGGCCAAGGGCGATTTGGAAAAGCGGCAGACCGCCATCACGGAACTCGTCAAGCCGGTGCGCGAGTCCCTCGACAAAGTGGACGCGAAGATCCAGGAAATCGAGAAATCGCGCGCGGGGGCATACGAAGCGCTCACCGCGCAGGTAAAGAACATGATGGAAGCCCAGGGCCGGCTCCGCACGGAGACCACCCACCTCGCGCAGGCCCTCCGCTCGCCGGTGGTGCGCGGGCGCTGGGGCGAGGTGCAACTGCGCCGGGTGGTTGAGATGGCGGGAATGCTGGCGCATTGCGATTTTGTCGAGCAAACCTCCGTCGCCACGGAAACCGGGCGGCAGCGGCCCGACCTGGTCGTGCGCCTTCCCGGCGGCAGACAGATCGTAGTGGACGCCAAAGCGCCGCTTGCGGCGTATCTGGAAGCCTTTGATATGCGCGATGAAACGACGCGCACGCTGAAGCTGGCGGCCCACGCGGCGCACATCCGCTCGCACATCGACGCGCTCAGCAAGAAAGCCTACTGGGAGCAGTTCGCGCAAGCGCCGGAGTTCGTCATCCTCTTCCTGCCGGGCGAGAGCTTCTTTAGCGCGGCGCTGGAGCACGATCCCGCGCTCATCGAATACGGCACCGAGCGGCGCGTCATCCTCGCCACGCCCACCACGCTCATCTCCCTGCTCAAAGCCGTCTTCTACGGCTGGCGGCAGGAGAATCTGGCAAAAAACGCCGAGGAAATTTCCCGCCTGGGCCGCGAGCTTTACAAGCGGCTCTCCGACATGGGCGGCCACATGGAAAAGATGGGCCGCAGCCTCAACAGCGCCGTGGAGCACTTCAACAAACTGGCCGCCACCACCGAGAGCCGGGTGCTCGTCACCGCGCGCAAATTCCGGGATCTGGAACCCGCGCAACCGGGCGACGAACTGGAGCCGCCAGCGCAAGTGGAAACCGCCGCACGCCAACTGCAAGCGCCGGAGCTGAGCTAGAGCGCTTTCTAAAACAGTGCCGTCCCTACCGCCGCCGCGCTACTTCATCGCAGCCCAGACGCGGTGCACGTCGTCGTGCTCGTCGAGCGCGTTGAGGAACTCGCCCACTTCCACCATCTGCCCCTCGGTGAGCGTGGGGAAATTCTTGGCGATGTAACCCAGCTCACTCGTCACCACCGTCCACCCGTTCTGGGAGAGCCATTGGGAAACCGCGTGGACAGCCGTGCGCTCCACGATGAACCGCGCGCCGGTCGCGTCGGCGGGAATGTCGTCGTTCTGGTCATGCCCGAGCGGCTCCACCTCGTTGGCTCCGGCCTCGATGGCGGCTTCTTCCAGGTCAATCCCCGTGCCCGGCCGGTGCGCTTCCACCAAGCCCACGTGCTCGAAGAGGAACTTGTTGCTGCCGGGCGCGCCGAGCTGGCCTTTTTTGAAAAGCATGCGCACTTCAGGCGCGGTGCGGTTGTTGTTGTCGGTGAGCACCTCGACAATCAGAGGGATTTTGTGCGGCGCATAGCCTTCATAAACCACGTGCTCCAGGACGAGTTTTTCATCGCCAATGCCTGCGCCCTTCTTGATGGCGCGCTCGATGGCATCCCGCGTCACGCTCTCACGGCGCGCCTTCGCCACGGCGGCAAACAACCGGGCGTTGCCGTCCGGGTCCGGCCCTCCCAGCTTCGCTGCGACCATAATTTCTTTCAGTAGTTTGCCGTTGGCCTGGCCTTTTTTAAGCGAGGCGACGGCGCGTTTGGCGTGTAACCATTGGCGTCCCATAAGTCGGTAAGATTTACCCCCAAAGCCCAAAGGTTTCAAATTGAAAACGCCGCTCCCCTGCCCGAGAGGCAGTTTTCCCTTCACGGGGAGAGTTTTGACTTGATTCCCAACCCGAAACGCCCGTTACTTCGTCACGCGAACTATACGGCCCCACACTATTCGCGCCGCGAATCGACATGGAACCCTTTTCCGAAAAACAACAGGAACCCGCGCTGGAATGCGCCGTGGAATTTCTCGAAGTGCTCCCCCTCATCATGGGATCGCTCCAGTGTGAGTTGCGCCATGATCCCGCCACGACGCTCACCATGGTGCAGTTCCGCACCCTGGCTTATTTGAGCCGCCATGGCACGGCCTCGGTTTCTCAGATCGCCGATTTTCTCGGCTTGGGACTCCCCGCCACCTCAAAAATCATCGACGGGTTGGTCACCTCGGGAGCGGTCAGCCGCCGGGGCGATCCCGTGGATCGGCGGCGCGTGCTCCTGGAAATCAGCAACTCCGGGCGCAGCGAACTTCTTGCCACGCGGGCGATTACCCACAACCATCTTGCCGAATTGCTTGCGCCCCTTTCCGAACCCGACCGCGCCCGCTTGCTGGAAGCCTTGCGTTCGCTGCGTCCCATTTTTGTGAAATCCGCTCCCGGAGAATGTCCCTCGTCCCCATGAAAACAAACCGCCTCTTAGTCGCCCTCCTGTCGCTCTGCGCCTCCGCGCCCGCCGCTCAGGTTCAAAACGAGAAAAACGCACCAGCGCCAAACCGTGTCATCACGCTGGAAGAAGCCTATGACATGACCCTTGCGAGCGATCAAACAATCCGGATCGCCTATTACGAAATCCGCAAGGCCAACCTTCTGCCCTGGAGCGCGCTGGCCAAGCTCGGGCCGCAGGTGATCGGCAACGCAAGCTATACGAGCAACCACAGCAACACGCGCAACAACGCGATTGTGGAAAGCGCCACAACGTCGAACTACATTCAGAGCGCCATCGACACCCGGTTCAGCGGGTTCACCTACACCCAGCCGATCTTTGATCCGAGCGTCTTCCCGGCCTACCGCTACGGCAAACTCTCGGCGAAGGCGGCGCGGCTGCAATACCAGTTCACCGTGCGCGAAACGCTCTTTGGCGTGGCGCAGGCGTATTACAACGTGCTCAAGGGTCAAAAGCTTGTGGAGGTAAACCAGCAGACGGTTGATCTCGCCAACGAACAACTCAAGACCGCCCAGGCGCGCTTTGATGCGGGAGCCGTGGCGCGCATCGACGTGCTGCGGGCGAGGGCCACGCTGGAGGGAGCCCGCAACACGCTCATCCAATTGCAAGGCGCATTGGACACTGCCCGCGACACCCTGAGCAACATCCTGAACCTGGGCGGCAAAACCAATTTCACCCTGGCCGAACCGCCCGTGGAGTCCGACCTTGGCACCCCCTTTGAAGAGGCTCTCAAGTGCGCGTATGAGGGGCGCGAGGATTACCAGATAAGCGCCATTGGCGTGGATCAGCAGATTGCGCTGCGGGGCGAAGTGGTCGCGCAATACGGCCCGAAGGTCGTGGCGCAAGCCAGCACCCAGTGGAGCCGCACCAGCGGCGACAGCCAGACACACAACTACAATCAAACCGCCGTCCTTTCCGTCCAAATGCCGTTCCTCACCGGCGGCCAGCGCGAGCTGGATTTGATTGGTGCAAACCAGAAAATCTCGCAGGCGCGCTTGAGCCTTGAGAAGACGTCAAAATCGGTGGAATCCGACGTGAAAGCGGCCTGGATCAATGTCCGAACCGGGCGCGAAGCCCTCAAGGCCCTCACCGCCGAGGTGGAGGCGGCCACGCAAAACTACACCGACCTGGAAGCCCAATACCAGGCGGGCGCCTCGACCAGTCTGGACGCGCAGACCGCCTTGCGCGATCTCAACAACTCCCGCACCTCGCTCACCAACCAAATCTACAATTACCAGATTGCCCTGCGCGATCTGGAACGCGCCGAAGCGGCCTTCCAGCGGGATCGCGTTGAGAAGTCCAAAGTGCGCTAATCCGATCACCCCATGGCTATTCCATCCAAACCGCTCGTTCTGAAACTTTGCGCACTGCTGCTTCTGGTCGCGGCGGGAGGAGGCGCTTGGTGGGTTGCCCACCGCAACGCAGACGGGGCCAGCTACCAGACGATCTCCGTCACGCGCGGCGACATCATACAGACCGTCACCGCCACCGGCACGCTCAACCCGGTGATCAACGTCCAGGTGGGCAGCCAGATTTCCGGCATCATCCAGAAACTCTTTGCGGACTACAACTCGCAGGTCAAAGCCGGGCAGGTTGTGGCGCAGATCGATCCCGCAAGTTTCAGCGCGGTGGTCATGCAGTCGGAAGGGGATCTCGCCAACGCCAAGGCGGAACTGGAGCTTGCCCAAATCAACCTCAAGCGCACCCAGGAACTGCGGGAACGCAACGCCACCCCGCAAGCCACGCTCGACCAGGCCGTGGCAACGCTGCACCAGGCCGAGGCCATGGTGAAAGTCAAGGAAGGCGCGCTGGCCCGGGCCAGTGTGGATCTGGCCCGCTGCACCATCTACTCGCCCATTGACGGCATCGTCATCTCGCGCAGCGTGGATGTCGGGCAGACCGTCGCGGCCAGCATGTCGGCCCCCGTCATTTTCACCATCGCCAACGACCTTGCCAAAATGCAGATCGACGCCAATGTGGCCGAGGCGGATGTGGGCAATGTGGACGTGGGCCAGACGGTGGATTTCACCGTGGACGCCTTTCCCAGCCGCACCTTCCACGGCCAGATCAACCAGGTGCGCAACGCCGCTGTCACCGTCCAGAACGTGGTCAGTTACGACGCCGTCATCAGCGTCAGCAACGACGACTTGAAGCTCAAACCCGGCATGACCGCCAGCGCGTCCATCGTGATAGCCCATCGCGAGAACGTGCTGAAACTCGGCGGTGCAGCCTTCCGCTTCCGGCTCCCGGAAGCCGGAGACTCCAGCGCCAAGTCCAGCGTGGAGAAAACCTCCTTCACCGGAAAAAGACCCGCTGGCAAAAAGGGCGAGCGCCGCACCGAACGCACGGTTTATCTTCTGCGCGACGGGAAACCCGTTCCGGCGCAAATCAAGGTGGGCATCAGCGACGGCATTTTCACCGAAATTCTCGAAGGACTCACGGAAGGCGACCAAATCATTGTCGGCTCCCTGGGCGCTCCGCAACAAAGCGCGCAAACGCAACCCGGCGGCTCCAACCCGCTCAGCGGCAGCATGAAAATGCCCCGGTAGGGGAGGAAGACGATAGAGGGGTGAGATGACAGAAAGAACTGCAACGCGCTCACCCATCTCCCCTCTATAATCTCCTCCCTCTCTAATCGATAGTCTCTCCTCCATGACCCCCGTCATCCAACTCGAAGCCCTCGACAAGACCTACCACACCGGCGAGGTCGATGTGAAGGCCGTGCGCGGCGTTTCGCTCTCCATTCACAAGGGGGAATTCGTCGCGTTCATGGGATCGAGCGGCTCGGGCAAATCGACCCTGATGAACGTGATCGGCTGCCTGGATCGACCGACCGGCGGGCGTTATCTGCTCGACGGCATCGACGTCTCGCACCTTGAGCGCGACGAACTGGCCACCGTCCGCAACCGCAAGCTCGGCTTCGTTTTTCAAAGCTTCAACCTCCTTTCACGCACCTCCGCGCTGGAAAACGTGGAGCTTCCCCTGCTCTACTCCGGCAAGCATTTTACCGCGCACGAGATGAAGGAACGCGCCGAGCGCGTCCTTTCCATTGTGGGCCTTTCCGCGCGCGCGGAGCACCACCCCAACGAGCTTTCAGGCGGTCAGCAGCAGCGCGTGGCCATCGCCCGGGCGCTCATCAACGACCCGGAAGTGCTCCTCGCCGACGAGCCCACCGGCAACCTCGACAGCCGCACGAGCGTCGAGATTATGAGCGTCTTCCAACGGCTCAACGAACAGGGCATCACCATCATCATGGTCACGCACGAGCCGGACATCGCCGCCTACTGCAAGCGCAACATCGTCATGCGCGACGGCCAGATTCTGAGCGATCTTCAGGTGACGAACCGCCTCATCGGCGAAGAGGAGATGGCGAAGCTGGATGCTATTGCCCCAGTTCCTGCGCGGTCTTGAAGTGCGTTTTGGCGACTTCGCGCAGGATGCCCGGCCCGTAGCGAGTCCGGGGCAATCAGCACAGTTGCTTGAGCCTAAAAGCGGCGAAAGGACTCGCGCAAAGGGACGCAATGGGAAATCAACTACTCCGGCGAGCCGGTGATTGCGTAACAAAATCCCTGCTGATAAACTTCATGTATGAAGAATTGCCGACGTTCCTCCAGCCTTCTCTCTTTTGCGCTGATTCTGTGCATGGTCAGCGCTGTGGTTGCTTCACCTCGCAACACCTCTCCTTCGGAAGTGGACGCTTCGATCAAGACGATTAGCCCGCATATTTCATCGTT
>SESG01013129.1_pt1 | contig 11867 bp, 9 predicted proteins | sample 3171421 | NCBI WGS metagenome assembly SESG01 (sample SAMN10866946, study PRJNA518727) | freshwater metagenome | biome: subpolar coniferous forest; feature: holomictic lake; material: water; isolation source: holomictic Lake 227, 6 m and 8 m depth | place: Canada: near Kenora, Ontario | collected... | reverse complement strand
TCAGTTTGATTAATGCTGTTTCCTTGTTGAGAAGGAAAGCAGCATCCAGGCTGTAAATCGGAATTTTATCCCTGATTATGGTAAAATCAAGAGGCGCGGGTATTCCACGTCTAACCACCTTCAGATTAACAGTAGTTCCCTTAGGGCCCCTTAGCAGTCCAAAAACATCCTGGGTTTTGATTCCGATGGAGGTAATTTTTTTGGCGTCCACATGGATGATTCGATCGCCCGGCCTCAAACCTACTTTTTCTGACGGACCACCGGGGATAGTGGTCATTACGATTAATGTGTCCTGCAAAATACTAAAGGAAATACCAATACCCTCAAAATTTCCTTCCAGTGGCTGGTTCATCTCCTCAACTTCACTTTTGGTAATATAGACTGAGTGAGGATCAAGTTTGGAGAGCATTTCAACAATCGCGTCTTCCGTCAACTTATTGACATTGGCAGTATCTACATAAAACGCATCAATAAGCCTAAGAACACGCCCGAATTTAATTGCCTGATTTTGATAGTCTTGAGCCGAAATGCTCAAAGAGAAAAACAAGGAAGCAAGGAGGAATATCATCTTGCCTGCTGATTGCCATATTTTATTTTTCACGTTGAAACAGATAATAAATGAATACTGAAAGTCTGAACCTTAGCACTAGAATTCAAACATCACAAATATAATAAGATATCACCCACAAATTCTTTTACCGCTAAAAAAGAACGAACCTGAAGGGGTATAAACGGACTGATATCAATAAAAAGCCTGCAATTCTATGCAGAATTGCAGGCTTTTTATTGATCAGTTTTTAGATCAAATTGCAAGTGCAAATTTGCCGGTCACAGCCTCTTTGTACTCGTCAAGTAGATTAACAAACAACTCTTTCACCGAAATAATTCTGTCTGTTCTCCATACATTGCTTCCTGCAAATGCATAACCGTTTCTGAAATTACCCCTGAGGGCAGATGCCAGAGATGCCATGATGCAATAGGGAGCAGTAGCGATGTCACAGGTCTTGACGCAATTGACAGGACAAACAGTGGGCCTTCGTTTCCCATTATCGACATCATCCAGAAATGAACAACTGATCGCGCGACCTGGCATGCCAACAGGACTTTTAATGATTCTCACGTCATCCTCTTTGGCCTTAATATAAGCTTGCTTAAATCCATCAGAGGCATCACATTCGTTCGTGGTAACAAACCTGGTACCCATCTGAACTCCCTGAGCGCCCTTTTCCATGATCATTGCAATGTCCTCCCCGGTATAAATGCCTCCGGCGGCAATGACCGGGATATTTTTCCCGTATTTTTCACCAAATTCATTGGCGACAGCAACAACCTCTTCTATTAAGTTTTCAAGTGAGAAGTTATCGTCAAAAATCTGTTCTACTTTAAATCCCAGATGTCCGCCTGCTTTAGGTCCTTCAACAACAATAGCATCCGGCAGATAATTGAAATTCCCATACCATTTGTTGCAGATCAGGCTGGCTGCTCTGGCAGAGGAAACTATGGGGACAAGTTTAGTTTCTGAATCCGGCGTTAGATATTTAGGCAAATCCAACGGAAGACCCGCACCTGAAAAGATAATATTGACCTTTTCAGCGATGGAAGTATTCACTAAATCAGGATAATTCGATAAAGCAACCATGATATTAACCCCAATGATCCCCTGGGATTTTTCCCGAGTCTTACGAATCTCTGTAGTTAGACCGTAAATGCAGTTTTCCAAATAATCCGAAGAATGATCCTTGTAAAGAAATCCAATTCCAGCAGGAGAGATTACACCTACTCCACCTTCATTCGCGACCGCGGAAGCCAGTCCTGATAAGGAAACACCAACCCCCATACCACCCTGAATAATGGGCAACTTTATTTTCAGTCCTCCAATGTCCAATACTTTCATTTTTGCTGAGCTTTAAACTTTACCATAATAAATTACGGAGCAATGGTAAGTATAGAATAATTGCCTACCAAAAAAAAGGGTCATGCGACCCATAAATGGTTGAAAACACAAGATTATGGGACGAAATGCAATTTCCGGGGGACGAAATGCACGATTGCAGTTGACGAAAAACTGCTTAACTAAGTTTTTCCTTGAAAACAGCAATCCAGTTTCTGGAGACAGGCACAGTAAATTCTACCCTGTCAATCTCCAGATGATAACCCTTGGCGGTTCTTTTCATTTTGACCACCTTGTTGATGTTGACCATCCAGCAGCGGTGACATTTTAGCATCACATCGGAGGTTTCAAGGGCTTTTTCCACATTGGTAAACGATTGGCGGAACAAACGTCTGCGCACCGCCAATTTACGGTCAATCCAGTAAATCTCAACGTAATTGCCTGAAGAGTGTATGAGCAATACGCGTTCAACTTCCTCTGCAAATGCCTGCTTTCTATTTTCTGCCACCAAATGAACTGACTCCTGATCTGCCGGATTCTGAAATGCATTGATTTCCTCTTTCAGCCAGCTTTTCCCTGAATCGATCATGTTGACAACCTTCAGCTTCATTGACCTGTTGTAACTGATCAGATTAAAAAGAATCAGTGGCAAAAGAGACAAGGCGCCTGTTCTGAAATAAGGAAGATCGGTAAATAAAGTAATTTTTGCCAGCCATGCCATCAGGGTAAAAACTGCAAAAAGGTTACTGAACATCCAGAAATTCCAAATGAGTTCCTTCCGGATAGTCCAATTGGCAGGATTGAATAATTGTGTAAAAATTCCGGGAAGGATCAAGGTATTCAGAAAAAGTGTTGCCGCAGTCAGCAGCCCGGCTCCCAGCACAAAATAGGCATCATGCTCCGACTTAAGAAAATTAATTCCAAGCGGCTGTATATACAGGACAATAAGAATAAAACCAACACTGACCATTAATATGGTTCGAGCGTTGTGTTTAAAATTATTATTGAACTGATATGGCTGATTAAAATTCTCAAACATCTTTCGTAATATCTATCGTCCTAAAACAGAAAAAATTGAAAATCAGTAATTAAAATGCGATTTCACGGGTTGCACATTCCCACTTAAAAAGATTTCACGTTCCTCTTTCTTCCCTTTGATGCTACCTTCAATTATGTTGTCTCCCTTGTTCATTTTACCTTTAAAAATCAGTGTTTTTTCACGATCAGTAATGACAAAGGAAAATTGAATATTCCCTTTGGTGCTCTCCTTCAGCATGAAATCTGATATTTGACCGTTGATTTGATCAGAACCGGAGAAAGTATTGATGTGAAGGGAAACAGATTTATGCATCATCATTTTGTCCTTACTGACAGTAATGAAATTTCCTTCCGGCTCGATTCCTTCCACTTTACCGGCATTATCGACAAACGAATAAAAACTCACCAGAAAAACACTGTCTTTTAAAGCGTTAACTGCAGACAGGTATTCACGTTGCCTCTCCCCGTTTCCAATGACGGATTTCTTCTTTTCAACCGGCATCGTTCTGGCAGAAAAAGAACTCCCTGCTGATATAAAGATAAGACACACCAGCAGAATCGTAAAATTTATTCTCATTGAATTAATAATAGTTGACGTAGTATTTCTCATTTTGATTTCCCAACAACTTTGATCTGAATAAACAAATCACATGAAATTGTCAGTATTTACAAACCAGATACTCCAGTGATCTGCAAAACCCCACAAAGGCAAAGAGCTAGTTGATCCTCGATTTTATGTGACCTCCGGAAACCCAATTATGCCACTTTAACCTAATATTGGTTATGCCGGCAGAAGGCGATGTAAATCCAATCGCGAATTCCATGAGTACTTACGGATATTCAATAATTTATCCACTCTATTGACGAGTGAAATATAGTTTTTATTTTGAGAAAATACACTTTCCTGGCTAAAAAAAGCAAAAGCCCCGGAGTTCTTCCGGGGCTTTGCGGTCTGGACGGGACTCGAACCCGCGACCCCCTGCGTGACAGGCAGGTATTCTAACCAACTGAACTACCAAACCAAAACAGATAAGAACTTTGAAAGCGGTCTGGACGGGACTCGAACCCGCGACCCCCTGCGTGACAGGCAGGTATTCTAACCAACTGAACTACCAAACCAAAGTACTCAAAGGCTACCCTAAAAGCAGTGCAAATATACGACTAGTTTTGCTTATCTGCAATGGACTTTCAAAAAAATAGAACACAGCATCCATTTCAACTTCTATTTCCTTGAGATTCAACCGGTACTTGTTCAAATGAAACCGATAGATTGGTATAAAATACAATTGATAGGATCAGAAGGTTTTTGAGAAGACCCTGACAACCCGCAAATTTAGGGTTTGAAAAAGGAAAAATGGACACTGCCGTATACTCTCTGCTCCACAAGATTGGGATGTGATGCAAAATTATCACTCTTGCCATGTTCAAGAATGAATAATCCTCCGGCATTTATCAATTCATGCTTCAATACCAGATCAGGAATCTCTTTGAGGGAGCTTAACTGATAAGGGGGATCCGCAAAAATAAGATCATATTTCTCTGTACATCTTGGAATAAACTTGAGTACATCGTACCTCAGTAGCCGAACAGTTTTTTCTACCTTAAGTTGCTGAATAACTGATGAAATAAAGGCATAGTGAACATGATCGATCTCAACTGCAGTGACAGACTTGCAGCCTCTTGAAGCAAATTCAAAAGTAATGCTTCCTGTCCCCGCAAAAAGGTCCAGAACCGTTATCTCTTCAAAATCGATCCTGTTATTGAGAATGTTGAACAGATTTTCCCGGGCAAAATCTGTTGTAGGCCGGGCTTTGAAATTTTTACCCGGTTTAAAAAGACGGCCCTTTAATTCCCCTCCGATTATTCGCATTTGTAAAGATCAAGAAGTGATGTAAAATAATGATCCGGAAGTTGACTAAAAGTATAACTATACTTAAACAGTGAGGTTGGACTGGCGAAAATTGTCTTCCTGATGTATCTTTTAACCGACTGATAAATAGGATCAGTCTGCTGAAAATCGCCATGAATGATGAGTTCTGTTGTCTCCGGAGAAAGTTTTAACTGGTCAAAAACATTCAGTATATAATAGAGCACATCATTTTCTCCTGAATAACAAAATTGATTACACATCTGAAGTTTTGAGCCTGAGATGACAATCAGTTCGAAACAACTCCTAAAGAAATTCAGATGCACCTGTTTCCTTTCGGGAAAATTTTTATTCTCCTTCAGGGTCCTTTCGATCAGCGGAAAAAGATTGTGCCTGATGGTCGCCTTTGGAAATTTAAGAACCAGAAACTCCTTTAGATTTTCGGGTATACTGAAAATACACCAAGCTTCCCCTTTCGTTAATAAGGTTTTATCGACAGAATATCCTTTCTCCCCTTCATGGTTAAAACCAAAGTATTTTTCTGCGTAGCCATTCTGATAAAATACCTGAGGTACCAGGGTGAACTTCTCAGTCGCATAAATTATCTCAACACTTTTATATTTCAGGTTAAGGTATTCGTCTACACTCATCAGTTCCCGAACCTTCATGAAAAGCAAACGCGGACGTTTCAGAAAAAAATTGAACGATTTCAATACCGTATATTTCCCTTTTGGAATATCGAGGATGGCAAAAGAAAAACCATCCAGACTTATCTGGATGGATAAATGATATAAATTACTCTGTTCGTGATCGAATGTCTTGTCGATAAAACAGATATCTTGCATGGAATTGTATTAATAGGTTCTCTCCCTTTGCAACCTGTCAGTTTTCTTCTCAAACCAGAAACTAAACAGGAACACAGGTAGTGATAAGTATTTCAAAACATTAAAAGAATAAAAAAAAACAATCAAATTGCGAATCGATTTTTTTCATTTTCTTCGCATTAATTTGATATACAATCTACAAATTTAGAAATATATTCGACTCTTTTAATCCGGCTTTTTTAAATATCCACCCAATGAAGAATTTTATCTCCAATCTGATCTTTCAAAAACTTGGTCACGAGCCAACCGCAGGACAGAAAGAGATGATTGATCAATTGGCAGTCTTTGTTTCTACTCCAGAAAGTGATGCGTTATTTCTCTTGAAGGGCTATGCAGGTACAGGGAAAACTTCTGCCATCAGTGCGTTGGTAAAAGTACTGGATGAGCTGAAAATAAAATTCGTGTTGTTAGCCCCAACAGGCCGCGCTGCCAAGGTCCTTTCTAAACAGAGCGGAAAATCTGCCTCAACCATCCACAAAAAAATTTATCGACAGCAATCGGGAGCCGACGGACAGAGTAAATTTTCGCTGGACAGGAATATGAGCAGGAATACGGTGTTCATTGTAGACGAAGCATCCATGATTTCCAATCTGCCCCAGGATCACAGTGTTTTTGGCTCTGGCTATCTGCTCTCCGATTTAATCGAATATGTCACCGGCGGATTCAATTGCAAACTGATTGTTTCCGGAGACACTGCCCAGCTCCCACCTGTCGGCCTGGCAATGAGCCCTGCCCTGGAAAAAGATGAGTTATCCCTCTTCGGAATGGATGTAATTTCGACGGAGTTGAGAGATGTTGTGAGGCAATCCCTGGATTCAGGGATTCTTGAAAATGCAACCTACATCCGTAACCGGATACTCGGGGACGATCCAACCGGATTCTGGCCAATTAAAATGAAAGGATTTCAAGATGTGGTCCAACTGGGAGGGGATCAGCTGATCGAAGAAATATCCAATTGTTACAGTCAGTATGGGATGGAGGACACCATCGTCATCACTCGCTCCAACAAAAGAGCCAATCTTTTCAATGAAGGCATCCGAAAATCAATACTTTATCAGGAGGATCAAATCATGAAGGGCGACCTGCTGATGGTGGTCAAAAACAATTACCATTGGTCGAAACAACTCGAAGAACTAGATTTTATCGCCAATGGCGATATTGCAGAAATCATCAGGATCAAGAAATACGAGGAACGCTACGGATTTCATTTTGCCAATGTTGTGCTTCGACTGACAGATTATCAGGATTTGGAGGTAGAATGCAAGATTCTGCTGGAGACGCTTAAAGTGGAAGCTCCGGCATTGTCGGCAGAAGAAAACAAAAGGCTGTATGAAGCCATTTCAGAGGATTACATGGAAGTTCGCAATAAACGTGAAAGGTGGAAAAAAATCAGGGAGGATCCCTGGTTTAATGCACTTCAGGTAAAATATTCCTACGCCGTTACCTGCCACAAAGCGCAGGGCGGCCAGTGGAAAGCTGTATTCCTGGATCATGGCTATCTTGTCCCTGACATGATTGACCGCGAATTCCTGCGCTGGTTATACACTGCATTTACGCGCGCGGAAGAACGGCTCTATCTTGTAAATTTTCACAAAGAGTTTTTTCCTGAAACCAAATAATGGATTGATTTTCCAGAATCTGAGGGATAGGCAATTCACAAACACCATCAAAACAGCTAAAGCTCAAAACAGTCTCCATCGTTTGCTTCGTAGGTTTCAGGGAAAATAACCCGTGCTTCTTCAACGAGCGGTAAAACACTTTTGTAGCGAGAAGAGAAGTGCCCGATAACCAGTTTCTTCACCTTGGCTGTCTTAGCCATCTCTGCTGCCTGAACCGAGGTGGAATGAAAAGTCTTTTTTGCAAGGACTGCCAAATCACCGGCAAAGGTTGCTTCATGGTATAGCAGATCTACGCCTTCGATGGTTGGCACAATTTTTTTGAGAAATAGAGTGTCTGTACAAAAGGCATAGCTTCGGGTTGGGTTTGGAGGGAGTGTTATTTGACTGTTGGGTATCACAGTCCCATCCGCAAGAATCAGGTCGGCACCATTAGTAATATTTAACCGCTGAGATACAGGAACTTCATAACGGCTCAATGCCTGTTTATCCAAATGCAACTGGGTTGGCAATTCCTGAAAAAGAAATCCGCAGCATGATATTCGGTGTTTCAACGGGAAAGATGAAATACGTATTTTCTTATCTTCAAAAACGAGGGCATTTCGTTGAAAATTCAGCGGGTGGTATTTTACTTTCAAATCTGTAATCTCATTCATAAACTTCATCATTCCTTCCATCATCTGTTGAAGATCAGAATGGGCATGAATGTGCAATTCTCCTTTTTTCCCATAAAGGGCCAGCGATGATATCAGTCCGGGCAAACCATAAATGTGGTCTCCATGCAAATGTGAGATAAAAATATGGTTGATTTTCCCCATTTTGAATCCATATTTCCGGAGTTGAATCTGGGTCCCCTCCCCGCAATCCACAAGAAAAAGCTGTTCGTTCAGCCTGACAACCTGCGCAGTCGGAAACCTGTGAGAGGTTGGTAATGCAGAACTGCTTCCAAGTATGGTAACGGAAAAAGAATTCATAATAATCTAATCAGGGATGATATCGAACCTAGAATCGAGGCTTAAAGATAAAAAAACCCGACAAATTTGCCGGGTTTTTAATATTTCAATCGAGAAAAGAGCCAAATTACTTCTTCTCGTTTTCTTCCATTTGTGTGCGCAATGCAGCCAATTCGCTGATATCACCAAGAGTTGTTTTTTCCATGGTATCTTTTACCGGTTTAACACTCTTTGGAGCAGTCTGCTTGGTAGCAGGTTTTTTCTTGGCTGAATCGTCTGTTTTCTTCACATCCTCATATACACGTGAGTGAGAAAGAATGATTCTCTTGGCTGATTTTGAGAATTCAATAACCTTGAACTCCAATTTTTCATCCATTTTCACGTGAGATCCGTCTTCCTTAACCAGATGACGCGGGGTAGCAAAACCCTCAACTCCATAAGGCAGTGAAATGACTGCACCTTTGTCAAACAAGTCGATGACAGTTCCTTCGTGAATAGAATCAACAGTAAAGATTGTTTCAAAAACATCCCAAGGATTTTCTTCGAGTTGTTTGTGACCAAGGCTCAACCGGCGGTTTTCCTTGTCGATATCGAGAACCTGAACTTCAATCTCAGAACCGATGGAGGTAAACTCCGAAGGATGTTTGATTTTTTTAGTCCAGCTCAAATCGCTGATATGGATCAGTCCGTCTACACCTTCCTCAATTTCAACAAAGACACCAAAGTTGGTGAAGTTGCGTACTTTGGCTGTGTGAGCAGAACCAATCATGTATTTCGTTTCGATCTGTGACCATGGGTCATTCTTCATTTGTTTGATGCCCAATGACATTTTGTGTTCGTCACGATCAAGTGTCAGAATGGTTGCTTCTACCTCATCGCTTACTTTCAGGAAGTCCTGAGCCGAACGAAGGTGCTGTGACCAACTCATTTCAGAAACGTGAATCAAACCTTCAACACCGGGAGCAATCTCGATAAATGCGCCGTAGTCAGCGATGACCACTACTTTACCTTTCACTACATCACCCACTTTGAGGTCAGCACTGACATTGTCCCATGGGTGAGAAGCAAGTTGTTTCAAACCTAAAGCAATTCTCTTCTTCTCATCATCAAAGTCAAGGATTACCACGTTGATTTTTTCATCCAACTGTACAATTTCATTCGGATGAGCTACGCGGCCCCAGCTAAGGTCGGTGATGTGAATCAGACCATCTACGCCGCCAAGGTCGATGAATACACCGTAGGAAGTAATATTCTTAACGGTTCCTTCAAGTACCTGACCCTTTTCAAGTTTGGAGATGATGTCTTTTTTCTGTTGCTCCAATTCCGCTTCGATAAGGGCTTTGTGAGAAACAACAACATTCCTGAATTCATGGTTAATTTTAACCACTTTGAATTCCATGGTTTTTCCAACATAGATGTCATAGTCACGAATAGGCTTAACATCAATCTGAGATCCAGGAAGGAATGCCTCGATTCCGAATACATCAACAATCATACCGCCTTTCGTACGGCATTTGATAAATCCGGTAATAATTTCGTCATTTTCAAGGGCAGCATTGACACGATCCCAACTGCGCATCGCGCGAGCTTTCTTGTGGGACAAGGTTAACTGGCCTTTTTTGTCTTCTAAGGTTTCAACATAAACCTCAACTTTATCACCAACTTTAAGGTTGGGATTGTAACGGAATTCGTTGACTGAAACAATACCGTCAGATTTGTAGCCAATGTTGACCACAACTTCACGCTTGTTCATCGAAATCACGATACCGTCAACACACTCTTTTTCCTGAAGGATAGAAAGAGTATTGTCGTACATCTCTGTCATCGTTTGCTTGGAAGATGCACCAACTGTGGATTTTTTACCTTCAAAGGCATCCCAGTCAAATTCTTCTTCACCAGCCGCAGCTGAGGCGGTTTCAATGATTACTGGCGTTTTTACAACAACCGCCTTTTCTTCAACAACAGGCACTTCAACTATAGCAACAGGTTCTGCGACTACAATTTCTTCTTCAATTGCCGGAGTTTCGGCAACTACTTCTTCAATAACTTCTGCTGCAATTTCTTCAGCAACTTCTTCCTCCGCAACTTCTGCTGCGATTTCTTCAGTAACTTCGTCTTCCGCAACTACTGCTGCGATTTCTGCTTCCGGAGTTTCTTCCTTAATTTCCGGGGCAGCGGACTCTACAGCAGAATTCTCTACTGTTTCGTTTACCTCCAGATCCTCTTTGTTTTCACTCATTTTTAAAATTCTCTTGAAATTAATAAATTAGACATTATTTGAACGGGCGCAAAGGTACGTTTTTTTCACATATTATCAAGACCCATTTATAAAAAATCAGATGATCTTCAATCAGTTGATTGATAAACATGTAAATATATCCTGAATTGCTTTCCATGAAAGATATGAGCCTATCAATCACCACTACAAAAAATTATTTCAAACCTCACCATAAAAAATTATCTCGAGTTGATAATGCAACTTTTCGAACACATTTTTCACTTATTTTAATTTGATAATTGTATTTTTTGTAACTTTATTCAATCAGATAACTCTTGATTGTAGATATAATTATCCATTATTTTCCTTATCAATACCTCTACATTATGCACACCTATATGCAGATAATAAATAAATAACCACTACAGAGATTTATTTATATATCATTTTATCAATTAATTAAACAATATTATACCTCTACACAACAAAACCAATTCATTTTCACCAAATAATTTTATCTCACATATTTTTAATTAATTTGTAGTGCGAATAAACATAAAGAAAACGCTGATTGTATGTTGTTTAAAAGGGCCAATCATTCCATCGAATTAATAGAAAATTTCCTTAATGCCGTTGATCAGAGCATCCTGTTGTTCAAGGAAGGAGTCAAATATTACCTATACAACGACAATGAAAGGTTTAATGCCAACCTGGAATCACTTGCAAAACTCGAATCAGATGCAGACATTCTGAGAAGAGAGATAGAAAATACATTGTATACACAGTCTCTCATGCCTCAGCTGCGTAGCGACATTTTAAGACTCCTCGAAGACTTTGATAAATTAATTGATCTTTCAAAGAAAAACCTGTTTCAGTTTGATGTAGAATCTCCAAACATTCCGGGAGCCCTCAATCAGGACTTTGTCAGGCTGACTCAGGTCTCCGTATCTGCAGCTGAATCAGTAATCCCTGCCGCCAGACTCTATTTCAGAGATCCACTGCGTGTCAAAGAACAGCTGCACAGGGTCTATTTTTACGAAAAGGAAACAGACCTGCTTGCAGATTCTCTGCGAAGAAAAATTTTCAAAGAGATGCCTGATCTGAAACTTAGTGAAAAGTTTCACCTGCGCTACTTTTCGCTTCATATCGAGATTATTTCCGATCAGGCCGAAGCCTTGGCTGACCTGCTCTCAATCATGGCCATAAAAAGAACTGTTTAGCCTCAATGATTTCTCTCCTGTTTATATTAAGTGGCCTATTCCTCGGCTGGTCCCTGGGTGCCAAAAATGTGTCAAATATCTTTGGCACAGCAGTAGGCACCAAAATGGTCAATTTCAGAATCGCTGCAACAGTATCAGGGTTTTTTATCGTATTGGGAGCCGTTCTTCAAGATGGAAGCG
>SESG01005082.1_pt1 | contig 11868 bp, 6 predicted proteins | sample 3171421 | NCBI WGS metagenome assembly SESG01 (sample SAMN10866946, study PRJNA518727) | freshwater metagenome | biome: subpolar coniferous forest; feature: holomictic lake; material: water; isolation source: holomictic Lake 227, 6 m and 8 m depth | place: Canada: near Kenora, Ontario | collected... | reverse complement strand
ATGGTTATCCGACGTTCAGGCTTAGTATGGTCTTTTTTGGTTTAGACTCACTTGGGAGAGATTCCATTCGTGATTGTCTGGTCAGGAAGGGCGGTTGATCCGTGCGGGACGCGTGGCATAGTAACTGTCTACAATCGTATAGAGAATGGAACCGATGCTGATCAGGATTCCACCCATTCCGCTTACGATCAAGCTCAGAATGAAGCCAATGATTCCGCCGATCAGCATGATTTTTGAAGCCCTATGGTGAGTGATCCGCCAAGCTTCATCTGACGCCATGGTCCAAGGAAGACGAATCCCGGCCAAGCCGTTACGCGGAATATCGCGCATGCTTCGCCCCAGACCCGCAAACATGAGGCTCATTGAGGCCCCCATCCAGCGAGTCATGTCCACCGTGTGGCCTTGGGCGGCCCTTAATATCAAGGCCTGAAGCACTACAAAAAACGCCATCATAGAAATACCCATCCATAACACGGCCACACGCTCTTTCTCGACCTTGGTAATGCCCCATGCCAGACCTACAAATAAAGCCATCATGGCGAACCCAATTCCTGGTGTTATCCAGACCGTTGCGCGTGTACCATAACCATCGACCTCGCCCTTGATATTCCAGTGCATCGGGACGGTTTTCGGCAACTGGTTATAGACCGCCCCAGTCATGAAAATAGTCGATAAATACAGAATCATCATGCCAAGAATTGCAAGTCGTGTTTGTGTCATATTTATCCAGATTTCACTTCGGTTTATGTTCGGTATTTGGTTTTCCGGATACTTTATCCGTAACCGGTTCTTCGATTGCATTCGCGGAAGGGTCTTGGCTCATGGGATATTCCAGGCCAAATCGCTGAAACATTCGCTCAAGATAATGTGGAAGCATCAGAGCAGGCCATCTTAAAAGCCCATTGTGATTACGATTGACCTCCTCCATAATTTCATCTCGCAAACTCTCTGGAATGGTATTCCAGTGCCCGACCAGTAACTTTTCCACTTCCGGATCCGCCAATGGATCGGCCTTGGAATTCTTTCTTTTACTGGCGTTTTCTGGTTTTAACGACACTTCCTGGTCTGTGGTTTTTGTCTCTTTATCTGAACTTGACTTCGATTTTTGTTCGGACGAACTCTTTCGCGGTTTTTTGAGCTTTGGAATATAATCATCTGGAATGGCATAGTCGTCCCGAATTGAGGCCACAAGATAGCCCGCTGGATTCCTCTGGACATGCTGATCAGAATGCCCCACAAGCCAGTCAAAGACTTCTATCTTCGCCCGGATCCGGTCCGATGGATGTTTGGAAACCAAATCGCTGGCTACCAGGTGATGCACTCCTCTGGATGTTAGCTCGGCGTGCAAAGCCTCAGCCGTATTGGTCTCCTTGGCGGCATCCTCTTCGGCCCGGCGCTTCGGTCCACGCACGAAAAGAATGCGCCATCGACCTTTTTCCACGTTCACATAACGCTCATTGTCATGGAGCGGCTCAAGAAAACCATTCTTTTCGAGCTCATCAAGAGCAGGCCTTAAACGTCGTTTCAATTCCGTCGGTGCATATTCCCGACTCATTCCGACATGCTCACAAGCCAGGATTCGCAGATCAAAATCCACTCTCTCCCTGTGATAAAACCGTTTGTCAAGAAACCTGTAAAGCCGCTTGGATGTCGGCAATCTCAGACCCAAATAAAATTCAAGATCCAACTGTTTTAAATTGCCTGACTGAAAACTGCGAAACATGACCTCGTTCCAGCGAAAACTCGACATCGGCTTAGGCCGCTTGCCCTTTGCGGATGATGCCTTGTTCATGGCCTTTTCGCGGTCATAAAGAGTTACATTGTCAATAATGTGAAAGGTTTCATCCACCCACGACTTTTCATCGTTGTCCCACCAGGCGTTTTCATACGACAGGACCACACCGACCCAGCGGTTAAGTGCTTCTTCTATTCGCCGATAACTATGTCCGTCCTGCGGCCATCCCAGCAATTCTATCAATTCGTAACGGCTGAAATAGACCCTTGCATTCGTAAAATTATTCTGGCGTTTCGTAAGCTGGATCAAACCGACAATCACCTGATCATCCAGAGCCGCTGGCAGCCCGAGTTTGCCATGTCCCGAAATGGAAAGCCGGCGAACAATCGGTGGGCCGTCCCTTTGCTCCAGATGGTCTTCAAAAACGAGTGTGTTTTGGCCGTCAGGCACTCGATCCGTAAGAGCGGCAATCGGGAACTCTGCCAAATTAAGCTCATCTTTGAAGGCACTGACATCGACTTCCTTCTCCGATTCTGGAGCACGCTCAGCCTGTGAATCGTGATGCTCACCCGATTCAGGCTCAGATCGCCAGAGTTCGTCCTGATCTTCGATTCGTCCCATCTTCGTCCTGGAACTTTCCATTGGCTCAGCGTTTGATCGGTGAAAAACGAGCCGCGTCCAATCCTGATTTTTCTTGGCCCTGGCTTTGGTTCCCCTGATTGTTGCAGGAAATTTGATCAACAACAACAACATACCGGAACGAAGTCGGGAGCCTCGCACGCGTAATTATGCTTTGTTGTTGTTTTAAAACATTTCTTAAAACATAAAGCATATCGCACGCGCGTGCGAGAGGGATCCTTATACAGTAAGAACTTACAATATTACCTATGTCCGGTTTCACGGTACACCTATGTCCGGTTTCACGGTAAAAACGGACCAAGTATGTCCGGTATGCCAGTAAAGATTCTAGGCCAGTGGTTCGCAAGTATGTCCGGTTTCACGGTAAAGTTTTTGACCGGTTTGCCCTAATGTTGTAAAGAAATTAGGCGCCAAGCCGCAAGTATGTCCGGTTTCACGGTAAAAAGCGAAGAGATGATTTCGTTGGACGGGCCAAGTATGTCCGGTTTCACGGTAAAAGTGAAGAAATGGATGTGAATTTAGGTGGTATGGGTCGGATAGGAGAAAGTCTGAGGCAAAAAAGCCCGCTAATGGCCATTCGTTGTTTGAAACTCGACTTGAAATGGGAGACCGCAAGTATGTCCGGTTTCACGTGAGTGCATCTTGGAGACTCCCCTTGGCAACACAGTTTGACACCAAGTATGTCCGGTTTCACGGTAAATGTACAGATGAACCGTAATAGAGGTGCAGTGGCCCCAATTCCATGACTTCTGTAATTATTTTCTAAGACTCTCTATATATTATGGTTAACAATTATAAAAAGCCGTTTTTATCATTTAAGAATGCTTTGGGTTGGCGAATCAGGAACGAATTTTGTAAATTTGTGATGCGAAGAGCCTTGCTTTGTATGGGGCCGTTTGAAGGGCTCTATTGCTCGCGTGGTTGGCTTTTTAGAGTCCTATTGGTAGAATTTGGCGTCTGCGGATTACGTGACCGCTACGGGCCTCCCAGGTGGCATAAACGGAATCGGGCCCTAAAAACAAGATAAGTTTTATTCACCTTTGAGTCGACTGAAAACATCTTTCCAGGATTTGGTCTGGGGCGGCGGCTGGATGGTGACTCGGTCGAGTAGCCAAGCCGTTGTGTCAACGGCATTTGTATGATTCTCTGATGTGTTGATCAGGATCTTGTCAGGCAGGGGGGGTGTGTCATGTGGTTCTGAAACAGGGGTAGCCATGACGTGGGTAATTGATTTCGACCTGAGGGTTTCCATTGGATCACTGTCAGGATTCCTGGGATCGATCTGGGCCTTGAGGGTCGCGATTTCAAGATCCTGCTTTCGGATCCGTTCGAGATGCGATTCCATGATTCTTGACTGTTCGCTCTGAACCTGTCTCAGGAGCTGGGCCACGGCCACCTGCGTTTCGGTCTGTCGTTCCATGGCCTGATCGTGTCGATCCTGAATTTTTGTAAGTAGCTGGGCCAGAATGATCTCTGTATTCTGAGGTCGATTTTGGTCTGAAAATGCTTCGGAATTATTCGGCCTGTTTGTTAACTCATTAGAAACATATGATTTGTGACTTGGCAGGGCGGAATTGTCGTGTGTGACGCCGTCGCTTCGATGGATCAGGAATCCGGATCGGCCTATCGATAGAATGCTTTGGTGAAACAACTCCTTGCAATCATTAAAGATAGAGATTCCATCTATATGCGACCCACGGCTTGCCAGATCGACATAATAGACCGATTTGTCGGTGCGAACAAGAACGCCATGAATGCGGCTGGCAAAGGGGTTATCCGTCATGGCCACAGCGCATCCGGGTTCAGACCCGATGAACGCGATGGGGCTTTGGATGGACCAGCTTCGAGAGGTTTTCAAGATCGATCTGACTTGCAGGCCGATCAGATTTGACTCGCGAATCTGAGAGATCGGGCTTGAACAGAAGTCTTCATTTTTGAGTGGGTTATCGTCGACCAGGGCCCCATCCAGGCGAATTCTGAAGCCGCCGACTTCAAGAATGTCGCCGGGCTGCAATCGTCCATAGGTCACAGCCCGCCCATTGATCCGCATCCCGGTACGAGTTCGCAAGTCAATGGCATGACAGCCACTTAAGTCAAAATGCAAATAGGTGTGAACCGTTTCCAGGTCGGTGTGTGCGATGGCGATATCGCAGCCTGGCTTGCGTCCGATCAGAGCATAGGGGCGAATCAGTTCGGCCGTGCTCCAGGTTTCTTCATCGAAATGAGAGATGCGCACAATCGCCCGAATATTGGCCCATGTTCCAGAGTTTTCACGAGTTGAATTGGAATGTGTCTGATTGGTGATGCTCTGAACGGTTTCCGCTCGTTTCTGGATGGCCAGTTCATTCGACATGGGTGATTGGGGTTTTGGCACGGCTTTGTCCATCGTAAAACTTTCAATAACGGTTGGAATCGTGTTCGGCAGATCTGTTTGTTGAGTCAGGGGTTGAGGCATTCCTGCCCATTCGCCAGCCATTGTGCTTTGACTTCAGGCAGGTGATCATGAGCCGGATTTCTCTGAGGGGCTGGCCATTTCTCAAGATGGTGATGGGCAGGAGCATGGGGCCAGGTGTGTTGCCAGTGCCCAGGGCCATGAGGTAAAGCCATCGGAGATTTCTCTTCCAGAACGGTTTCGAATGTTTGGAGAGCACATAGGCCTGGTTGTATGAGCTGTTTGCAAAACGAATCGACCAATCACCGTCCCGCCCGGGAGCATACGCGCCGGTGGTGTATCCGACTCGGTGTTCGACCAGCAGTCCGGGGTCGAACCAGATTTCAAAACCACGAGAGCTGGCCGTCAGGCAGGCGTCGAGCTCAAAGAGTTGCCAATAGGGTTTGAGGCGATCTTCAAAACGGTCAAAGGCCGAACGTCTCAGGCTCATGTTGTAACCGACAAGATGATCCACTTTTTCGGGTGGCAGCGCACGCCACTCAGGCGGCTGATCGTGCAGATTGGTTGTCAGTCGACCGATCCACGAGAGGCCAGCCACAGGCCTTTTAGGGTTGATTGGGAGACGTTCACCGGTAGCCGTCCAGCAGTCGGCCGGTCCGCCGAATGCCCCGCAGTTGGGGTGCGATGCGTAAAACCTTACAATTCTATGGATCCAGTCAACAGGCGCTATGGCATCGTCGTCGATCAGCAGGATCAATTCGCCGGAACTTGCCTGAAGGGCGGCATTTTCGGCGGGAACGATTCCGTTTTCTGGCAGATGCACGACAACCAGTGGGCAAGGCAGCGGTTCGGCTTGCAGTTGCTTGAGCATCTGGCCGGTCTCAAGGTCGTTGTTCTGCCAGCAGACGATGATTTCCGTTGGCAACAGGGTTTGTATGCAAAGGCTTCTGACAACACGCTCAAGAAGCTTGGGGCGTTGCCAGGTTGCGATTAAAACACTGGTGGTCGGAGGAGAGCTGGTCATTATTGTGAATCATGACAACTATAACTCCAAAAAACAACACTCCAGATGTTTTTTGACAACGATCAGGTGAAATTTCACGATCCTTCTGGTATCATGCGACTTAGGTTCCGATTCGCTGTGCCGTTGAAATGTGATCACCATGTATGTCTAAGCCACTGATGATCAGCCTGGGGCTCTATACGGCCCTGTTTTTCTGGTACTATCCACCAATCTGCGGAATCGAAGACGAACAGGGATTTGTCAATCAGGCCATCTTTTGGTCGCATGGCGCCATATCTGCTGAAGGTGCTGGACTTTCCAAAAACCTTGGCGACCTCATGGAAGTCGCCGGCAGGCATGTCCCGATGCGGCATCCAGGGCGATCTTTGATCACTCTCCCGTTCTATCTGGCTGGCGGTTATCCCGCGATTTTCATTTCCGGATATCTCATTCATATCACAATGGTCTTGCTGGCCATTAAAATTCTGGTCCGGTTGAACTGCTCCGCGAATGGGGCGATTCTCCTCCTGTTTCACCCGACACTGTTGATCTACAGCCGAACCATCATGGCTGATGCCAGTGCGGGAACGTGTCTGCTGATCTCTGTTTATGTGCTGGCCAAGCCATCCCGGCTCAATGTTTATGACTGCATTCTGGCAGGGCTTGGCGTCAGTCTGGCGGCCACGATGCGCCACCATGCCTCAGCGGCGTTGCCGGCCGTTGTATTTGCCGTCTACCTTAGGCAGAAGTTCATTCGCGATGCCTTGGCCGTGATTGTGGCCTCTGCCATTGGTGCCTTGCCCTTGATCCTGTTGAACCTCTATGTTTATCACACAATCGGCGACCCGTATTCGACCAAGCGGGGCGTCTTTGATATCGACTTTCTCAAATTTCAGATCCCATTCTATGTCATGGCCCTCTCGGTTTTCTGGCCACTCATGTTCTTTTCCATCGTTCTGGTGCGTGGCCAAATTCAGGCTGTCATGATTGGTATCTGCTCCACATTTCTTGCAATGCTTGGATGCTATTATTTTCATGATACCGGAACAAATCCAATACAGACCATGATCCTTGGCCTGCGTCTGATGCAAGTGGCTTTGCCAACATGGATTATCGGCTATGTCGTGGTTATCAGCCAGCGAATCAATCCCTATGGCCGGATTCCCGTTCGATATCTCAATCGGTCGAATCTGATCGGATTTCAGTCGCTCTCCCTGACACTTCTCTCGATCATGACAACCCTCATTTTCCGTGCCCATCAGAATCAGTTGCTGGATTACGATCTAAGGCGTCAGGCCATGTTGCATGCCATACCGGTCAATTCCCTGGTGCTTGTGGAAGGGATGATGCCCAAACTGGCTGGGATTTATCGAGAGGATCAGCCGGACTATGAATTTCATCTCGTGACATTTGATGGTCATAAATCTTATTCTGACGAAAAAATAGAAGCAGAAACGGCACAAAGTCATCCTGTGCATCTCCTCTACAGCCCCAAGTCGGCAGGAGGTCAGCCGTCGAAGGAATTTCGCGAATTGGTGGAAAATCTTCAAGCAGAAAGCATCAAGACCAATCACCCTCAGGTTTACGCCTGGAAGTCGCGGAAACCAGCGACCGGTTCCGGATCAATCGCCCCATGAGCCAATTATTACGACTTGCTGTGGTTGCCGACTTTCCGGAAGAACGCTGGGAAAGCATGGATCTCGTGGCCGAGATGATCGTTTCCAGCCTCAATCAAAGGCCAGACCTGAAGATTCAGGCAAACGTGATCACACCCGATTATTGCAGGCTGGTTGAGAAAGTCTTTGGCAAGAAACGTTGGGCCTGGAACATTGATCGTCTCATGAATCGTCGTGTTGTGTTAAGGCATGGCCTTTTGCGCAAGCTCAGGAAACATTCATTTGATGCCATCTTTGTTGTGGATCATTCTTATGCCCATGTGATCCGCACCATGAAAAATCGCTATCCAGCGATTCCAGTGGTGGTCATGTGTCATGATCTGGACGCATTCCAGGCCCTGGATCAACCCGTCAAAGGGCTTTATGGCTGGCTGATGCGCTGGTTTTCCAAGCCGGTCTTAAATGGGCTGGTCAAGGCGGACTGGATCATCACAGGATCCGAGACGGTTCATCAACAGATGATCGAGAAATATAAGCATCAGATAGACCCTCAGCGAGTGAGCACGAATCCATACGGAATGGCAAATGAATTTGAGTCGAGCGCAGAAAATGCGGCTTCGATGGCGTCAGAATTTGGTTTTCCCGTGGTTCTTCATGTGGGGTCCGTGATCCCCAGAAAGCGGATTGATGTATTGCTGAGGGCGGTGTCGGAATTGTCCAAGCGATATCCCGAGCTGACACTTCTCCGCGTGGGCGGAGAATTTACGCCGCCGCAGAAAATGATGGTCGATGAGCTTGGACTCAAGGATCGTATCCGTGTCATGCCCCGCCTGAGCCGAGATGCCGTAGCGGCTTGCTATCGGTCGGCCGATGTGGTTTTGATAACGAGTGAAGCAGAAGGGTTTGGCCTGCCAGTGGTTGAGGCCCTGTCGTGCGGTGCAGCGGTGGTGGCTTCAGATATTGCCGTCTTGCGCGAAACCGGCGGTGAATATGTGTCCTATGCCGCAGTGGGCGATTCAGCGGAATTTGCGAGACAGGCGACAGAGAGGATTGAGCAGTCCCGGGGGGGGCAGGGGAGAATCGATCCGCCTGGGCTGAAGGCGCATTTGGAACAATTCCGATGGTCAACCCATGTTGAGCGTCTTGCGAGTGTGTTGCAGGGGCTTGTTTGTAAGGTTCCATAGGGTTTGGAACGTGTTGGGGCAGGATGCGAATGCCAAGAAAGAATAGGAAATCAGGATGGCGGAGATGGACCGAGTCAGGAAAGATCTCTGGATGTTGATTTTTTGAAACATGGCAACGGTTTCAAGTCGTATTGATTTTGGCATTGTCTTTTTTCCCCAGAAATCGATGAGAGTCTGTGGATATTTGTGTCGGACAGTCCAAAAGATCGAGCTTCAAAAAAGGAAATACGTGGTGTTTTGAGAAGGTGTTTAGGTGCTGTTTCAGGGCATGCAATGAGGATGAGAGAAAGTCTTGCCAGTTAAAAAGATCAGGAATCAATTCGAGTCCGGGTGTTCCGGGTTGCGATTCCGGTTAAACTCTTTGGGAGAATCTTGACGTTTTCAAAGGCTGAGGCGTAAGATGGAGAAGTGCATGAGTGCATGCACTCATCAAATGAGAGAAACGAGATCCGTGGTATGATCACTGGTGTGTATCAGAGGCAAAAGGGTATGCATCGGGTGAGATTTAGGATCTTTTTCTTCTAAAAATCTTCTGGATCAGGTATGGGCGGATCCGGGACAGATTTTGCAGGTGATGAGTATCGAGTCAACGGGAAGAATTGAAGCGTTGTGTGACGGTGTGGCGTCTTGAGTTTGATTGTCGAGTAAGTCGGGCGCTTACCGCGATCTGTAACGGTTATGACGTTCAGATAAGAAGCGGTTGAGTCTTACGAGCTTGACAGAAGGGCTTGTCGGTTTCATTGTTGCCATGAAGCCACGTTCTTTTCGAGCGTTATCGAGCTACGGGGCGTAGTCAGATGGCGACAGGTTCGAAGAGTGCGGGACGGGCCAATTGATCCGAGAGTGGGATTGATCGACGAGCCACCCGCGATGCGACGTGTAAAACACAGACGACAATTAGCGACGAGGTCAAGAACCATGCGCATGGAACCAACGGGTGAGCAGCCTCAGGGTGATAACAGCTGGTCTCGGATCCGCGCACGGCAGCGCCGAGAGAGGGTACAGATGGGAACGTCGCAACGGTCCAGAAGGCGGGTGCGGCTGGAGTCACTCGAGCCGGAATCTCTCGAGCTGCGTCAGTTGCTGGCGGCACTGCCGGCCCCGCTCAAGCCGAGCGAATTGCAAAACCTTTATGATCCTGCAACGTTATCTTATCCATTTGCAGGTATTCAGAATGTTTACAGCCCGACGGTCACGGTAGGAACAACGGTTAGAGGTCAGAGTATGACCATCAATTCCGGGGAAGCTTCGACGAATGTCAGCAGCCCTGTCTTGAGTGTTGATCCGCTTAATCCCGATCACCAGGTGGTGGTGGCCCAGCTCAACAACGTGCCCTTGTTTGGCTCGACAACGGCTCGTCCCGTGCGCACCATTGGATATGTGACCCAGAATGGTGGCCAGTCATGGTCTCAGTTGAGTCTTCCTGGGCCGCTTTCTGATCCGACCGTCACCACGGCACCGATTCCAAATCTTTATGTTCAGGATGTCTCGGTATCGTTTGACCGATCGGGCAACATCCACGTTGTGCAGTCTCAGACAAACAATCCGGTAGGTTATGGCAACGCCGGTTATTTGCAATATCGCAAGTATAACCCATCGGGAGCCATTCTTCTGGGTGGACCGTCTTCGTTTGCCTCGAATATCTATTCCTGGAATCGGACGATCACGACTCCGGTGGATCAGTCCTTGCAGCCGGCTTTTATCAAGCCTTTCATTGCGGTGGATTCAAATCCGTCCACCTTTACCGATCCCGTCACAGGCCAGACGCAAAACGATTCGAATTCTGGGAATGTCTACATAGGCTTTGTTGAACAGACTCCACCAGTTTCAGGGGCACCGACACCTCCGCTTGTGATTCATGCGGTGGCTTCCCTCAATGGTGGGGCCTCATTCTTTAGCAGTCCGCTTTCCATTAACACTGTGGCGACGGTTGCGATAGTACAAACCCACGACGGCGCCACCCAGACCAGCATGCCACGGATTTCCATGGCCGTTGGGCCTGGTGGAAACACCAATCCGGGAGCAGTGACGTTTGTCTGGGACGACTATACCAGCGCGTCGGGTTCCACAACCAATCAGAGTTCGATTCGGGCGGCGACATTTGCTGCGAGCAATGTGGCTCAGGGCGGTCTATCGACAGTCAGAGCGGCACAGACCATTGCATCTTCCACTTTGGCCGGGGCCAATTCGGCAGGACAGTACCCGCTTGGAACCAATATCACGGCAGAAGGCATTGGTCCTGCTCCGTCGATCGCGATTGATTCCACTCTAGGCTCATTCAGTTCCAACAAGGGTCGTATTTACGTATCCTACACCAACCGCGATGCTTCCGCCGGTGTTGACAACGGTGTAGGCAATGGCAACCCGCTTGACAACACGGATATTTACATGATTTCGTACGATCCCGGCACGGGGTCATGGAGTACGAAGCCTTATCTGGTCAATAATGATTCAGGCGCTGCGGATGGTTATTCGGGTGCTCAGTATGTGCCGAGTCTGTTCGGCCGTGCCATTCGTGATGGTCAATCAGTGACGGCATACAATGGCCGGCCGCAGTTCCTTCCATCGGTGGCTGTGGATCAAACCACGGGTACAGTGGGCGTGAGTTATCTGGATGCACGTTATGATGCGTCCCGCTTGCGCGTTGTCAACAGTGTCCAGACCTCTTTGGATGGTGGAAAGTCCTTCTCGGCGGCGACCAATGCCAATCTGGAGAATGATCCCACCAACATTATCAATGGCGAAACCATTCTGGACATGCCAGTTCCAGATAATCAGTCGACCGCGAATCCGGTTCGTGATGGCACCTGGGGTTTTGGTGTCAGGTCGAGTCTCCAAATGTTTGCCGGACAGATTTTCCCGGCCTGGTCGTTCAATTACAATGCCGGCTACAATATTGGTTCAGGCAATACATCGCTGATTCGTGGCAATATTGCTATTGGACGGATGTATACATCCGCCGGCCCGCGTGTCATTTCAAGCACCATGGGCGATGTGCGTAGCCTGCAAGCCGGGCCGAACTCGTTTAACAACACCTTTAACACCGCTGGGGTTCAGCAGGTGGACGGGTTGACGTTTACATTTGATCGTCCGGTTCAGATTTCATCGGTAGACCCGACTGCAATCAATCTGATCTATATGGACGTCAATGGCAATAAAACGACCATTCCGGTGACATCGATTTCCGCCCTTGACGCTCAGGGCACAAACAATGCCCTGGCGACCCAGTTCTTTGCCCAGTTCCCAGCCCAGAGCGGTGTTGGCACATACAGTTATGAAGTGGGCCCTGGCGACATTCG
>SESG01029838.1_pt1 | contig 11875 bp, 8 predicted proteins | sample 3171421 | NCBI WGS metagenome assembly SESG01 (sample SAMN10866946, study PRJNA518727) | freshwater metagenome | biome: subpolar coniferous forest; feature: holomictic lake; material: water; isolation source: holomictic Lake 227, 6 m and 8 m depth | place: Canada: near Kenora, Ontario | collected... | reverse complement strand
CTATTTTTTCTGCCCATTTTTTTTGAAGACTTTCAAATCTGGTCTGTATTTCCAAAGCGGCTGTCAAAGCCCCATCATATTCCATATAATTAGCATATCCCGCTGGCTCGTCAAAAATGGCAAAAATCGCATCCCCTATATATTTATTTACACTTCCTTTGTGCGCTGTGATTATCTTCGTGGCTTCCGTAAAATAATCATTTAAGATTGAGACGACCTTGTCTGGCGGCTGGCTTTCCGTCATAGGAGTAAATCCCCTGACATCTGAAAAAAATACAGTCACTTTCTTTTTCCTCGCCCCAAGAAAAATTTCATTTACATCCCTCTCGTGAATCTGTTTGGCAAGTGCTGGATCCAGATATTTTTCACAGACCATATGTAATTTATCTTTTTCTTTTTTAATATCCAAATAATTATATAGGAGGGCTTTAAAAAGTTTTTCACTCTCAGCAATATTCTCATAAAAGTTCCTTTTTTTATTTGCTGTAAAGGTCCTCGGTAAAAGTTGTTTGTTTTTCATTTCATTTACAAAAGCCGCAAGTGTTTTTTCCCCGTAGTAAGTCAGGATTAAAATTCCAAATAAAATTATAAAGATTCCCAAATAGAATATTCCAGTCACCATAAGTGCACCTATTTTTCCCCATATAATAGTGGTCTCAAAAAAGCTCGAAATAACGCCATACACAGGAAAAAAACCAAAAGCCGCGATAATCCCGGTAAATATTCCCAATAAAATAACAGCGCCTATATTAAAAAATGCTTTAGACGGTTTTTGTAACATAGCGCTCCTTTTTTAAAATTAGTTATACCTCAAACATAGCCTTAGCTTTTTTAAAAGTAAACTCTTTAAAATTATGTATTGTAATATCGGCGCCGCGCAGGATGTGAGTCAAATCTCGGTTTACGGCGACACATTTTATTTTGGCATTTTTCGCGGCATCTATGCCCAGTTGGGCATCTTCAAAGACTATGCAATTTTCAGGTTTAAGTTTGAGTTTTTTCACCGCGAGAAGAAATATCTCAGGATGCGGTTTTCCTATTTTTAAATTAGCGCCTTCCACTTCAGCATCAAATATGTCATAAAGCCCGAGGCGTTTTAAAATAGGAATTGAGTTTCTGCTGGAAGAGGCCAGCGCCAGCTTGATATTATTTTTTTTAAGCTCTTTGATAAACTTGACCGTGCTCAAAAACACCTTTACTTTTTCTTTGGCGAGAAGCGTCTGAAAGACCTTTTGTTTTTCATCACAGACAGCTTGGATTTGTTTAGCCGTTGCGTCCGGCATTATGGTCACAGCACCATTGATTCGCGGTTTTCCGTCAATTTTTTTCTTAAAATCCGCCTGAGTAAACTCAATCCCATATTTTATAAAAACTTTGTTCCAAGAAAGATAATGGATATGTGCTGTATCTATTATAACTCCATCCACATCAAATATCGCGCCTTTAAAAACCGGTGCCGAAAACTTTTTGGGGCTTACGCCTTTTAATTTTTTCATTGTATATCCCTGCCTTTACGCACACCGTTACCCGCGGCTGCTATATGTCTAAATTTTTCACATCCAGCGCGTGTCTTTCTATAAACTCTCTGCGGGGTTCCACTGCATCGCCCATAAGCACCGTAAACATTTCTTCCGCTTTTACTACATCTTCCAGCGTGACCTGAAGCATATGTCTGGTGTCTGGATTCATAGTGGTGTCCCAAAGTTGTTCAGGGTTCATTTCTCCAAGACCTTTATATCTCTGCATATTTAACCCATCTTTCGCTCTGGCTTTTATGAACTCCACAAGCTCTTTTATCGAAAAGAGTAGGGTCTCTTCTTTGCCTTCCAGTAATTTGAAAATAGGACGCAATTTTTCTTTTTTATCGCCTTTGTTTTTCTCCACTTCCATTACTTCCAGTTCCTCTTCAAACAATTCGGTCGCATCCATACCTTTAGTTTCAAGTTTTTTAAGTAAATTTTCCAACATTCTTATTTCAGCTACTTCTTTTAAGTCCACCACTTTTATTTCTTCGAGCTTTCCTGATTTCAAAAGCGCCATTTCTTCTTCAATGTTTTTGGCTTTTAACTTTGGAACCATTTTTTTTGCTATTTTTATTACTTCTTCTTCCGAATAAGCATAAAGCGTTTTTTCTTTTGAACTCACTTCAAAAGTCGGCATTTTAGAAAAACCACTTCTTGCTTCCACATAGTTAAACAAGTTTATTCCACTTTTTTTAATTTTAGGAATTATATGTTCCAGTTCAATTATGTCATTTAACACATCTTTAAAGTTCGCTTCAGAAAGTTCTTTGTCTTTGCCTTTACGCGATAATTGCACCAGTTTTAAACCAGAAATCCCTTCCTGAATTAAATACACATTCATTTCCTTATCATCCAGCAAATATCTCTCGCTTTTCCCTTTTTTTACTTTGTAGAGAGGTGGTTGCGCTATGTAAATATAGCCGGCTTCAAGCAAAGGTTTTGCCTGCCTGAAAAGAAAAGTCAAAAGAAGAGTTCTTATATGTGCACCATCCACATCCGCATCTGTCATTATTATCAGTTTGTGATACCGTGCTTTGGAAATATCAAAATTTTCAGACCCAACGCCCGCACCTATGGCTGTAATGATAGTTCTGATTTCTTCATTTACAAGCACCTTGTCTATACGGGCTTTTTCTACATTTAAAATTTTACCCTTTAAAGGCAATATCGCCTGTGTTCTTCTGTCACGACCTTGCTTGGCTGAGCCACCGGCGGAATCGCCTTCCACTAAAAAGAGCTCAGTTAAAGTGGGATCGTCTTCTGAACAGTCAGCAAGTTTTCCTGGCAGACCTCCGGAATCAAGCGCGCTTTTGCGTCTGGCTAAATCTCTGGCTTTTTTTGCCGCCTCTCGAGCTTCTGCCGCACTGAGAGCTTTTTGAAGAATCTTCCTCGCTTCTGAAGGTTCTTCTTCAAAATATGCCACAAGTCTTTCATAGAGTATGGAGTTTACAATTCCTTCCACATCCGAGTTGCCGAGTTTTGCTTTGGTCTGGCCCTCAAACTGTGGGTCAGGCACTTTTACACTTACTATAGCAGCTATGCCTTCTCTGACATCGTCGCCCTGTATGACTACTTTTTCATTTTTTATAAGATTATTTTTTCTCGCATAAAAAGAACAGGCCTTTGTGAGCGCTGTTTTAAAACCGGAGAGATGTGTCCCACCTTCAGGGGTTTTAATGTTGTTTACAAAAGTAAGCACATTTTCTGAGAACCCGTCATTATACTGGATTGAGACTTCCACCACTGTCCGTTCTTTTTCCCCATATACATAAAAGGGCTTTTTATTAATTACTTGTTTGCTTTTATTCAAATGTTTTACAAATTCTACTATTCCACCCTCAAACTGAAACTCATCAGCGACCACTTCATCGCCGCGCTCATCTTTTATTTTAATTTTTACGCCTTTGTTTAAGAAAGCCAGTTCTCTTAACCTATTGGCGAGGGTCTCATAACTATATTCTGTAGTGTCAAATATTTTGGCATCGGCTTTAAAAATTACTTTGGTTCCTGATTTTTTTGCTTCTCCAATCTGCTTGACTGGATTTTCAGGTACGCCTCGGTTATATTTCTGAAAATATACTTTTCCATCTCTGCGGACTTCTACCTCAAGCCATTCTGATAGCGCATTTACGCACGATACACCCACGCCGTGCAAGCCGCCTGAAACTTTATACGCATCGTGGTCAAATTTTCCACCCGCGTGCAACACAGTCATAACTACTTCAAGTGCGGATTTTTTCTGCTGTTTGTGAAGTTCTACTGGAATTCCTCTGCCGTTATCCGTGACTGTAATACTATTATCAGCGTGAATAATTACATCAATATCACTCGCATACCCAGCCATAGCTTCATCTATGGAGTTGTCCACTACTTCATATACCAAGTGATGCAATCCTGCCGAAGCTGTGCTACCTATATACATAGCAGGTCGTTTTCTGACGGCTTCAAGCCCTTCTAAAACAGTTATCTGGTCGGCTGTATATGCCGCCGCGTTTTTATCCCGCGGAGTTTCAGAAACATTTTCTTTATGCTCTTCAAAAAGCCCTGCTTGTTGTTTTCCGGCTTTTTTTATTTCTTTCGCCGCTGGTACCGGCTTCACTGTCTTTTTAGTTTTTTCTTTATCTTTCTTTGCCATTTATTTCCTCCTCAAATCTTTCAGCTCTTTTTATGAGCCTTCTTGATGATATTTTTGTGGAATAGCATCTTTGTTCTTTATTATTACTACTTACAACAAAACCTCGCGGCTTTTCCATTTTATTTCTGAGCGCATTATTCGCATCCATTTTTTCAAGATACTCTGCTGCACGTTTTTCAACTCTAAAAATACCAATCACCCGCGACATAGGAAGCAGAATTTTGTCTCCTATATGTAAACCCTCGTTCATTGTTTAAGCCTTGTCTTTATTTCTTTTATTTCTTCTGTTTTCAAAAAGGCATTTATTTTATTTATCAGGTCTTTCTTTTTATATGTAAGTTCATTCATTATAATGCTATTTTCCACAGCTAAAAACAAAACCCCATCTTTTACCTTGTAAGGCAGGGTGTTTTTAGCCTCTGTTTTCCCCACCAACTCTTCCCATTTTTCCACAAGCGTATCTATGGTTTTCGTTTTTCCAAACCCTATTTTTTTTTCAAATTCTGGTAAAAATTTCTTTATATAGTCCATTAGTTTATCCCATCGGCCGATAAGAACAAAGGCAAATCAAAATATATAATCGCCGAAATTGATAACAAGGGCCAAGAGACAAGCCCGCGTTTAGAGGCTATACAATTATAAGCCAATTCCGCTTTTGCCGACATATACTGTAAAACACACCATTCTATTCCCACGCCCGCAAGGCCAGCCGCATAAGTGTCGTTTATTTTAAGCGTATTGCCTGCCGGATATTTGTATTTTTCTGAGATAATTCCCAGCCCGCTTCCCACCTTTACATAAGGCAGTAATAAGGAATTTTTTTTATAACCAATATATGCTGATAAGTCCAACAAAAGTTGGCTAAACTCCATAGAATAATCATATAATGCTTTATTTTTATTTCCCAGCGTACCTACATTCCCCTCCACTCCAATTAAAAGCCAGGAGTTTAGGTTTATGTTAAACTCTGCAAAAAAGCCCTTTGAAAGACCACTGCTCTCTCCTAAATACTTTGGAGACACTGGTATAAGTGCCATAGCGCCAGCGCCAAAGCCCACCCTGCTGACTTCGGCTTCTGGTTTTTTTTGTGTCAAAAATTTTTTCACTTGCGCTGTAAAAACTTCTGGTGGCTGCCAAGTGTTAAGGCGTGCCGTCGCAAATGGTTTATAATTTACCAACCCCACCTGTGGGTTTTTAGTTTTATCAAATATCAGTTTACTTATTGTGGCGTCATCTCCCGTGCCCCAATAATTATTTTGAGCGCCGATGTCTATCGTACTATAATTTGTAAAGTTTAAACCATTACCTTCAAAGTTATTTCCATCAATACGCTGTTTTAAAGTTTTCTTTATATATACCGCAAAACGGTTATTTACGAAAGTGTTTCCAAGCAAAGCATAGTTCGCGTCCTCTGCCTCTGTGTACACTCCGTAAGTGTTGTTGTAAAAATAATTATCTTTTATAGTCACTTCCGAAAAAGGAAAGATTTCTACTCCAGTAGAATTTAAAATATAATTATTATTCAAAAGGAGGCGGCTATCCTTTACTATTATTCCACCGCGCACCATAATTACAAATTCTATCTGATTGGTGTATTTTCCTTCCAACTGAATACCTTGATAAAAGGCCTCTCCATCTTTAGGCAAAAACTGTACTGGCTTTGTCGGCAGGCCGTTCGCATAAAAGACCCCTTTTATGACAAGCACCGCACCTTTTTCAAAGAGCACCACTGTTCCCGGATACACTGTGATAGAAGCATTTTCGCCGACTGTCACTGTATCTTTTATAATATATGGTGAGTTTGCTGGCGTCCATTTTTGTGCCTTGTCTATCTCTTTTGCCACTATTGTTTCAATGGTCGGCTCTGGCGCACACATTGCTTTTTCAGCCACGCCAAACAAAGCCCAAAAAATTACGCTTAAAAGGTATATGCCATTTTTGTTTTTCATATATTTAATAAAGTTAAACCTTTTTCATTCTTTTAGATTATGTCTGGCCTTTTGTCTTCCGCAGGTTTTGCCGACGGAGGGTCCAGTTTTTCTTTATTTTCAGCGGGCTTTGGGGTATTTGGTTTTCCTGCAAAACTTTCTGGAAGTTTAAACTCTTTTCCAGGCATATTTGTATTCGCTTTCGTTCCTTTTTGTGTTTCCATTATTTTTTTTATAGTCAGAGGCCCGTCTGTGCTCTCCTCGTCTTGATTTCCTTTGCCTCCCCCTAATTTTTTTAGGGCTTCTTGCAGTTCTGATATTTCCCTGTCTGCGCGGGTCGATTCTTTTGAAAGTTCTTCTTCCAACTCTTTTGCCATTTCAGATAATTTATTGGCATTTTCTTCTGAAGATTTTACCCTGCCTCTTAAAATTAAAATAGAATCTATCAATTTTTTATATTCGCCTTTTTTCTCTCTCGGCAAAAGTTCTTCAAACCCTTCTTCATCCACATGTGCCAGTGCCGCAACTACTTTGTAAACTGGTTTAAAAGGGGCAGTGCTTATCAAGACAATCATTATAAAGGCCAGAAAAAACACACTTCCTATAAGGACCAAGTTTGTTTTATCCAGTAAAGCATTGCTGTAGGTGTTGCTTTTTTTAATGAGGTCGGAGTAGTCCGCCGCCGCTGTAAAAACGCATACCGTTACTTTAGCCTCAAGGTTTTTAGCATAGGCAAAGAAGCCAAGCGTATTGTCATATTTTACATCTTCCAATATTCCTGTATTTTCAGAAGTTGAATCCGATAAAAATTTCAGTTGAGGATTTAACACTCCCACATCAGTGTTTTCTTTTTTTATATCATTATGAATAATAATTTTTCCTGTGTCATCTACCACAAAAGTGGCGCCATTAGAAGCGGCTTTGGGAAGAATTTCTTTCCTGATTGCCTCAGGAATATCACTAAATTTTTCTCTGGCAAAAAGTACTGCCACAACATGTTCCCGCACATCAAAGATAGGCATATAATAATTTGCCGTGCCTTCACTATAATTTATATCTTTTATAAGTATATTTTTTTTGTCCGTGTTTACTGCAGTTAAAAACTTAGGCGCAATAGTAAAGTTCAAGCGCCTAAGTGAAGAGCTATTGGTGTCTATAATGTTCCCTTTTGTATCTAGGAGGGCTGTTTCCCCACCAACCAGCCGTGCGCTTTTTATATATTCTGTTTTAATACTTTTTGCGTCTTTTGTTTTCGTATAGTTAGCTTTTGTTAAAACAGAATTTTCATATATTCCAGAATATTTTTTTCCTACGCCTTCGTCTGATACCCGATTAAAAAGTGGGGTGAGAGTGTTTAGTTTTTGTTGAAGTTGTTCCCGAATAATATTTATGTTTTTTTGATTGTCGGTATTGACAATCTTTTTTTCAAGTAAATTAAGTTGCTCCACTCTGCCTAAATCAGTGGTATAAAAAATCCAGGCAGGCGCCGCCGCCATAAGGAGCCCGACAAATAAAATCTGTAATATCAACTGCACCTTTCTCATTTAAAACCTCCGGCAAAATTATACTTATAAAAAATATATTTCCTTATTTGGCTCAAAAACACTTTTATTCTTCTTTATTTCCTTCCTCTTCTTCTATTACTTTGGCAACTGCGCTTAATTTTTCGCCTTCTTTAAGCCTTATCAGTCTTACTCCCTGACTGGCTCTACCTATAGTTTTTATATCTTTTATACTTGTCCTTATGAGAGTGCCCTTTGTGGTAATAAGCATAAGCTCATCTGTGGTCTGTACCAGCCTGATACTTATCACGCTACCTATTTTAGCGGTGGCTCTAATATTCATTATTCCTTTTCCGCCTCTGCTCTGCGACCGATACTCGCTTATCTTTGTATTTTTTCCATACCCGTTTTCAGTCATAGTAATCAGCGTGGTGTTCTTTGCTTCTTTCGGCAGTATGGTCATACTTACCACTTTATCTTTTTTAGCAAGATTTATTCCGCGCACGCCCTGTCCAGAGCGTCCGATTTCCCTTATCTGTTTTACTGAGAAGCGGATAGCTTTTCCTTCTGTCGTGGCGATGAAAATTTCATCGTTTTCTGTGGCAAGTTTTGCTTCTATCAATTGGTCATCCGTGTTCAGGGTAATTCCGATAATGCCACCTGACCGAGGATTTGAAAACAGTTCAAGCTTTGTTCTTTTTATCAATCCTTTTTCAGTAACCATAATAAGGTCTCCGCCGGTTTTAAAATCTTTCACAGACACATAAGCGGTAATTTGTTCTCCTGCCTCAAGCTTAATCATATTGACTATGGCTTTTCCCTGAGACTGTCTTGTCCCTTCCGGAAGCTCATATACTTTCAACCAGTGGCAACGCCCTTTGGAAGTGAAAAACATTATATATTCGTGAGTAGAGGCGACAAAGAGATCTTCTACAAAGTCCTCATCTTTTGTGGTAATCGCCATAATGCCCCTACCGCCACGCTTTTGTGCCTTGTAGGTGGATTCAGCGGTTCTTTTTATATATCCCCTATGTGTCATAGTAATGACTACATTTTCATCCTGAATAAGGTCTTCCACTGTAAACTCTTTTTCTTTTGCTATTATCTGTGTCCGCCTTTCGCACGGATATTTTTCTTTTATGTCTACAAGTTCTGATACAATAAGTTCAAAAATTTTCTTTTCACTTGCCAGCAATGCCTGTAAGCGGTCTATAAGTTTGAGCAGTTCTTTATATTCATTTTCAATTTTTTCTACTTCCAGATTTGTCAGTTGTTGTAACCGCATATCCAGAATTGCCTGTGCCTGTACTTCGCTTAACTTGAAATTACTGATAAGCGCTTTTCTGGCTATGTCGGTGGATTCGGAAGAGCGAATTATTTTTATGACCTTGTCCAAATACTTGAGCGCTATTTTTAAACCCTCTAAGATATGAGCGCGTTTTTCAGCTTTGTCTAATTCAAATTTTGTTCGGCGAATAATTACTTCTTTTCTAAACTCAATAAAATTATCCAATATCTCTTTTATGTTCAGGACTTTGGGTTTGCCGTTAACTAAGGCAAGTAAAATTATTCCAAAGGTGGTCCTAAGAGTGGTGTGCTTATAAAGCTGGTTTAAAATAACTTCCGGATTATCGTTTTTTCCGACTTCTATAACCATTCTTATGCCTTCACGGTCTGACTCATCCCGAATATCGGTAATGCCTTCTATTTTTTTATTTCGGACAAGGTCAGCTATGGATTCCATAAGGGAAGATTTATTTACCATATAAGGGAGTTCATTTACGATAATCGCCTGTTTGCCTTTTCTGCCTTCTTCAATTTTTACTTTTGACTGAATAGTGAGTGACCCACGCCCTGTCAGATATGCCTGTTTTATTCCTTCTTTTCCCACAATGTAAGCAGCCGTAGGAAAATCTGGCCCTTTTACTATTTTCATAATATCTTCTATGCCGGCATCTTTATTTTGAATTATATAAATAGTAGCGTCTATTATTTCGTGAAGATTATGCGGTGGAATATTTGTTGCCATACCCACGGCAATTCCTGAAGACCCGTTGACAAGCAAGTGAGGAAATTTTACTGGAAGGACTGTGGGTTCTTTTCTGGTCTCATCATAGTTGGGAATAAAATCTACAGTGTCTTTGTCTATATCTAAAATAAGTTCTTCGGTTATTTTTGCCATTCTGGCTTCCGTATAACGCATAGCCGCGGCTGGATCGCCATCTATGGAACCAAAGTTACCCTGTCCATCTACCAGAGGGTTCCTGTAGGTAAATAGCTGTGCCATTCTGACCATAGTGTCATATATGGCGCTATCTCCGTGTGGGTGAAAATTACCCATTACTTCTCCGACTATTTTTGCAGATTTTCTATAAGGTTTGCTGTGATATAAGCTCATATCATAAAGCGCGTAAATGATTCTACGGTGTACTGGTTTTAAGCCATCTCGCACATCTGGAAGCGCCCTACCTACAATAACGCTCATAGAATATGCCATATAAGAGGTCTTCATTTCTTCTTCTAAAGCAATGGGAGTAAATCTGGATATTATTTTATCTTCACTCATTTGTTATCAGTTCTCCTTTTTTGTCTTCTTGATAAGTGCTAAAACCGCCTGAGCAAACTTTACTGCATCTTTCGTATCAGCGGCGGTCACACAAAAAGCACTGGTGACCACTCCACTTTTTACATATACGGCGCCAGTGGCTTTTAACATTTCTGGCGCGCCAAATTTTTTATTTACTGCTGCTTTTTTTCCTACTAAAACTCCTGCCTGTCCTAAAGCCACTGGCGCTAAAGAAATACCCGCCGTGACTTTTTCATCCCCATCAAAGTTTTTTATTAGACGCAATAACTGGCTATTATTCCACACATTTAAAACTGCCCCCTCGCCACCGATTACTACAAGGGCTGAATAGTCAGTGCAATAGGTGATATCTTTCAAGGCGAGATCGGGTCTCACAGAAGCATAGTCCACGCCTTCAATCTTTGCTTTGGTGTTTGCCACAGTAATGACTTCATAACCGGCTTTTTCAAAAACTTTTTTAGTTTCAAAATATTCTTTTTCACTAAAGTTTTCATAACTAATAAAAGAAATTATTTTCCCTTTTGGGGCTTTGACAGGGGTCGCGGCAAATAAAAATATAGGAAATAAAATAAGCGTGAGCAGTAGAAGTTGTTTTTTCATATGTTATTTCCTTATGGGCATTACAATATATATAAAGCTGTCGTCTCCCACAGGTTTAATAATGCCAGGGTTTGTGGCACTGACAAGTTTTATTTCCACATCCTCGGTTTTTACTATTTTTAACAGGTCTAAAATATAGTTTGCGTTATATGTCACTTCACAAGGGTCGCCGGTATATTTAATATCTATTTCATCAAAGGCCTCTCCCTCATCCGCAGCGGAAGTGTTGATATATAACTTGTCTTCTTCAAATTTTAAAACAATGGTCTTTGCTTTGTCGCTGGTGATAGCGGTGGCTCTTTTTATGGCGGACTGCAGGGCATCTCTATTTACTATCCCTTTCATTTTTGTGTCTTTAGGAATAACCTGATTAAACCCTGGGAACTTTTCATCTATCACGCGTGAGACAATGTCTAAATCCTCAAGCTTGAATTCTATTAATTTATCATAAAAGTTTATTGTGATATTTTTATCTTCTGAGGTTTCAAGTACTTTTTCTACTTCTAAAATTGTTTTTAAAGGCACGATAAACTCAAATTTTGTTTTAACGCTTACTTTTAAGTCTGTTTTCATATATGCCAATCTATGCGCATCGGTCGCAACGGTTTCTAAAACAGTGCCAGACATACTAAACAAGACGCCGTTTAGATTTCTTTTGCTGGAATCTTTTAAAGCGGCATAGGCGATATTTCCTATAATTGTTTTTAAGCTGGCTTGAGACATAACTATGGACTCAAGTTTTTTATCTTCTGGTTGTAGAGCAGGAAAATCTTCCGCTGGAAGTCCTTTCATATTATATTTTGCTTTCAATCCAGAACTTTGCACTTTAATATTATCTGTTTTGTCTACTTCAATTATTACATCTGCTTCTGGAAATTCTGAAATAAGCTGAATAAGTTTTTTAGGTATAGTGGTTTTACCTTCTTTTTCTACTTTTCCAATAGGACATTTAATTTTAGCGCTTATATCCATATCTGTGGCTGAAAGGTATAAAGTATCCCCTTCTGCTTCAAAAAGGATATTTGATAAGAGTTGTAATGTGGTACTTGAAGATATAAAGTTTTTAATAATATTAAGAGCACCTAACATTTCTGATTTTC
>SESG01037899.1_pt1 | contig 11877 bp, 11 predicted proteins | sample 3171421 | NCBI WGS metagenome assembly SESG01 (sample SAMN10866946, study PRJNA518727) | freshwater metagenome | biome: subpolar coniferous forest; feature: holomictic lake; material: water; isolation source: holomictic Lake 227, 6 m and 8 m depth | place: Canada: near Kenora, Ontario | collected... | reverse complement strand
ATCTCGCGGCCCCTAGTGGCAATAAAAAGATCGCTATGGCGGCGATCCCGAAACTTGGTTTCCAGCCATTTTTGATACATCGCTTTTGTTCTGACTAAAGGGATCTGTGGATTATTGAAATAATGACTTGTTTTAAAATTTTCCCCAATCAAATCAGATGCCGCTTGAATATGTTTCTTCTTCATTAATGCCACACTGAACCAGTTTCGAACCTGAGAAGCAAACATTTTACTTTCTTTAATTCGAGCGTCCTGGGTTACATATGTAACAAGATTATCCATGATCCTAAAAGAGTTATCTTCTAAAACATGGATTAAAGAAAAATCAGCTGCGTCCACCCTCAGCGAGATTAACTTGACGTCGGCCTTCCTGGCAAAACGTGTAATCTCTTTTAAGAGCATATCTTTTATAAAACCCCCCTCTTCATACCCGCCTATCGCAGCAACATAAAGAATATGAACCGTTTTAAAACCAAAAACATCGGTATCCCAGTCAGAAATCCGCCATGCGGCTAAGCCCGCCACATCATCCCCGGCAAAAGCGGCCAGTACCTTTGTCTGTTCATCTCCAAAATAAACATCATGATAATAATTATCGAGCTTCTCCATGTCATTATAAAATCTCAATCGGGCATAAGGCTTATAGTAAGGAATTCCATTAATAAATTTCCTTACCAGACTTTTATCACAGGATAATTTTATCTGTATCTTCATCGCATCAATCTCCTGTCAAAACCACAGCCGCCCTAAATGGAAGAACACTCACTTCCCGAAATCTTCGGGAAAAAGCGGTTAAATAATGTACCCCAAAACTTAAATACTTAGCAGGCGTATAAGAAGACCTGCCATGTTTCCTTTGATTGATACGTATTCCTATTTCTATTTTCTTGCCCGCGAACATATACGCCAGATGTTTCAGGCATGTCGACGCCTCATTATAAATGATCCTTTGCGCAATGGCGCGCGACACCATCGCGTAAGAACATGTATGGTCTTCCATGCGCATTCCTAAAAGATTAAAATAAAACGTCAGACATAAAGACAGAAATCCTCTCGACAAATTTTCTCTTTTTCCACCGACGGCATCATATCCATCCGTAATTTTATCAATAAACAAAGGTATGTCTTCCGGTTGATACTGTAAATCCCCATCCATGGTAAGAATAAAGTCTCCTGTAGAAAAATAAAAACCTGCCACGAAAGCACAGCTCTGCCCATAATTTCTGTCCAAAGAAATTACTTTTACTCTCGAATCACGCCCGCGCAACTCCTGAAGAAAAACAAGGATATTATTTGCGCTCCCATCATCTACAAATACAATTTCATAAATATACGCGTAATGAGAGCACACACACGTTATCCTGTCATACAACTCCTTGATATTTTCCGACGGCTCATTGAAAACAGGGATAACTATGGAGAATTTCATCGATCGGCAGGATTTAATATCAGCATGGCTGTATTCTTGCCGGAAATGGCCGCATTACTGATACCGATTCCCAAATATGTCCAATGTCCCGTGAGATACAATCTTCGTTTTACGATCTCCGAAGGAAACATTTTAAATCCTTCTTTAGCCCGCGGAACTGTCATCGCCACCCCACCCATAGCACCCTGATCATTTCCAGTATAAGCTTCTATGTCACAAGGGGTCATGATTGTCCGGAATAAAATATTATTTTTAAATCCAGGAATAACAGCATTCAGGTCATCGATCATCCCATTAGCCAATCGATCTTTATGCCGAATCCAGAAATTCTTTTTCCTATATGGCGCTATAGCCCTAAGACTGACAGAATGATTCTTTCCTGCCGGGGTTCCTTTATGCGGGATGCTCCTCGTGCAGGCAAATCCCGGAAACTTGTTAGTCGCAATATTTTTCGGGAACCATCCGTCATGTATCTCGCAAATCTTCCCGAAGGAAAAGAATCTCGTTGTCTGGGATGAAAATGCATGCATCTTTTTCTTTAAAACAAGATTTACCGTAAAAGCACTATATGTCAATATCGATCCAGTGAAGTTGGATCTTAACGCAATTGCCAACCGGGAAGATTTAATCAACTTTGACATCCTTACAGGACTGATATTCCCGACAATCATCTTTGTCCTATATTCTTTCCCCTTTTCATCTATAGCCGCATACACGTTGGCACCCTTCGACATAATCTTTTTAACACGGGCATTGAACAATATATTACCCTTATTCTGCCGGAACTTATCTGCCAAACGATCACTAAATTTTTGCATGCCACCGTAAGGATAAAAAGCGCCATCTTGCAATTTTGATTTAATAAAATTCAAAGCATAAACTGCCGATAATTTCTTGGGGACCACTCCTGTAGCAATAACCATAGTTCTGAAAATAATCTTTATTTGATCATTACTAAAGTATTCATTCAGCACTTCTTGGAAAGTACAGTCTCTATACCTAAGATATTGATGCATGAACTCGTCCTCGATCAACGCAAAAAAATCATCAACTCTTTCTCCTGGAAAAAGCATTTTGAAATAATGCCTGTTTTCTGTAAGATCACGCTTCAAAACATACTGCTTACCTTCGGAATAAAGAATCCCAATCGGATCAAACCGGACATAATCTTTTTTATTATAAATTTTAAGATCATACAAAATATTTTGTAAAAAATTATTTTCTCCCAATTGAGTAAAATAATGTGCACATGTATCAAAAAGAAAACCATCCCGAACAAAAGATGAACAACACCCACCCGCAAAATTATTTTTCTCCAGGATCAATACTTTCTTTCCTGACTGAGCAAGATAATTACCGCACACCAATCCGCCTATCCCCGCACCGATGATAATCACATCATATTCAAGTTGATCCCACATCACTAAAACTTTCCCAGCACTAAAGCCGCATTACCGCCATCCACATCAAAAGAATTGATCAGAACATTCTGTACAGTTTTTCTTCTTGCACCATATCGAACGGCAAGCCCATCCGCTAATCGCGGATGCTTATACTGCCGCGAAGAAAATGATGGCACGATTTTACTGCTAATACATTTTGCTCCTATTAAAGCCTGAAGTACGCCCGAGGCACCCTCACATTCGCCATTATTTTCTTTGGGGGCCACGAACTCAATTTGGGATATTCGTTCTTTTAATAATGCTTGAAGCGCCGATATTTCTGCTGAATCCACGGATTTCAACCCATTGCTATTCAACACACACACATCAATATCCTTGTAAAATAATCGGGAATTATATAAAGCTGTTCCCATGCTGCGGCAATAATCCTGCTGACTTTTTCCAAAACTCAAACCACCCCCCAAAACCTCGGCGTACACCCTGGCCTTCCGGCGCTTAGCTACCCCGGCATCTTCCAACACAAGTGTGGACGCATTCTCCCCTAAAAGAAAACCATCCCGCTGCGCATCAAAAATGCCCACACTCCCCCGCTTTAAAGAGACCTGTAACTTATTTCTTAAAGCCCACATCGCCCATACATCTCCAACCAGGACATTAACGCCACTGACAACCGCCTGCGTGATATATCCTTGCCTGATCAACCTCGCCGCAAAATTAACCGCCTCAATCCCCGCGTGAATACCGCTGGCAAAAGTAATATTCGGCCCTTTAAACTGATAACTGGTCGATATATAGCTTGATGAATAATTGATCAATGTCGGTGGAAAAGCCATCGGATCAACTCCGTCAGGCCCGGACACCATCAATTTTCTATAAAAGTCTGCCCCAAAATCCCAATTACCATACGGCAACGCGGTAAAAACAGCAACCTCCCTACCGATATAATCCTTGATCCTGGCATCTGTCAGTGCTGACTTCACGGATACAAGAAGCAACCTGTTAGGACGTGATACATAGTGTGACGTGATATGTCCAGTATTGTTCATCAAATCACGTTCATTCATCTGAAAAGCGTGCTTGCATTCAAATTCTGCTGTTGAAAAAGATTTTATTCTTTTCAACACATTCACGCCTGACAAAAAATTATTCCAGTACGGAGTAATCCCTATCCCTAAAGGACTGCATACCCCCAAACCGGTAAGAACCACCCTGGTCTTGGACTGATTCATACCCGTTTTTTCCTGAATTTGGCTAAAACAATAACAGCGTTATTGCCACCGAAAGCAAGTGAGTTAGAGACGACAATGTCGACATTTTTCTTTATCGCAGTATTAGCAAGAATCTTAATATCACACTCCGGATCCGGGTGCGTATAATTAATATTAGCAGGTATAATCCCTCGCTCCACAACAAGCGCAGACGCACATGCCTCAAGGGCACTGGCAGCCCCCATGCAATGCCCCATCATTGATTTAATCGAGCTCACCCACACTTTCTTGCCATAAACAGCATGAATAGCCCGGGCTTCTATCCTGTCATTTTGAATTGTCGCGGTTCCATGCGCATTGATATAACCAACATCCCGAGGATGGACTCCAGCCATGTTTAACGCCAACTTTGTCGCCTGTATAAGCCCTTCCCCATGAGGATGCGGAATAGCCGCGCTATAACCATCCGCGGTCAGGCCATAACCAAGGACCTCACCGTATATCCGGGCTTTTCTCTTTAACGCAAATCCCATATCTTCCAAAAGCATAACCCCAGCACCTTCCCCAACAATCAACCCTTTACGATTTTTATCAAAAGGCCTGCAGCAATCCGGCGCCATGGATTTGATCTTGTTGAAGCCTCCGTAAACAAACGCATTCACCAGATCATGCCCGCCCGCAAAGACAGCCTCTCCTGAACCCGATCTTATTAAATCAAATGCATAGGCTATGGCAGTATTCCCGACGGCACATGCGGCAGGAAGGGTCGTTGCACAAAGTTTAAACCCAAAATATTCTGCCACTCTTAAGGCATGCATATTGGCATGAAGGTTTTCATAAATTTTAGAAGGCGTAGTGGAATATCTGTTGCTGGTCTTAAACCAGTGCATCACCCCGTCTCCGGTGGCCTTTGTGTCGGCCATACTGGCCCCCAGAATAATCCCGATCTTATTATCTTCCCGGATTTCAAGCCCCGCATCATCAAGCGCCATCTTGACCGCCGCAAGGGCGTACTGGGTCGTAAGTGTAGGATATTTTAATCTTTTTATATCTATATATTTTTCTACTTCAAAATCATCAACCTCGCCGGCCATATGAGTGCGGTATGGCGTCGTATCCAGCTTTTTGCACTTCTGGACACCATCTTTACCATTAATCAAGGCGTTCCAGAATTTCTCCTTGCCCGTTCCAACCGGCGAAACAACACCCATTCCTGTAATAACCACCCTACGCATGCCTATGCCCCTTTTACAAACATCAGTTCACCCTGACAAACCAGCGCCTGCCTAACAAAAGCTTTCGCTACAACTAATTGCGACGTTTTAAACCTGGTCATCATGGTAATTTCAATGCTGAGCTGATCCCCCGGATAAACCGGCTTAAGGAATTTGAGATTTTTGATCCCTGCGAAATAAGATCTCAGCGGCGCTATCCCATCAGCGGGTTTCATCAGTGCAGGAGACAAGCGATTCAACAAATATGTTGCCTGAGCCATAGCCTCAATCAGGATCACTCCGGGCATCACAGGATCATCCTTGAAATGCCCGGCGAAATAGTGCTCGTTGCCAGAAACATTCTTCTGACAAATAATTTTTTTACCTGCTTCAACCCATACAATCCTGTCAATAAAAAGGAATGGATAATCATACGGTATCAAGGCTTTTATTTCTTTGAATGTATACTCTTTACCTGATTTCATATAGACAAGCCTCCATCAATGATAAAAGATTGCCCTGTAATATACGTCGCCTCATTACTTGCCAAATAAGCAACCAGGCCCGCCACTTCCTCAGTCCGCCCTATTCTCCCTAAAGGGATTATTTTCGATAAGTTCGAGCGCACATGCGGATGCATCGTCAAGAGCATGTCTGTTTCAATAAAACCCGGGCATACCGCATTCACATTAATATTATACCTGGCCATTTCCTTGGCTAAAGTCCTGGTGAGGCCGAGAATCCCGGCCTTGGAAACCGCATAATTAACCTGCCACATAACAGCCTTTATCGCTGATACAGAAGAAACATTCACAATACTTCCCTTGCGCTGAGTCATCATATAAGGGATCACCGCCCTGCAAAGATTAAACGTGCCCGTCAAGTTTGTCTCAATAACATCTCTAAATTCTGCAGCTTTCATCTCCTGCATAGGCTTATCCATGGTGATCCCCGCATTATTGACCAATATATCGATGTGTTGATGTTCCTGAATAATGCGCTTAACAAGTAAAACCGAATTTTTATAACTGGTAACATCCAGTTTATACGCTTTAACACCATACCGATCAAACTCTCTTGCCAACTGAAGGGCCGCCGCGGAACTCGTCTTATATGTAAAATACACATTGGATCCTTCCAGAGCAAATCTCTTCACAAGAGCCACACCGATCCCCCTGGCTCCCCCCGTAATTAATATATTTTTTCCTTTGAATTTCTTTTTACGCATAAACCTTCTTCATGGATAACAAGGTTACAAACAATATGCTTCCCGACTCGATGAAATTGAAGATCCAAAAAATCAATACGCTGTCCTTTAAAACGAGCTTTTGTATTCTTGGCTATCCACAACCCATTTTCTTGATTGGCAAGATGAACATCGATATCCCCCGGCCTGGATAAACGTGTAAATCCCAAACCAAGAGCTTTAACAAAACTCTCTTTAAAAGCAAAGATCATCGCGTAATATTCAGCTTTTAAAGAAAATTTCTTTGATCGGCGAATCTCATACGCCGTAAACACCCGATTAAGAAACGCATCATCACCATTGTCAATGATTCTCGCCATCCTGTCAATCTCGACAATATCCACACCCACGCTAAGCATATTTCTCACATCCTGGCGAATTTAAGAATTTATTTTCATCTCTGAGCTTTAATTTTCTTTGATAATTTACCGGGTTTCTTGCTGCCAACAGCTTTAATGCTTTTCGTTTTCTTTACCGCTTTTTCAACTTTCAATGACCGCGCGCCCTTCCCTGAAAGAACCTTCTGCGATGCAACGGCTATCTTCCTTTCAATCAAATCCGTTATATTCTCCAGCGTATCAAAATGAACAAAATCATCTTCCTGCAATTTAATGCCGAACTTCTTTTCTATGCGGGAAATAATCTCCAAGGCCAAAAGCGAATCAACCTCGAGGGAAGCCATAAACGAAACATTCTTATCAAGTACCGCTTTCTTCTTTTTTAATGTCGTGCCCGATTCTCTTTTTATCACCTCGTCGGCAATCTGAACAACCGCATCACATATCTTTTGGTTCATTTCTTAACCCTTTCCATATTTAAAATTATTACACATAAATCCCATCTTCAATTTTAGTAATCCTTTTCTGAAGATCCTTGAGTAACTTGCTGCGGCCACTCTCCCGATATTCCAAAGCCTTATCCATCCAAACCTTGCATTGCCCACATTCTTCTTCACACAGGATCCTGGAAGAACAATGATCTCCCTGCCCCTGCACATGATATTTCAAAAATCCGTTCAACTTCTTATTATCGACATACGGAGAACCTTCGCTGCCCCCCCCCTTATCATCTTGAAATGGCCTTTCCCCCATTACGGCCATTAGCTCCAGCAAGTTACCATCATAACTCCTGGAAAGATACGCCTTAATAATCTTGACCACATCGTCCGTCGCAGATGAATTGGGCTCAATGATGAAATCATTGTAACCACGCGATTCGTAAATGGCAATATCTTCCGGCCTGATAAACGGCGCTTTAATGACTTCATCCAGGCTCTTTAATCGTTCATAATTACACAGGTAATGATAATAACGAGATGCCGCGCCTTGTGCCGTAAAGTTCGTCAGGTGCGACAATAAATTCTCATGATCACTGGCAAAATTACAACAGTGAAGGCAGAGAGAATTCACAGTCAGTTTCAGTCCGCATTGAACCACCTTGCGGGAAAGTGCCAACAAGGCAAAATCACGATTCGCGTCTGGCCTGAACGCGATCGAATCAACACCCAGGTGATCGTAATACTTGATTCTTTGTAATTCACCGATAACACGCGACGTCCCAAATTCAACCTTCAACCGCGGGAATTGGCCTTTGATCACCTGGACAAGATGCGGGATATTCACCACCACCGCATCTGCACCAGAACCATCAATCCATTTGATCAATTCCAGTATTCTCTTCTGCCCAGCGTTTGTATACTCTTTGTTGCCCAGACAATGGCCATTCAGGGCATATGTGAACTTCTTGCCGACAGCATGTATATTCCTGATAGATTTTTCTATTGTTTTACGATTAGGAAATTGATGGAAATTAGAAGGCAATAATTGCCCCCCAACTTCATCCCGATACAAACGCCCCCGAACCCACTCCACTTCGTCAAATGCAGATATCCTGTCAATAAAATCAAGCGCCCAATTGATAGTGACAGTCAACTTCATATGCCGATCGTCCTTGATTTTTTACGTTCATCCGGGGCAAATAAATTCCCAAGCAAGAATTCATTGACTGACTGCCCGATGATCATCCTCAATCTTTGATGCGCTTCTTCATTCTTGAACGATATAACCTTGTCCGCCCATTTCTTGCACCAGCCACACTGAGAACAATCCCGCAAGAAACAATCTACCCCTGCCCGGCGAAAAAAATCAATATACCCATCCAGCTTCCTGTTATCTATATGCGGCCGTCCATATTTTCCCCATCCGAACACACCTTTCAGCCAAACCCGGTCAGCCTGACAATTCTTCAAAAGATCCCTCTTGAATGTCCTGGTAACATCCGGAACTGAATTTTGTTCATCACTGGCAATCTTTAACGCTAAGATATCCACCAAATCTCCGCCATAACTCCGGTTAATATATGCTTCAGCCGCCCTGATCAACCAGGCACTGGACCTTGTCCTGTCCGTAAGCTTAAACCGGTCATACCCCATATCTTCATATATCTTTATGTCTTCCGGCCGGATCCATCTCGATTTTAGAATTTCTTCCGGCTCATCCAATTTTCGCTTGATACATGTCCAACAGTTATAATCCACACAAGCATGGCAAGATCTGTTGTGCGTCTGCGAAGCATGCCCCAGGAATCGTGCATGGTACGATGTGTTCGGGCAGTTAAATAAACACGTCTGATTCACAAAAAGACGCAAATGACAACCAACAGTCTTTCTAAGTTTCTCAAGCAGTTTAAAGTCCCTGTTAATGTACATGCCCAACGTAATCTCATGCACTCCAAGATCTTCAAAATACTTTAATTTCTCAGGTTTCCAAACTCTCAGGAATACACTAAGAATCACTTTTAATTTAGGATATCTTTTCCTTGTCAATTTCAACAAATAATTGGTAGAAACAATAACGGCGTCAACATTCGCCCTTCCCGCCGCCCAATCCAATTCCCGCAACAGATGATTTCTTCCCTCTGTTGAAAATTCCATGCCGCCTAAACATGCCGCATTATAAAGATAATGGAACTTGATCCCCTTCTCCTGGCAATATTGGATATACTTCTCGGCCTGGAGCCGGCTCATGTCGCGGATTCCTGATGCCGCCCGCCCGCCGCCTATCTTATCGGCCCCCAACTTGCCAAAGACCGACGCCACCTCTTTATGTTTCCAAAGGCCATCGATCAATGCTTTATCCCAATTACAGGCTACAGATAAATCCATTCCCGTTCCTCTTTGATAGAATCTTCTCCCACAAACTGACGTAATAAAATTTTAATTCCGACTGAAATTCCCACTTAAAACTTTCACTTAATCAAAAAGTAAAAAATCAAGGAGCAGTCCTCGAACAACGACCGCCAAGAAAATAGCTGTAACGTAACGCATAGGTGAGAGTGGCAAAAAGCCGGTCGGAGACGCGCGCGTTCGAAGAAAGGTACCACGTATTGCCGCGAAACCCCGCACCCCTGGCCGTTGAAGGCACAGGCCAGTCACTATTCGTTGCCCCACCCGCCGCCGACAATATCCCTGTCCCATGACTGCCCATAAATTCACGGCCCGCCGCATTCCCCACCGACACCGGACGTTCCCACATATTCGCAGTCAAGTCCATCACTCCGTAATAACTGGCTTCCGCCACCTCTCGGCTCAAACTACACGTTGCCGCCCCTCCCCGCATCGGTCCCAGCACACCCGAAGCAGTCCCGCCAGTAATAATACTCGTCGCTTGGGTAATAGCCGTACTGCCCCTAGTGCCTTCTCCGTCAACCACTGCAGCCATCCCCCTTGTCGCTTTCTCATACTCCAGTTCCGTGAACGGCCGCAAACCCGCCCACGCCGTGTACGCCGTAAGATCAGCCCAGCTTAAGTAATTCGCCATGAGCCATTCCCCATCTGTGCTTTCATTCATGACTCCATTCGCATTCAGGTCACACCCAAACGTGATCGGACCTGCCGCAGGGATCGGCGAGATCACCCTGATGCCGTTAAAGTAATATGACGTTGCACTGTTACCAATCACAAACACATTCGTGATCACCGTCTGCCCCGCCGCCACATTCGTTTCCACCCGCGCCGCCTGCTGATCACGCGTCAATGTGTTCAGAAAATCCCGGTACTGCCCCTGGGTGATTTCGTACTTCATGATATAAAACGCCGCGTACCCCTTCGGGAACCCGCCGCCGCGCCTATTATCAGATAACGTACCGGCTCCATCCCCGACATTGCCCGCCACATTAACATAATACAAATCCCCAGCTTTATTGGCAATCGTGATCGCACCCTCAGAAGTAATCTGGTACGGCTGAGTTGTGCCTCCACCGTAGAAAAACCCCGTTAATCCGCCCATATTCGCCGTGTAATTCCCCACATAAAACGCCCCCGTTGGGATATAGACCATCTCGATGGCCATCACCCGAATAATAGCATCCGCTGCCGTGGTATCGTTGACTGCGGATGTCCCGATATCTGTCCCCGTGTCCCACACAAACTGCACTCCGGTAGCATTCAGCGAACCAGACACCGTGGCACCCTGTCCGCTTATGATCTGCACAAAAGCCCCCTTTTTGCCAGATATAGCCTCCGTCGGAACAACAATATCAAGCCCCTTGGGGGATCCCGCCAGCGTCGATGTCCCACTGGAAAATCCTGTCGGATTAATCCGGCCATGGCCTAAGGATGTTACCGTACCGCCTGCCGCTTTTAGGGTCGCATGATTCCAGGTCGTTCCACCATCGGTTGAATACTTGATGAACACCCACGCCGCATCATAATTCCCCTTCGCCGACGAGATCGAAGCGTCCGAATCCCGCCATGCATTGTTCCAAGTCATATCAAACTGCACCGCAATGGTATGACTGGCCGTATCCTGCACACCCAGTTTTGCGTTCGATACCTTAAGCCCGTCCGCCGAAGCCGGACCCACCAGCAGCAAAAAAAAAACGATCCCGATCATCAAAACAGCTGTGCTTTTAATCATTTTTCACTCCCCCTTGACAAGGACGCTGTCGCGTAGGCAGCTATGCCTTGTTTGCCGCCGATGAATCCTAGTCCTTCGTTCGTCATGGCTTTAATATTCACGTACTTATCGTCCATGCCAAGCGCTTTTCATAATAACTTGCGTTATTATTCCAACTGGCCTTCCACAATTTTACCGTCCAAAATGGCCCGGGATCAGCCAGTATTTCCTCTGCCTGTTGAAAAATGCGGGTTAAACAAAATGACAACATACTGAAATCCAAATTCTGACAAAGATGGAAGTGATTGATTACGATTTATCTCAAATAAATTTCATATCATGCCACTTAGATGAAATCTTCTCCCACAAACTGACGTAAACAAATTTTAATCCCGACCGAAATTCCAACTCTTTTCACGGATATGTCCGAACGAAATCATCGGAATTCGTCATCACTTTCACTTTGCCAAGATAATCCGACAC
>SESG01011348.1_pt1 | contig 11887 bp, 13 predicted proteins | sample 3171421 | NCBI WGS metagenome assembly SESG01 (sample SAMN10866946, study PRJNA518727) | freshwater metagenome | biome: subpolar coniferous forest; feature: holomictic lake; material: water; isolation source: holomictic Lake 227, 6 m and 8 m depth | place: Canada: near Kenora, Ontario | collected... | reverse complement strand
TGTTGCTTTCCGGAGAGACAAAACTGTATCCAGGTCACGATTACGGCCTCTCTCCCGTCTCTTCTATCAGCAGAGAGCGAGCGTCCAATCCCTTCCTGCTTCAAAAGGATTTCAATGCTTTTTTTGCCTTGAAACAAAACTGGGCTGCCTATAAAAAAACACATGGAATTACGTAACTTTTTTTTTGACGGGAGCAGTTCTTGCAATTATGTTATTTTTTTTTATAAATTGATACCTCATGCCTATTCTTCAGATCGAAGTCTGGCTTTCCTCCCTTTTTCAGCTTTCTGACATAAAATTGGCGGCGTTTTATTTTTTTTCGCCAAGCAGTAAAAAATAGGTGTTATCTGTTTTTTTTAATTTTAAGTAACCTGATGATTATGGATCAGCTTATAACATTACGTACACTGCCTGTATCTGCTCTCATGCAGAAAGAGTTTCACATTATCAAGGGAAGCTGTACGGTAGCCGAGGCTTTGCAGATCATGAAACGGAGCAAGGAGAGTGGTCTTATCGTCGAGCCTCGTAATGAGGACGATTGTTACGGTATTGTGACTGAGAAAGATATTCTTGAAAAGGTCATCGATCCGGGTGAGGATGTTCACCGTGATCCGTGGAATACTCCTGTTTTTCAGATTATGAGCAAGCCGGTTATCAGTGTCAATCCCAGCCTCCGCATAAAGTATGCCCTTCGCCTGATGAAACGGAGCAATATCAGGCGCCTTACCGTTATGGAAAACAATAAAATTCTTGGCCTCCTCAACATGACGGACGTGCTTCATGCTGTTGAGGAACTTCCCGTTCATGACGATCATGTCGCCCTTTAGTCGTCAGGGTAATTTATCCAGCTTTCCTCAGTAATACCAGAAAGACCAATTTCAATGAGCGGGGTGCTTCGGCGGTTGCAGTGCCCCTCCATTTAATCAGTGAGGCCCTATCCACAGCTTCACAAGGAGATTTGAGCGTATGAAACCATTTGATATTGTTATTGTCGGAGGCGGCGGGGCCGGGCTCTATGCCGCCATGGAGGCAATGAAAACCAATCCGGCACTGAATATCGCCGTTCTCTCCAAAGTCTATCCAAACCGTTCTCATACCTCTGCGGCCCAGGGCGGTGCCAATGCTGCGCTTGGCAACAAGGCAAAGGACGATACGGTTGAGATGCATATTTTTGATACCATCAAGGGGAGTGATTACCTTGCCGATCAGGATGCTGTTGATGTGCTTTGCTCGGAAGCCCCCAAAATTATTCGTGAACTTGAAAATATGGGGACGCCGTGGTCAAGGATGGATGACAACACCATTGCGCAGAGGCCTTTTGGTGGAGCCGGTCGTCCACGCTGCTGCTACTGTTCTGACAAAACAGGTCATACCATTTTGCAGACGCTCTATGAACAGTGTCTGAAAAAAGGGGTGATTTTTTTCAATGAGTATTTTGCACTCAACCTTTCGGTCAGCGGAAGTCGTTCGAATGGCTTGATTGCCATGAATATGAAGACAGGCAAGATCGAAGCGTTCCCGGCAAAAACGGTTATTCTTGCTACCGGGGGCTATGCCAAAATGTACTGGAACCGGTCAAGCAATGCTGCCGGCAATACCGGTGATGGTCAGGCTATTGCCTACCGGGCAGGCATTCCGCTCAAGGACATGGAATTTGTCCAGTTTCATCCGACCGGTTTGAGAAAGAGCGGTCTTCTGGTCACTGAAGGAGCCAGGGGCGAAGGCGGCTACCTGCTCAACAAGGACGGTGAGCGTTTTATGGCAAGGTATGCGCCCGAAAAGATGGAGCTTGGCCCGCGCGACCTCGTCTCTCGATCGCTTGAGACGGAAATTTTACAGGGAAGGGGATTTGACAGCCCTGCCGGCAAATATCTTCATCTTGATCTGACCCATCTCGGTGCGGATCTCATCAAATCACGTCTTCCCCAGATACGGGAAATGTCGATGAACTTTGAGGGAGTTGACCCGATTGAAGAGCCGATTCCTGTCCGGCCCACCGCTCATTACTCAATGGGAGGGATTGATACCGATAATCAGACCAGGACGGTCATGGAGGGCGTCTATGCCGCAGGTGAGTGTGGCTGTGTGTCGGTTCATGGTGCAAATCGCCTTGGAGGAAATTCTCTGCTTGATATTCTGGTTTTTGGGCGTATTGCTGGCCGTACGGCGGCTGAGGAGGCGGGAAAATTTACGCCTGGCATCATATCTGAAGCTGAGCTTGCCGCACAGTTTGAAGAGATCAGGGGTGGGATGCACCCTTCCGGTCGTTATGAGCGGTATGGCGAGTTGCGTGAAGCGCTTGGTCAGACGCTGGCACTCAACGTTGGTATTTTCAGGGAGTCATCCCTGCTGCAGAAAGGGATCTCCGAGATTGCTGTGCTGAAGGAGCGCTTTAAAAAAGTCCGTATCTCTGACAGCAGTGATGTGTTCAACACCAATCTGATGCAGGTGCTTGAATTGAAAAATATGCTGGATCTGGCCGAAACCGTTGCTGCCGGAGCCTATGCCCGTCAGGAAAGCCGTGGCTCCCATACCCGGATTGATTTTCCCGTTCGGGATGACGCGAACTGGCACAAGCATACACTGGCGACCCTGGTCAAGGGAAACGTTACCCTTGGTGAAAAGCCGGTAACAATGGGACGTTATGAACTCCAGGAAAGAACTTATTAACTATTTTGCTTATGACGGTGTCAACAGATCAGCATAAAGAGGGGAAAAAAGATGTCACCTTTCGGGTTTTCCGCTTTAATCCACAGGTCGACAGCAAGCCCTATTTTGACGATTATACCATTCCGGTGGAGAGGGGTGTTACGGTACTCAGGTCGTTGAATTATATCAAGGAGCATATTGATGGATCGGTGAGTTTCAGGGCTTTCTGCCAGGCTGGAATCTGTGGCTCTTGCGGTATGAGGGTCAATGGGCTCTCACAGCTTGCCTGCACGACCCAGGTCTGGGACGTGCTTGCCAAAAGCCGGGAGCCTGGTATCATCAAGGTTGAACCGTTGCGCAACTTGCCGCTTATCAAGGATCTCATTGTCGATATGGATCCTCTTGTCGACAAGATGAAACATTACGCAAACTGGGTTGACTCAACCATGCCTGAGGCCCAGATGGGTAAAAAGGAGTTCCTTATTTCAGAAGAGGAGTTCCTTCGCTATGACAAGGCTACTGACTGTATTCTTTGTGCCTCGTGTGTTTCTGAATGCAGCATTTTACGGGCGAACAAGGAGTATGTCTCTCCTGCCGTACTGCTGAAGTCGTATCGCATGAATGTTGATAGCCGTGACTCTATGCATGAGCAACGTCTTGCCGAACTGGTCAAGGATCACGGGGTCTGGGATTGCACCCACTGCTATCGCTGTCAGGAATCGTGTGTGAAAAGTATTCCGATTATGGATGCCATTCACGGAATACGTGAAGATGCTATTGAGAGCAGGGGCAAGAATGATACCAGCGGCTCCAAACATGCGGAAGCCTTTATGACCGATATTGAAAAGAAAGGCAAGCTGGTTGAAGCCACCCTGCCGATACGCACCAATGGCGTGGTCTGGACGATGCAGAACCTTCTGCCGATGGCCATGAAGATGATCATGAAGCGCCGTACGCCGCCGCCACCGCCGCTGGTAAAGTCGGTCAAAGGGATAAAGATATTCAGGACGATGTTCAGGGAGATGACCGAACATGTAAAGCAGGATCACAAATCTCATAAAAAATAACAGGGGAGAACTGCTCGATGAAGCGATATGCATATTACCTGAGCTGTATCAATGAGTCCATGACCAAAGAGGTGGACCGTTCAATTGAGCTTTGGCAGAAAGATCTTGGAATCGAGCTTGTCAAGCTCCATGAGGGCACTTGTTGCGGTGGGAGTAACCTTGAGTATGTCAGCCCGAAACATTTTGCGCTGGTCAATGGTCGTAATATTGCCCTTGCCGAAAAGATGGGGATGGATCTTATTGTCTCCTGCAATACCTGCCTGATGACGATCCGTACGGCAAAGAAAAAGCTTGATGAGTCGCCGGAACTGAAAAACGAGATTAATGAGATTCTGAAAAAGGAGGGGCTTGAATACCTTGGTACTTCTGAGGTTCGGCATCTGCTCTGGGTATTGGTCGATGATGTCGGACTTGATGCCATTCGTGAGAAGGTAAAGGTTCCGCTGAAAAATTATCGTATAGCTCCCTTTTATGGCTGTCATATTCTCCGGCCGTCAACGGTTCTTGGTCACGATAATCCGCGTGATCCAACCTCACTTGACCAGTTGATCGAGGCCTTGGGTGGTCAAACCATTCCCTATACCCATAAAAATCGCTGCTGCGGATTTCATACCCTGCTGGTTGCCGAGCAAGAGTCACTTAATGTGGCCGCAGAGGCACTCCAGGAGGCGATTGATTCGAAAGCCGATTTTATTGTGACACCCTGTCCACTCTGCCATACGTCGCTTGACGGCTATCAGGCCAAGGCGCTCAAAAATGCAGGTGTTGAGAACTCCATTCCTGTTTTTCATATTTCCGAGATGATCGGTCTTGCCCTCGGTTACAGTGCCAAACAGCTTGGTATTAAACGCCACATCGTCTGTTGAGGATGTGGCCCGGAGTTGAGGGCCTGATGTTTTGGTTACTGATCTTTTCGGGAAAGTTTTAAAAAAGGCTGAAAAAGCGTAGCTTTGCACTTTTACTTTGCTCTCAGCCGGCGAATCACCGGACGATCTGACGGGCCCTTGTTTTGTTAACCCATCAAATTATTGCATTGCATGCTCAAAAATGATCTTTTTCTCCGGGCACTAAAACGTCAGCCATGTTCCAGAACCCCAATCTGGGTTATGCGCCAGGCAGGTCGTTATTTGCCGGAGTACCGTGCTGTGAGAGAAAAAACCGATTTTTTAACCCTCTGCAAGACCCCGGAACTGGCAACCGAGGTGACCATTCAGCCTGTTGAGTTGATGGGTGTGGATGCGGCCATTATCTTTTCTGATATTCTTGTGGTCAATGAAGCCATGGGCATGAATGTCGAGATCATCGAGTCCAAAGGGATCAGGCTCACTCCGCCGATCCGTTCACAGGCCGATATCGACAAGCTTATTGTGCCTGACATTGATGAAAAGCTCGGCTATGTTATGGATGCACTCCGCATGACTAAAAGAGAACTCGACAACCGTGTTCCCCTTATCGGATTTACGGGTGCGGCATGGACTCTCTTCACCTATGCTGTCGAGGGTGGCGGATCGAAAAACTATGCCTACGCCAAAAAGATGATGTATCGTGAACCGGCAATGGCCCATGCATTGCTCGGCAAGATTTCAGGCGTTATTACCGCCTACGTGCTGAAGCAGATTGAAGCTGGCGCTGATGCTATCCAGATTTTTGATTCATGGGCAAGCGCTCTCTCTGAGGATGACTACCGCGAATACGCACTTCCTTATATCAAGGAGACCGTTCAGGCTATCAAGGCAAAATATCCCGATACTCCGGTTATTGTTTTTTCAAAGGATTGCAACACCATTCTTTCTGATATCGCCGATACCGGTTGTGAGGCTATGGGTCTCGGCTGGGGTATTGATATTGGCAAGGCACGTGCCGAACTTGGTGATCGCGTAGCCTTGCAGGGTAACCTCGATCCGACGGTGCTTTACGGTACACCCGAAAGAATCAGGGCTGAAGCCTCCAAAATTTTGAAGTCTTTTGGTCAGCATACCGAACATTCCGGTCATGTTTTCAACCTTGGTCACGGTATTCTGCCCGATATGGATCCGGAAAACCTGAAACTGCTTGTTGAATTTGTCAAGGAAGAGAGCGCCCAGTACCACTAAGGGTTACTTCTCTTTTTTTGTTTTTAACTCCGCCCTGTGCTTCGTGCATAAGGCGGAGTTTTTTATTTGCTCCTGAAAGGCACAGCCCTCCGTTGTGAAGATCATTTTATTAATCGTCTGCTTTGTTTTTCTCTTCATTGTTGCATATTTCATAACAAGGTGAAGCCAGCGAAAGCCGGGGATTTGCCGGCAGCAGTCGAGCAGGCGACATCTTGATCTTTTGTTTTCCATGAAGAAAAACTTAACTTATAAGTGAAGTCCGGTTTTGAGATAGTTTATCAGGAACATGGGCTGGGGGGAGCGCTTTATTCGGTTCGTTTTGAGGGCGAAGAGAAGAGTGAGCTTGACAAATTTCTTGAAGACCGTGAGGCACAGGCTTCAAAAGAGTTTGATTTTCTTGTTTCACGTCTTGAGGATATGGTTGATTCTTTTGGTTTCAAGGAGCACTTTTTCAAAAACAGGGAGGGCTCTATCAGGGATTCGCTGGCAGCTCTTCATTATGACAATGGTCCTCTGCGGCTTTTTTGTTTACGCTGGTCAAGTGTTTTGCTGATTGCTGGTTCCGGGGGAATCAAAAGAACCCGTACCTATCAGGATGACGGTGTCCTTCGTCTGGCTGCCGAAAAATTGCAGCGGGTTGATGAGCTGATTCTGGCCCGGCAGAAGTCGCGCGACATTGTTATTGATGCAACCACTGGTATTATTGAGGGTAATCTTATTTTTACATCAGACTCCACAGGATTATGACATCATTGCTTAGAAAAGCAGCCTCAATCGTTCCTCCTGCCACAAGAAAGTTTGTCGAACGTCAGGGTGCGTTTGCGGTCAGGATTACTGAAATAATGAAGGTGAGTGGTATGACCCAGCGTCAACTCGCTGAAAAGCTTGGCAAAAATGAGTCGTACATCAGCCGCATCGTTGCTGGCTGGGCCAATCCGACCTTGAGAACCATTGTTGAATTTGAGGTTGCTCTTGGCCAGGATGTCATTGATATTCCCTACCAGAAGAAAAGCCATGAAAGTGCGGTGATCGGTGACGACAGGGCATGGGAGCTGGGCGAAGGGGTGAGGAGCGCCAGGATGCCTTCGCTTTCGGTTGGTACAAAAATGTATTACATCAATACTGCCGGCAGTTCAATGGTTGGTTAACCGTCATGGAAAAGAGAGCGCACATAGGTATCCAGTATTCAGGTTTTCGGTTTAAAAGTTTTTCTTTCAGGGAGCCAGTCGGAGTCGGAGGAAATGAGTCGTTCAATTTTGAGACCTCCATGGCGATAAGAACGGCAAACGACAGAATTATTGTCGGGCTAATGATTCTGGTAAATCGGAAGAGTGACGGCGTAACCTATGCCAGGGCGGAGACGGAGTCACTCTTTTTGGCCAAAGGCCTCGAACAGGCAGAGGGCAAGACAGGGAGTATCAATGTTCCTGAAGATCTTCTTTTTACCGTTATCTCTCTGGCCATTTCTACCTCAAGAGGTGCGTTGATGGTCAAGGGAGCTGGCACCTTCCTTGAAAAAATGCCGATGCCCCTTGTTGATCCCCAATCGTTTTTTCAGACGAACAAGAGCGTGAGTCAGTAAACATGGGCTGTTCTTTTCTTGCAGGTATCGCTCATAAGCGCAAGAGACAGGCTTCCGCATTTGTTTCAATCAGTTCCAGCGGTTTTTGAGCGATAGGGAGCGGAATTCCGCTTTTTCATTATATTAATGCAGTACAATTCGTTACGGGTTTAATAATTTGTCGTTATGATCAAGGAATGTGGCTGTTCCGACGGGCTGAATGACCGTACCCGTTATGAGGAGGTTGTGCTTGATACCATGCTTTATAGCGCACAGCTCAAGGAGAGGGTTGCACGGCAGAACAGTGCCGTGATTGTTGCCATGGCCCGCATGATTGCCGGGACGTTTGAGGATGGCGGCAAGGTGCTGCTTTGTGGCAACGGTGGCAGTGCGGCGGATGCCCAGCATCTGGCAACGGAGTTGACCATCCGCTATCGCAGCAGTGTGGAGCGTCCGGCACTTCCGGCAATAGCGCTCTCTACCGACACCTCGGCCCTGACTGCGGGGGCGAATGATCTTGGTTATGATGCGGTTTTTGCACGGCTTGTGGAGGCTTATGGGCGGGAAGGAGATATTTTGGTAGGCTTTTCAACCAGTGGGAACAGCCAAAGTGTCGTCAATGCCCTCACCAGTGCGCAGCAGCAGGGGATGAAAACGATTGCCTTGCTTGGGGGGAATGGTGGCCGGTTGAAGGGATTGGCTGATCTTGAAATTATTGTGCCCCATTCCGGTTCCGCTGATCGGGTGCAGGAGTGTCATATCACGATTGGCCATGTGCTTATTGATCTGGTGGAGCGGATGCTCGGCTATTGTCGTTCGTAGAAATAATTTAAAAAGAAGACTGTTATGCAGGTGAAACAGATTGAAGGAGTTTTGAGTGCAAAGGATATCCGATTTGCGCTTGTGGTTGCCCGTTTTAACGATTTTATCGGGCAGAAGCTTGTTGATGGTGCACTTGATTGTATCCGCCGCCATGAAGGATCGGATGAAAATATTGCCATTTACCGTTGCCCTGGAGCCTTTGAGTTGCCGATGGTTGCCAAAAAGGTTGCCCTGAGCGGCAAGTATGATGCCATTATTACGCTTGGTGCCATTATCCGCGGTTCCACACCACATTTTGATGTTATTGCTGCTGAGGCTACCAAGGGGATTGCACAGGTTGCCCTTGATACGATGATTCCTATTGCGTTTGGCGTTTTAACGACAGAAAATATTGAACAGGCGATAGAACGTGCGGGAACAAAGGCGGGTAACAAGGGTTTTGATGCCGCCATGACGGCGATTGAAATGGTGAATCTTTACCGCCAGATTTAGTTGTTCTGGTAGCGGTTGAAATTGGTTGTGATTACTTCGGAGCAGGCGTGCATAAGCTCATCGACACTGCTGAACTGTGACGGCTGGATTGGTTTGTCGATGATGACCCTGATTATTCCCTTGTGGATTTTCAGGCTCTTTTTCGGGGTGATCAGATGGCTTCCGATGATGGTGACGGGCAGTACGGGCACGCCTCCTGCCTGTGCTACACGGAATGCTCCGCGCTTGAACGGAAGGAGCTCACCGGTTGCTGATCGGGTGCCTTCGGGGAAAATATGGAGCGAATGGCCGCTTTTCAGTACCTCTGTTGCTGCAAAAAGGCTTTGCAGTGCGGCCCGGTTTTGTCCCCGTTTGATCATGACATAGCCTGCCTGCCTGAGTACCCTTCCCAACAATGGTATTTTTCCAAGCTCCTCTTTTGCCAGAAAGCGAAGGTCAAGGCTCATTGTGCCGAGGAGCAGCGGAATATCAGCCATACCGGCATGATTGCTTATCACAAGGTAGTTCTTTTCCGTGCTGTAATGTTCACGGCCGATTACCTCAATCGAAATACCGAAGAGTTTTGCGCTGAACCGGCCCCACCAGGCAGCTATTCTATGAAAACTGTTACTGCTGGAATCGAAGAGGTCGATCAGCATTACCAGAAGTATCCCGAAAAACATGATTGGTATCAGGATAAAAAGGAACAAGAGTGTTCTGAAGTTCATTCCTTGCCTACTCTGTTAAAGGGTTACTGGTCGAGCCCGTTGAGAAAAGAGGCGAGTTCGTCATACCCGGAACTGATCTGCGTGGCACTTTTCTTTTTTTCCATAAGCTCCTTGAGGTTCGATGGAATACCGATTTTCTTGCCCAGAGCCCCCTCTATTGCTTCAAGAAATTTTACCGGATGGGCCGTTGAAAGGAGGATGCCCGGCTTTTCCGCATTTTCTGCTGCGCTTCTGAAGCGTTCAAGTGCACGGTATGCGACGGCGGTATGTGGATCCATGACATAGCCAAAGCGCTCATGGACTGAGCGGATTGTGGCAATGGTCTCTTCATCCGAAACGGCAATGCCCGTGATCTCCTTTGCCATGGAGTCATGGTCGTTGTGGTAGAAATATCTCAGTCGTGCAAAATTGCTCGGGTTGCCGACGTCCATTGCGGTTGAAAGGGTGGTGATGGTTGGGCGAGGTTCGTAGCGTCCCTCATTGATATAGCGGGTGACGCTGTCATTGGCATTTGATGCGGCAATAAAGTGCCCTATGGGAAAGCCCATCCGTTTTGCAAGCACGCCTGCGGTAAGGTTTCCATAGTTGCCGCTCGGTACGGAAAAAAGCGGCTCACTGAAGCCGTAGCGTTCCTTGAGCTGCAAGCTGGCCCAGCCGTAATAGAACGATTGCGGGATCAGCCGTGATATATTGATGGAGTTTGCGGAGGTGAGCGTCAGGGATTTGTTCAGGCTGGAATCGACAAAGGCCTGTTTTACCATGCGCTGGCAGTCGTCAAAGTCGCCCTGTACTTCAAGGGCGTGAACGTTGCCACCAGCGGTGGTCAGTTGCTGTTCCTGCAGTCGGCTCACTTTTCCTGACGGATAGAGGAGTACGACCCTTGTGTTGGCAATTCCCTGAAAGCCGTAAGCCACAGCGCTTCCTGTATCTCCCGATGTTGCAACAAGGACGGTGATAAGCTTCTGCTCCTCTGCGGCAAAATAGCCGGTCAGTCGGGCAAGAAAGCGTGCGCCGTAATCTTTGAAGGCGAGTGTTGGCCCGCAGAAAAGCTCTTCGACAAAGGTATTCTGGTCGAGCTGTACAATTGGAGTGTCGAAGGTATAGCAGCTTTCGATGATGTCGCTGAGCTGGTCGGGAGGGATGGCACTGCCAATAAATTTTTTTGCTATGGCAAAGGCGATGTTGTTAAAGCTTGCCCCTTCGAGGAGTGTTATCTCTTCCTGAGAAAAGCGGGGAATTTCGGAGGGGATGTAGAGTCCGCCGTCGGGAGCAAGCCCTTCAAGCGTTGCCTTGCTTATGGAGACGGGTATTGATGACTTATTGGTGCTGAAATAGATCATGAGTTGTTCGGTTCTCTGTTGAAATTTGTGGTGTTACACTATTCGTGCCCCTTCTTTGCAGATAGGCGATACCCACATATCTGACTGAAGGTGAGCTTTGGAGTGCAGGAATGCCTCTTTCATTGCGAGGCCCACGGCAAGTGCAGTTTTTGCTGAGGAGGAAAAGGCAAAAATGGAGGGGCCTGAGCCTGCAATACTGCAGCCGAGGGCACCACTGTCGAGCGCTGCCTGCTTGACGTCAAAAAAACCGGGGATGAGCGGGGCTCGTTTTGGTTCGGCAATAACATCAACCAGGGATCGCCCGATAAGATCATAGTCGGAGGTAAGCAGACCGGCAACAAGAGCGCCGACATTGCCCCACTGCTGGGTTGCTGTTTTGAGTGGAATTTCCTGGGGCAGCACTGAGCGTGCGTACGCGGTGCGCAGCTCGGTATGGGGATGCACCAGGGAGCAGTAGAGATGCTCAGGTGAGGGAATCGTAATAAGATCAAGCGGTGTGTAGCTCCGGATCAGCACGAAATTTCCCAGAATTGCCGGTGCGGCGTTGTCGGCATGGGCCGATCCGCAGGCAACCCGCTCTCCCTCAATGGCGAAGTGCACCAGTTCCATTTTCGAACAGGGGTTTCCCATCAGTTCGTTTGCGGCGATCAGTGCTGCGGCTGCGCTTGCGGCGCTGCTTCCCATCCCACTGCTCAGCGGCAGGTACTTTTTGAGTTCAAGGGAGATATGGCCGGTAAAATCGATCTGTTTATGGGTGCGGATATATTCGAGAAATTTCAGGACAACAAAACTTGATGTGTTTTTTTTGGGGTCAAGCGGGAGCGCACCACCGTCGCCTGTAATGGTGGTAATTGAAACCGGAGATCCGGAGTGTGCTTGATCGGAAAGCGTCAGAATTACTTCATCACCCGGCTCGGTAATGGCAAATCCCAAGACATCAAAGCCACATGCAACGTTTCCGACTGTTGCTGAAGCGAATCCTCTGACAGTTTTCATACTGTTTTCTTCGGGCAAAATTCCTGTAGGTGTTGGTATCTGCTTAAAGCCAGAAAAAGCCAAACTATTCAAAAGAGAGAGAGAATTTGAATAACTAAAAGCTTTTCATTAAATTCAAGTTTTATCTTTTGGAATGGAAAACAGCCCGAGTTGGACTTAA
>SESG01015437.1_pt1 | contig 11890 bp, 9 predicted proteins | sample 3171421 | NCBI WGS metagenome assembly SESG01 (sample SAMN10866946, study PRJNA518727) | freshwater metagenome | biome: subpolar coniferous forest; feature: holomictic lake; material: water; isolation source: holomictic Lake 227, 6 m and 8 m depth | place: Canada: near Kenora, Ontario | collected... | reverse complement strand
TTGCAGCACATTTGGCGATGGCCGAAGGTAAGAAATGTTTCTATACGACACCTATTAAGGCGCTCTCTAACCAGAAGTTCCAAGACCTTACCTCGCTCTACGGCGAGTCAAAAGTCGGGCTATTAACAGGGGATACCAGTTTCAACTCCGAAGCACCGATCGTTGTTATGACCACCGAAGTTCTACGCAACATGATTTACTCCGGCTCTTCCACATTGGCCAATTTGAAATACGTCGTTATGGATGAAGTGCATTACCTGGCCGATAAGTTTCGAGGCGCAGTATGGGAAGAAATTCTTATTCATCTCCCCGAAAGCGTCCAAGTGGCTTCACTTTCAGCGACAGTTTCAAATGCCGAAGAATTTGGCGATTGGCTACAAACCGTTCGTGGTGATACCAAAGTTATCGTTTCAGAGATTCGCCCAGTTCCGTTGTACCAGCATGTACTCTTTGGGAATCGACTCTTAGATCTCTTTGTCGACGACGGTAAAGTAAATTCTGAGATTCTTCGCCTAGAACGCGAATCCTTCAAACAAGTGCGCGTAAGCCAAGGGGCAAATAAGGGTTCGAAAAATAACTGGCGCAACAATTCCCAATTGACCCCAACAATTCGGTCTCTCTCTCGCCCAGAGGTAATTGATAAGTTGGATCGCGAAGGACTTCTACCAGCCATCACTTTCATTTTTTCCCGTAAGGCGTGTGACGCTGCCGTGCACCAATGCCTGACCGCCGGAATCAAATTAACGACTTCGGATGAACGTTCTGAAATCCGCCAGGTGATCGCGCGCTCAATACGCAATATCCCCGAAGAAGATCTCTTGGTTCTTGGCTTTCACGAATGGTCCGATGCACTCGAACGGGGAATCGCAGCTCACCATGCCGGATTGCTCCCAACGTTTAAGGAGACGGTAGAAGAGCTATTTCAACGCGGATTGGTCAAGGCCGTCTTTGCGACCGAAACGCTGGCTCTCGGAATCAATATGCCGGCCCGAACCGTTGTCATGGAAAAGTTGACTAAGTGGAATGGTGAATCTCATGTGGCGGTAACGCCAGGGGAGTACACCCAATTGACCGGACGAGCTGGACGTCGAGGGATAGACATCGAAGGCAACGCCGTCATTCTGTGGACAAAAGATGTTGATTCGGGCTCTGTTGCCGGCCTAGCCTCAACACGTACTTATCCGTTGCGAAGTTCTTTCAAACCCACATACAACATGACTATTAATCTCATTTCCCAGTTTGGGGCCGAACGAGCTCGAACATCTTTGGAATCTTCTTTTGCGCAGTTCCAAGCAGATAAGGCTGTCGTAGGTTTGGCGCGTCAGATCAAGCGCAATGACAACGCCATTGCCGAATTGGCTGCCGATATTAATTGCCACCTTGGGGACTTTCTTGAATATTCAGATCTTCGCGCCCACATATCTGAGCTAGAGAAATCTCTCAACAAACGCTCCCGCCCTAAACGCCTAGAACGAGAAGTTGAAATCTCCGAATTTCGTAAAACGCTACGAGCACATCCGTGCCATGGCTGTGCCGAACGCGAAACTCATTCGCGCATATCCGAGCGCATGCAGCGACTCAAGCGCGAAAATCGTGGCCTGGCGGAAAGAGTTGATAACCGCACCAACGTCATCGCAAAGCGCTTTGATCTGGTGAGAGTCATGCTCGAACGCTTTGGATATATTGAAGATGGTGAAATCACTAAATGGGGCAAACTTCTTTCTAAGATCTATGGCGAAACCGATTTCCTGATCTCTCAAATGATCAGGTTGGGTGCTTTCGATAATCTCGATGGACCCGAACTTGTCTCGGTACTTTCAGCATTTCTTTATGAAGCTCGCAAGGAAGAGGCCCCGAAGATCCCTCGAGGCGCAGTGCAAGAGGTACTCGGCGAGTTAGTGAAGCAGTGGCACGTTATTCATGAAGAAGAAGTTGATATCGGACTAGAACCCTTGCGAGAGCCAGATATGGGATTCTGCTTTGCATCATACCGATGGGCCAGCGGACATTCCCTCACGTCGATTCTCAAAGGAACCGAACTCACCGTTGGAGATTTTGTGCGCTCTATGAAGCAAATTATTGATCTTCTTCGTCAACTTTCAATCGCCTCGCCCCATCTAGAGCGAATTGTTTCAGATGCTTTAAAACGAATTGATAGGGGAGTGGTTGCATACGCGGGGGCAGTCTTATGACTTTAATGCTTATTGATAGTGCGTCACTTTGGTACCGAGCATATTATGGAATGCCGGACACTTTGTTGGCTCCCGATGGAACGCCAGTAAATGCGATTCGTGGTTATCTTGATATGACGGCGCGTTTGATTTCTCTGTATCGACCCAATCGCATCGTTGCTTGCTTAGAAGGTGATTGGCGCCCAACTTGGCGAGTGGAACTTTTCCCCGCTTATAAAGCCAATCGACTAGACCCTGAAGGGGAGGAAGAGGAACCAGATTTACTAACGCCTCAAATTCCGATTCTGTTGGATCTGTTAGACGCTTTTGGAATCCCACTTGTTGGCGTCGATGATTATGAAGCAGATGACATCATTGCCTCGTTTAGCGTCACCGAACCTGGCCCCACTCGCATCATCACCGGCGATCGCGATCTTTTTCAACTTGTCGATGACAAACGCGATGTTTCGGTTGTCTATTTAGCAAAAGGCATCACTAATCACGATTTGGTTAACATCAAATGGATTGCTGATCGATATGAAATTCCGGGGGAGAGATATGCACTCTTTGCCATGATTCGCGGCGATGCATCGGACGGACTACCCGGAGTGCGCGGAATCGGTGAAAAGGGTGCGGCAATCATCGCAAATGCATTTGCTTCTATCGAAGAAGCCCTCGCCGCTGCTCATGCGGGCGATGATCGTTTGACGCCAAATTTACGTAAAAAGTTGATTGAAGGTTCTGATTACATTGCTATCGCGCCAAAACTGGTGCACTGCGCACTTGACGTTGCCCTTCCCAAAATTGATACCTCTATGCCATCTAGACCAAAGTCTCTGGATGAGATCTACCAATATCAAAAGGATTACGGACTCGGAGCAAGCGTGGATCGAATGATTTCGGCACTTCAATGGTGAGCAAATATCTCATCATTATTCCGACCTACAACGAGTCGGAAAGTATCGTTGATCTGCTCAACCGCATCGAAAAGTTTCGATCCGAGCGCGATCCAGGTTCGATCTCCGTCTTGATAGTGGACGATAATTCCCCGGACAAGACTGCAGATTTGGTAGCTTCCCTGAATATGCCAAATATCGACATCCTGCGCCGCCCCGGCAAAGGCGGTCTCGGTCCGGCGTATTTGGCGGGATTTGCTTGGGGATTGGCGCGAGACTTTGACTTCTTTTTAGAGATGGATGCCGATGGCAGCCATTTGCCGGAAGATTTACCCAAAATGCTTGCCGCCAGCGCTTCCTCTGACTTGGTGATTGGATCACGTTGGGTGCCCGGCGGCCAGGTCGTCAATTGGCCCAGATCTCGACAATGGATCTCCAAGTTGGGCACGTGGTACGCCGGTAGCGCCCTTCATCTGCCATATAAGGACTTAACCAGCGGATTTCGGGTCTTTTCTCGCGCCGCATTACTATCTCTGCCATTTGCCCAGATTCAGACTCGAGGGTATGGATTCCAAGTTGAAATGGCGATGCGAGTTCACGATTTACAATTCCGAATCATTGAAGTACCCATAACATTTGTCGAGCGGGCAGCTGGTCGTTCAAAGATGACTAAAGAGATCGTCTTTGAAGCCTGGAAAATGGTCACCATCTGGGGCGTGCAGCGGCTTTTCCAGCGTACGTAAATCGCCGATAATCTACATTATGTTAACTAAAACTAATACCGAGGAAATCCCCGCTCTCCCGCTTAGTTGATTGCTAACTCTTCGATCGGCACACATGAGCAGACCAAATTGCGATCTCCGTAGACGCCGTCGATGCGCCCAGTCGTTGGCCAGTACTTGCCCATTCGCCCAATCTCGACATCATTTCCCGCTGGAAAGGCGCCAATTTCCCGCGAGTATTTGCGCTCCCAATCGGCACGAACGAGATCTGCGCTGGTGTGTGGAGCAAAATGCAAGGGCGACTCTTCAGCCGTGAGTTCACCTTTTTCAATATCTGCAATTTCGGCGCGGATAGAAACCATGGCCTGAATAAAGCGATCCAGTTCGCGGATATCTTCTGATTCAGTAGGTTCAATCATCAGCGTGCCGGAGACCGGAAAACTTACCGTCGGCGCATGGAAACCATGATCCATAAGGCGCTTGGCCACGTCATCGACCGTGACTCCAGTTCGCTTGGTGATCTCGCGCAAATCGATAATGCATTCGTGGGCGATGTAGCCGTTCTTGCCTTTATAGAGAACTGGAAAATGAGGATCTAGCTTTGCCGCCAAATAGTTGGCCGAGAGGATGGCCACCTCAGTTGCGCGCTTGAGCCCATCTCCCCCCATCATCCGGATGTAGCTCCAGGAAATCGGCAAAATGCTGGCTGAGCCAAAGGGAGCAGAACTCACAGGTCCTGGTCCGGTCGCAGGTCCTGCCGATGCATCCAATGGATGGTTGGGTAGGTAGGGTGCCAAATGGGCTCGCGAAATCACGGGACCGACGCCAGGTCCTCCCCCGCCGTGAGGGATACAAAAAGTCTTGTGGAGATTGAGATGCGACACATCAGCGCCAAATTTTCCAGGCTGAGCCAACCCAACAAGTGCATTGAGATTCGCGCCATCAACATAAACCTGACCACCGGCTTCGTGAATCAGCGCGCAGATTTCGCCAATGGCTTCTTCGAATACCCCATGCGTAGACGGGTAGGTGACCATCAAGGCTGCTAACGATTGTGCATACTGAGCAATCTTGGCCCGAAGATCGTCCAAACTAACATTGCCCTCGTCATCGCAAGCAACAACGACAACTTTCATTCCCGCCATGACTGCACTGGCCGCATTTGTTCCGTGTGCGCTCGATGGAATCAAACAAATATCGCGACCGTCTTGGCCATTGGCATCTAAGTAATTGCGAATCGCAAGTAAGCCAGCAAATTCGCCTTGAGATCCAGCATTAGGTTGGAGAGAAACTGCATCGTAACCCGTAATTTTGATCAACCATTCTGAAAGTTCAGCAATAACTTCTCGTATGCCAAGACTTTGATCAACGGGAGCGAACGGGTGGAGAGTTGAGAATTCGACCCAAGTTATTGGAATCATCTCGGTGGTTGCGTTCAACTTCATTGTGCATGAACCCAAAGGAATCATGGTTCGATCTAATCCTAGATCTCGATCCGACAGTGATCGGATGTAACGCAACATCGCAGTTTCGGAGTGATAAGTATTGAAAATTGGATGGGTTAAAAAGTCAGTAGTTCGGCTTTGTTCTGCAGAAAATACACTTTTGGTATTTTCCCCGCTCCGGATAAGACCGAAAACTTTCAGCAAACTAGTAAACGCAGCCTCAGTAATAGTTTCATCAAAACTTATTCCGACAGACGAACCGCTCAGAATACGAATATTAAATCCAGCGGTTCGAGCCTTAGCCGCTAATTGCTCTGCAGCAACGCCATGAAGCGTCACCGTGTCAAAGATATTTTGCGACGTAATTGTTGTTCCGGCGGCAACCAATAGATCGGCGAAGGTGCGCGCATAGTCGTGAACGCGCTGGGCGATCGCTGCGAGTCCTTGAGGACCGTGCCAAACCGCATAGAAGGCTGAAATAACAGCCAACAAAACCTGTGCTGTGCAGATGTTTGACGTCGCCTTGTCGCGCCTAATGTGCTGCTCACGAGTTTGCAGCGCCAATCGAAATGCTGGATTTCCGTGCACATCAATACTTTGTCCGACCAGACGTCCTGGTATGGATCGTTCGAGACCTTTGCGAACCGACATGAATCCGGCGTGAGGACCGCCAAATCCCATGGGAACGCCAAAACGCTGAGCTGAGCCCACGGCCACATCCGCGCCCCACTCCCCCGGCGACTTTAACAAGGTAAGTGCAAGCAGGTCAGTTGTAAGGATTGCCAGAGCGCCTTGTGCATGCAACCAAGAAATTGCACCGGAAGGATCCTGAATATCTCCTTCGGTTCCGATCGAAGCAATCACTGCACCAAAAATAGGCTTACCGATAGCGGCTAGCGATTGCTCATCCATAAGTGAATCAACTACTTCAATCTTCAATGGCTTTGCGCGAGTTTTAATAACCGCGGAAATGTGGGGATGCAACTTGGTATCGATGGCTAAAACTGCTTCATCGCCGCCACTCCACACTCGACGAGCCAACGTCATCGCTTCGGCTGCAGCCGTAGCTTCATCGAGCATTGATGCGTTTGCGATTGGCAAACCGGTGAGATCTGACACAGCGGTCTGAAATGCAAAAATTGCTTCCAAACGTCCTTGGCTTATCTCTGGTTGGTAAGGCGTATACGCGGTATACCACGCAGGATTTTCTAAAACATTGCGCAGGACAACCGGCGGAGTAATTGTTCCGTAGTAACCGGTCCCAATAAGAGAATGAAAAACCTGATTTCGATCGGCCTTTGCGCGCAATTCTGCCAAGGCTTCTACTTCACTCAGCGCTTCAGGCAATACCGAAGCCAGCGTCTGCGTCATAGCAATGTTTTCCGGAACAACTTGGGAGATGAAAGACTCTAGCGAAGAAGCTCCCAGTTCTGACAACATGAATTCGATCTGCGAGGTGTCCGGACCAATATGACGGTCCTCAAAACGCGAACGAATTTCAGCCATTGCAGTCCCCTTGCTTTGAGAACCTATTCACTGCGAATAGGCGTCGTCACTAGTTCAATTACTAGTTCATCATGCAGTACGGGGAAAGGATAAAGAAATTTACGCGCCTTTGCGCTTTCTACGCTGGGCTAGCTCGTCGTTACTTACGCCACTTGTCGCAGGAGTGCCATCGTGCGCGCTCTCTCCTTGCAGGGTCGCAAGTGAGCCTTCGACTTCACTCCAGACTCGACCGATTGCGATTCCAAAGACGCCTTGACCACCCTGAAGTAGATCGACGATGTCATCTGCGCTGGTGCATTCATAAATAGAGGCTCCATCACTCATCAGTGTGATGCGTTCGAGATCGGAGACACCGCGCCCGCGGAGATGATCCACAGCGGATCGAATATTTTGTAGCGAGACGCCCGTATCCAGCAAGCGTTTTACAATTTTAAGAACAAGGATGTCGCGGAATCCGTACAAACGTTGAGAGCCAGAACCTGTTGCTGGTTGAATGCTCGGCTCGACCAAACCAGTTCGCGCCCAATAATCCAACTGTCGATAAGTGATCCCGGCAGCAACGCAGGCCGTTGCACCACGGTAACCAATGTCGGATTTGAGGTCCGTCGTGGTCGATTCCTTCTCTGACATATGCGCTCGCTTCTTTGGGGAAAGATCCTTGCGGATGGCTAAAGAGTAGATTCAGGGTTGGCCTGGAGCAATAACCGACACGCGAAACTCTAAAGTTAAAGTAAAGAGTTACCCAGCAAAATCTTCAGGATTGATGTGATCGAGGAACTCTATGAACTTCTCCACCTCATCATCGGCCTGGTCCGGGATCTCAATCCCAGCGCTCTCGAGCAATTCTTCGCTTGCAAAAATGGGCGCGGCACTTCGTAGCGCCAAAGCAATGGCATCGCTGGGCCTAGCCGAGAGCCGCTGCCCTGCTTCAAAGGTGAGTTCAGCGTAAAAAATGCCCTCTTTGAGCTCGGTCATCTTGACGGATGCCAGTTTTGAACCGAGAACTTCTACGGCGGAAATGAAAAGGTCGTGTGTAAGAGGTCGAGGTGGCGTTAACTCCTGTTGCGCGAAGGCAATAGCCGTCGCCTCCACCGCACCGATCCAGATCGGCAGATATCGCACCCCATCCAACTCTTTCAGCAAAACGATGGGTTGGTTAGAGGGCATCTCGACACGAACGCCAATTACTTCAACTGCCTTAAAGGCGGTCATAGTGGCTCTATCTACCGCAGGCGCTGTAAGCCGGCGCGAACTAAGGCTGCATGAAGTCGAACTGAGAGAGAGGCCAATTCACGCTGGACTTCTTCGGCACGAGCCTTTGCATCGGAACTCTTTTGACGAAGGAGCGGTGTTATAACTTGCTCGACCAACCCAACTTCGCGATCGGCAGCGCTCTTAAAGGATCGCAAATGGCGTGCTTCGATGCCAAAAGCGGCGATCTCGGCTACTGCCTTTGCTACAGAAAGGCTATCGCCGTCATAGTGGCGACCTCGGAGTGCGATTAATCCATAGGCCTCGAGCTCTTGAAGCTGGCCATCTTCTAGCCCAGAAGCTTGCAGCAGTTCATCTCGGGAAAGTCGGAGGTCATTCTCTTCTGCAAAATTGGCTGGAGCGAATTCGCCATCCACCGTAGCTAATCGTGGGGCGGCGATTCCACCAGGAGCGGCTGCAGGCTCGAGCCCACGATCTAAGGCATCAAGGTTCTCTTTGATCACGCGCAATGGCAAATATTGATCTCGTTGAGCTTGAAGAACGTAGCGCAATCGTTCGAGATCAGTATTCGTAAATTTGCGATATCCCGAAGGGGTCCGCTGAGGATCAATCAGGCCCTCCGATTCAAGGAATCGGATCTTGCTGATGGTGATATCTGGAAAATCGCTGCGCAATTTGCTCAGAACTTCGCCGATGCTGAGATAGGCCCGTGCTGGAACGCTCATTTATTGCCCCTCTTTCACAAAAAATGTGAGTTTGTACTTCCCAATTTGAATTTCATCGCCCTGCCGAAGATCGGCTTCCTTGGTTGCTACCCCGTTGAGATAGGTGCCATTCAGGCTGGATTGATCCACTACTCGGTATCCAGTTCCAATGGCATGATCGACGCGAGCATGCTTGCGAGAGACTGTTATATCGTCCAGAAATATTTCACTTTCGACTTCACGACCAATTGAAGTCGAACCATTATTGAGCAAAAACCTTGAGCCTCGACTGGGACCAGAGAGAACCAAAAGCATGGCCGAACCCTCAGGCAAGGCCGAAACCACTGAACTCTCTTCTTCCGAGAGCGCATCCAGAGAGTGAAATCCTTCAGATACTGGTCGCAGAGAGGATAGATGGATGGTGCTGGTGAGTTCGGAGGCTGGAATTGCAGGCTGATTGCTCACCAATTACACCCCCAATGCCACAGACCAGGTCCAATGAACCTAGAGTTAAACTTGAGGATGACACTATGCGAGCGAGAGCCGTGCGGTCAAGCCCTGAAATAGCAGCGGCAAAGACTAAAGCGAATTATTTCCCCAAGGATTGTGGCTCGGCATTAAGCCGTGATCGCTCCGTACTCTGCTGAGCTCATCAAATTCGGAACGGGCCCAGAAACTTCAATCTCGGCGATCCAGCCCGCACCATACGGATCAGAGTTTATGGCCTCTGGCGCAGCATCGAGGTCGGAATTAATTGCCACGATGGTTCCGGAGACTGGAGCAAAAATTTCAGAAACGCTCTTGGTGGATTCGACTTCCCCGCAGACGGTGCCGGCCGACACCAACTGTCCTACCTTTGGCAGTTGAATATAAACGATGTCACCCAAAGCATCCTGCGCAAAGTCGGTGATTCCGACTCGAACCACGTTTTCAGCTGAAGTCTCGGCGACCCACTCGTGCTCCTTGGTGTACTGCAAATTGTTCGGAACTGATGACATCTTTGATTTCTCCTGCTCTAGTGCGCGGTGGACTGATAAAAAGTCTAACGGGAAACCAGGCCCTTCCACGAGTACTGAATAGCGGTAACCAAGTAAAGAGCAATCCCCCAAATGGCAAAGCTCCAGCCACAGATCAGCGCTAACCTTCCTAGGCCGTGATCAGATTTAAGAAGTAACAGTGGAAAGGCGTAGAGCAAATTAAATGTTGCGGCTTTGCCGAGGAAGGTAACCACAAACACTGAACCACCTCGAGCCTTTACCACTAACAAGACGAGTGCCAACCAGAGATCTCGTCCTAAAAGCAGGAGTACAACCCACCACGGTATGAAATCTCGAATCGCTAGCGAGATAACGGTGGCCGCAATGTAGGCCCGATCAATCGCTGGATCCATAATCGCGCCAAGTTTTGATTCTTGATGCAAAGCGCGTGCGACTTTGCCATCCAAGTAATCAGTTGCAGCACCGGCCATAAGAACCAACAAGCTCGCTAGCGGACGGTGTTGCACCAAAAAAAGCCAAAGAAATATTGGAATGCCGAATGCGCGAAGCAACGTTAAGAAATTTGGAATGGTTAAAACGCGGTTGGAAGATGAATTGGACTCGATGATCATCACCCTCTCGTCAGAAAGATTCGCTATCGAAAAATCGTCGGGACGACAGGATTTGAACCTGCGACACCCAGACCCCCAGCCTGGTGCGCTACCAAGCTGCGCTACGTCCCGGAAGGGCGAATATTACTCCCGCTCTTTAACCTTTACTGCAACTTCCACGGGTGAACCTTGAAATCCAAACTCTTCGCGAATTCGGCGCTCGATAAATCGGCGGTAGGAAGGTTCGATCCAATCGCTTGAGAAAATCACGAACTTTGGTGGACAGATGGCAGCCTGAGTCGCAAACCGAATTTTTGGTTGCTTTCCACTTCGAACTGGAGGTGGCGTGGCCGCTACCAGTGCGCCCAAGAAAGCATTGAGTTTGGCAGTCGGCACTCGCTTCTCCCAACTTCCCAGAGCCGTCCTTAGCGCCGGTGCCAATCGATCGCGGTGCCATCCAGTTTTAGCCGAGAGATTAATTCTCTGTGCCCACGGGTAGCGCTCGAGCTGACGCTCCATTTCGCGTTCCAATTTTATTTGTCGATCTTCATCGACCATATCCCACTTGTTCATGACAAGAACGAGTGCTCGCCCAGCTTCTTCGGCCATGGTCACAATTCGAATATCTTGTTCCGTCAGTGGCGCGGAGGCATCCAACACGATTACTGCGACTTCAGCCCGATCAAGAGCAGAGGCGGTACGAAGCGAGGCGTAATAGTCCGTTCCGCTGTCTTGATGTGCTCTACGCCTAATACCTGCAGTATCGATAAACCGCCAGGTGTTTCCGCCAATTTCGATGAGCTCATCAACTGGATCACGCGTTGTTCCAGCAGCATCATCTACAAGTACACGGGATTCACCTGCGAGAACGTTAAGCAAACTCGACTTACCAACGTTGGGTCGTCCCACCAAAGCAATGCGGCGAAAACCGTCATCTGCTTGTTCGGAACCAACTTCAGGAAGTTCCTTTACGAGTAAATCAAGCAAGTCTCCGGCTCCGCGTCCATGCAGGGCTGACACGAATCGCGGTTCGCCTAAGCCCAAATTCCACAGCGCATGCGCATAGGTCTCTTCGTTCGGACCATCTACTTTATTTGCCGCCAGGATGATCTTCTTCTTTGAACGACGAAGGAGATCTACTAATGAACTGTCCTCATCCAAGGCGCCAACCTGTGCATCGATGACAAACATAATGACATCGGCTTCGGAGATGGCCATCTCTGCACCAGCAGTAATTTTCTCAGAAATACCTTCGGGGCTGACTTCCCATCCCCCGGTATCGATCAGGATAAAGCGACGCCCGTTCCACTCGGCTTGATATTTAACTCGGTCACGCGTGACTCCCGGAGTATCTTCGACGATAGCTTCACGCCGACCAATCATGCGATTGACCAATGTGGACTTTCCGACATTGGGACGACCGATAACCGCCACCGTTGGCAAACCCAAAAGATTGCGATGTTCCAGCCAATTCCAGATGAGATCGACAACTTCATCGAGATCCAAAGCCGTGGAATCCAATTCCATGGCATCTTCAGCAGGGCGAAGTGGGGAGATCTTGCGAGTCGAATCAAGTCGGTCGCGCGAATCCAACGAGGTTGCCACATCTTCAGTTGAATTCTCCAAATTAAGTTCGCGTTCGCGGC
>SESG01010606.1_pt1 | contig 11892 bp, 16 predicted proteins | sample 3171421 | NCBI WGS metagenome assembly SESG01 (sample SAMN10866946, study PRJNA518727) | freshwater metagenome | biome: subpolar coniferous forest; feature: holomictic lake; material: water; isolation source: holomictic Lake 227, 6 m and 8 m depth | place: Canada: near Kenora, Ontario | collected... | reverse complement strand
AGCTGTATAAATATATAAAATATGGGATCACCCATAAAAAAATTATAGCTAAAATAGCTATACAAATTAATATATACAATACTATTATCATATATCTATTCCCCCTTTCTTCTTCGTTGCATTTTTTGGGCTACTCCTTTATCGGAATTTCTTTGTTTAGCCTTTTGCTGTTGTTCATACACTAAATCATGTGGAATGGATGGTCCTGCAAAATATTGCTGACCATGTAATTTAACTAGAGTTTCTAGCATAGATTTTCTATGATCTACTGCTCTGGTGGCGCCACTGATAATTTTAGCATCATATTTAGCGTCAATAAAAGCAGACATAGCATTTTTATATCTCTGCTGAGTAAGGATAGTATTTGCTACTATAGTTTCTGTTAGCTTATCCAATCCAAATTTTTCAGGATTGCTTCTGATTTGACTATCAAGTTCTGCTTTTACCAAATCCAGTTTTTCTTTAGCATTATCCACTATCTTTTCTGCATCCGCAGCCAATCTTGCATATTTTATTACAAGCATTGGCTGATCTACGCATTCTACATCTAGAATGCTGCCATCTATTGCCAAGTCTTCTTCATAGTCCATAATTATTTATTTTCTAAGGTTATTATTTTTTCTTCTAAATATTTAATATATTCTTGCATATCAGAAGTCCATTCATTAGCGGATAATTGAATATTAGTTTTAGTTAAAGCTATTTCATCTCTTTGATCCTGTTTTAGTTTAGCTATTTCCTGATTTAGAGAATTAATTTTTCTATTTGCTGCAGTTTTAGTAGAATCTAATTCTGCATCATCCTCTTCATCTATCTCAAAATAATCCTTTTCCTCATATTCATCCTCTTCTGCACTATCCTCTTCGTCATCAAAAGGGGGTTCAAATTCTAAATCACCTCTCAAAGATTCTACACATCCATTTTCAGGATATTGCCCAGTATCAGAATGATACGCTAAACGTAAATCAAGTTGGGTATACATAAATTTATTGATTTAATTTATTGCACTATAACAAGCTAATGTAAGTCCAGGAAATCCTTTATCGTAAAAATTATCTATAAAAGCTTCCATTACGGCTGCTGTATGATTATTACTAGATCCTTTTAATAAAATAGCTTGACAATATCCTAATACCATTCTTCTAATAGATTCCGGCTCTTCTTCCTTTAATCCTGATAAAATGGCAGCAATTTCTTTCCATGATTTTTTACCAATCAAAGCCCTGCATAATTCAATAACTTGACTTTGCTGCTCTGCTATACGCTTTGCTACTTCTAATTGCTGCTCAGGCTCTACGCATAATACTTGCTCCAATATTTGTAGAGCATTACGAGGATGCCCCTGCGCATCACTGATAATTTGATCCAATACCTCTTTTTCTAATTTTTGCCCTTCTGCTCTTGCTACTTTTTTAAGTAAAATAAGCATTTCAGAATCAGCTAATTGCTTAACTTGAAAAGTAGAGCAACGTCCTTTAAGAGTTGGGATTAATTTTTGAGGATCTGTAGTACAAAGGATAAAATATACATGTTTGGGAGTATCCTCAAGTATCTTTAATAAAGCATTTTGAGCATCATTAGTTAATTTATGCACCTCATCCAAAAGAAATATTCTGCAAGAACCTTCTATTGGAGCATATACTGCAATTTTCCTAATATCCCTTATGGAATCAATTCCTCTAAAATCAGCTGAATCTATTTCCCTATAATCAGCTCCAACACATCCTAATTTATCAGAAATAATTCTACCAATAGTTGTTTTACCACATCCGGTGGGACCAGTAAGTAAAAAGGAATGAGGACATTTATCTTTGTCTTCCAACATTGTGCGCAATGTGGAAATAATTTCTTGATTGCCTTTAAGCTCTTCTAAAGAAGTAGGGCGGTGTTTAATATAAAGACTCATACAATAGGGGTTAGTGATATAAATATAATATACGGTAATACCGTAATTTGCGTTAACTTCAACTAAAATTAATTAATTTTAAATTTGCCCAGCTCAGCCCATGAAGCATCAATTGGACAAGCTTCTGCATCTGCATCCATTGGTACATTTATCCAGCTCCAATATTTAGGCAAATCATTTTGAATAAATCCTTTAACCGTCTTAATAATATATTGAAGCTCTTTTGGATTACAATCAATAATCAACGAATCATGGATTTGCCCTATGATTTTACTATCCAATTTTTCTTTTAATATAAAGGCATCGGTTTTAATGAGCGTCCATAATAAGCAATGAAATGCAGCTCCTTGAACTGGATAATTACTGGTATCATTTTTGCCCATAATGCCTGAGCAGCGAAATCCAGTTAATAGATCAATATATCCGGTTTTTTGGTAATTGGACCATTGCCTCTTTTTCCATTTAGCATAAGCATAAAAACGATTTTCCCAAAAATCAGCTTCAATCGTTTTAACATGCTCTGTAAAACTATCAAAGGATTTAATCTGCTGAGCAATTAAATGGTCTGATAAAGTTCCATTTGGCATAGATATACCCATACCAGATTTCCATTTTCCTTTAGGTAATTTTCCCCAACGACAAGCCATATTTTCCGCACAATTTTTATAATAATCTCCATAAAATTGAGGGAATACAAATCCATTTTTAGCAGCCTGTCTTAAAACATAATGATCTGGTATTTTTTTATTAAATCCATCTACTATAAATATCTGCTTTGCTACATCTGCGTGCATATCAGAGGTTGGATCGGTGATATACTTAATCATAGTTGGGTCCTTATGATAAGCTGCTGCAATCCGTACTTCTGCTCCAGAAAAGTCAATTTCTAATAATTGATGACCTTCTCTTGGAAATAAAGCGCCACGGCAAATATTCATTGCCTCTTTATCCCTTTTAGGAATATTTTGAAAATTTGGATTATTAGAGCTGCTACGATAAGTTTTTACCAAATGCAAACTAAAAGAAGGATGGATAAATCCATTAACCTGTTCTTTTACAAATCCATCTAAATAAGTATCTCTGATTTTCTTTAGCTTTCTGATTTGCAGCAGATCATTTAGCTCAGGGATATTAAGTTGCGTTAAAGCCTCTTCATCCGTAGAGCCTTGCCCTGAATCAGTAGCTCCTACTGGCTCTAATTTTTTGACTCTATAAAGATAGGTGGCTAATTGTGCGTTGGAGTAAATGTTAAGCGCTTTTCCTCCAGTGCTATGCTGCCAATGACGATAGAATGCAGTGCTTTTAAAAGCTGCTTCTAATGCCTCCACTTTAACTGATAATTCTTCCTTCTTTTTATTGGCATAAGTCATATCTACTTTTATTCCCTGACGCTCCGCCCTTGCAAGGGCAAGCGTACCCTGCATTAATAAATGGAATGCTTCATTCGTTTTTGGATGTAATGATATCATTGTATTAATTATATATTCGTCATATGAATTCCTTTATTCCAGGGAATTTTTCCCAATCTTCCATTTCTCATTTTTTGAATAGTTTCTTCTGAATATATTCCTTTCTTTCCTTTATTCCATGCTGGTTTTCCTAATTTAGATTCTTTTAATTTTTGTTTTAATTTTTGCCCTGCTTCGGTCTCATACCAGGATTTAATAAATATTTTATGCTTTTCTATAGTTTTTTCAGAATGATACTTTCCATAAAAAGGATTTTCTTTTCCATTTCTAGATATTCCATACCAATTATTATTTTCTCCACTTATTTTTCTTTAAAGATTATTTTTTAATCTGATTCTAAAAGATATAAAAACTCATCCCAGCCTTTAGGCATATTTTTGATATTAAAAATATTAGAAGGCAATTCAAACCATACACGATTCATTATGGTGAGCATGGCTCCACGATGCTCTTTATCTCTATAAATCAATAAAGAATTCCATTCTTTTGTAAATCCATACTTTTCAAAGAACCATTCAAATTTAGTATAGTTCTCATCCCAATAAGCAAACCAATTTTTATTAATCATCGTTGATATTTATTAGGGCAATAAATTAATTTCTTATATTTTTTGTCAATAATAATAGAATCAGATAATCCAAATCGTTTTCCAGTAGCTCCACAAATTTTACATTTATATGTATCAAATCCACCTTGCTGAGTTACTGCTCCCCATTTTTCCCATAGATGTTTTAATCCTTCATTGGAAACTGATGTAAATTTTGTACGTACTAATAATAAATCCCTGCGAGTTTCTCCAGGTCGTAAAGAATTATTAAATTGAGCAATCATATCCGTAGCATGAGAAAATGCAGTTGCTGTATCTATTGTATAATCATTGATTTCTTCTTTCCATGCACCCCTTTCAGATTTGAGTAACATGACGTATCTTAATTGTTTCATAATTAAAAAGGTAATCCTGAATAATTCATTTGTTTTTGTTGTAGCATAGCCAATCTAAATTCATAAATGCTATCTAAAGCACAATAAGTAAGCAGCTTTTTTATTCCTTCAGTAGTTTTAATTAGATCTTCTATTCTATTAAATGCATTGCCATCTTTTTCTCCTGATTGGAGATATGGATATATTTCGCTATCATAATCAACAACTCCAAAATTGATAAATGTTTGAAATTTTAATCCTGTAATTCCTGGACGATTATCAATTTGATGCGCTGCCAGCATGGAATCCCATTGCCAATTGTTTATATCAGTGCGCAATCTGATTGCAGTCCAAGTATCTTCAAACTTCATATTATGAGCCATTTTACCAATAAGATAGCTTTTTAATAAATCAGTAAAAGGTTTTCTTGCATTTTTGGACTGAGGCATCATAAATACAAAAACATCATTTTGGCTAGTTGCTACAGAAGCACAAATTATTCTATGTCCTTTAGCCTGCGGTTTAAGACCAGTAGTTTCATAATCAAATGCAATGGTATCGGCTGTTATATTACTTAATTCTGATAAATCTTCCAAAATCGTAATATTTGGCTCAATATATTTAGGTAATGGAACTCCACAATGAGCTATTGCATTCTCTAAATCCTGCTTCCAAATAGTCATTATTTCTGGTTTAGCAGAATCTATTTGACTAGGATGAAATACCGGACAAATCCAAGCTTTTAAATCTTTATCAGGAATAGCCCAACCTCTCCATTTATTAATATCTCCTAAATCTTTTTTCCAGCGATGCCCTATTACTGATTCAATAGCATAAGTCCCAAATAATACAATTATATCAGGATGATATTCATTAATCAATTTAAAAATACCTTTTCTGCAACAAGCAATTTGATAAGAGGCATTTTTAGAAACCTCTTCTGCATAACAATTAATAGCATTGATATTTAAACAATCTTCATGCAAATCAATTCCTAATTTTTCATATGTTTGCTGCAAAAGCCTTCCGGAGGTACCTTGCCATTGGATGCCTTTTTTATCGTCCAGCTCAGAATTGATACTGCCGATATTTAGGATGCCTTTATGAAAGTTTCCGGAAGGCTTCATTTTTGGATGGCAAGCTTCTTTGCCTAATCCACAAGAAGCACAAGAATATATTTTACCATCTGGACGAGCTACTGATTCTGTTTCTTTGCGAGTGAAAAACCCTTCCATTTAATTAGATTTTTAAAGTGGTTACATATATCCAATTTTCGCCTTCAAATTTCATGCGATCTGGTGATAATATGCACGATAAAGTTTCCGATAAAATACCTCTTAATAAATAGGGGGATACTGCAAATTTGATAGGCTCTCCAGTATACTTGATATTTAAATCCTCTTCAAACCATCCAGTCTCTGAATCAGCTCTGATATTGAGATTATTATTTTCTAAGGTTACTGATACTGATTCATCTAACATATGCTCTCGCTTAGAAAAAACAGAAGCTCTATCTAATACAGTTTGCATATTTTTTGGTAAGGTGATATTAGAGCCTTTAACTTTAAATAAGGCGGTAGTATCAGGAAAATGATCTCCTTCATATTCTCTGCATGATAATATGGTTCCCTCAGCAGTTTTAAAATGAATCCAGCCAGAACCCTCTGCAATTTTAATAGGCTCTAGTTTTATAATAGTTACGCAAGAGGTAGCAGGAATTAAAAAAGTTCTTATTGGCATTCCTTCCATAGTACATTTAGTAATGCGCAAACTATCAGAAGCTTCAATAAATCCTTCCTGATTTATATGAACGCAAGTCAATACCGGACGACTCATATCTTTACTGGCTGAGCCTACTGCAAATGATAAATACTTAATAAAATTATCAGGTAATAATTTCCATTTTTTGGGAGTGGCAATGGAATCTAAAGGCAAGGTGATTTCTGCCTGTACAACTAATCCTGCTTTTGCTTTTCCTGCTTTTAATAAAATCTCATTATTTTCGACAGTTACGTCAATTTCATCTTTCTTAATTTTATTAAGCAATTGATATAGCTGCTCTGCTTTTACTGCTCCTTCAACTTCTAATCCTTCAACTGGATGGGATATTGAAATCTCATCATTATAAGTAATAACATTTCCATTCATAAAGCAAAAGCTTGTAGCTTGTGCTATAACTTCTTTTGAAGCTAAACCTGGTTTAACGATTTCTAACGCTGCCAGTAACGTTGCCTTGTTGATATTCATTTTAAATAGCTTATTAATTAATTAATGATTTAATGCTTTTTGGCTTTATCCTGAGCCTATTTTTTGGCTTATTTATGCTGCTTTGAGGCTTTTATACCCTATAAATCAGAGTGGCTAAAAAGGGCTTAAAAATCCTCATTTTTGCCAGTCTTTAATTCCCCAGTATTAATATACTTATGCATACCAACCGCTGTTACCTTTTGCTCCTTTATAAAGAAGTAACTAAGCAGTCGCCTACGATTTTTTACCTTAGTTAAACTAACGCCATGATTATGTTCAAATAGCCAAGTGGCTAAATATATTTTCATAATGATTTATTATAATTTAGACACCATAAAGTTGATTTAGCATGGTCAAAAAGATTATCAATTGTAGAAAAATAGGTTAATAATATTTTGACTTTTTGTTCTACAAATATAACACTTTTTTTGTCAGGAGCTAATCTATCAATGCCCGCTAAATAAATTTTCATTCTAATATCTGTTTTATTTGAGTTAAAAGATTAAATGATCCTCCAAATAAAGTAGATTCTTCTATTTGCATAAAATCACGGGCTGCTGGACTAATTGAAGGAATAACGATTCTATTGTTATTATTATCAAGTTGTTCATAAATCCATTTGCTTTTATGTGCATAATTTTTTAATGGGATTAAATTAGAATACCATTTAGCTGGATTACCTTTAGAATCTTTTTTAACATAAAGAAAATGAGCATTTAAAGAAACCAAATGATCTATAAAAAATTGAGGCTGATTTAAATTATCAGATGCATTTTTTATAAAACAATTTGCATCATCTGGAAATCTGATCATTATATAAATGCTCTTTTGATTTTTGAAGTTTTTTATTTCTATATCATATCCCAAACTATTATCAGAATCAGCACTTGAGGTACGATTTATAGCTGTATTTATTTTAGATATTTTATTTGTAGGCGTATTTTTATCTAATTTATGTACAAAATCAACATCATAAGATAAATTATGTTTTCTAAAAATTTCTGTAAAATGAGCTATTACTGGGATTCTTAATTGACGCGCTTTTTCCCTATCTATTTGAAATTTGCTTTTCTTTTTTTCCATGATTATTAAAATAAAGATGTATTTCCTTTAATTTTAAATGCCCACGGCCATGCTGGGAGCGATTTTTCTAAATCTAAAAAATAGATAATATTTAATTCATCCCGAAGCTGATATTGATTAGAGATTCCTATTTCATCAATAACTTCTATTTCTCTTTTAGCAGATTTATCAGCAGGTTTTTTCTCAGACCATTTTTCATTTTCTGCCAGCTCATGCGTTTGCGGGACCTTTTTAAAATGAGATTTTCCTAAAACATACCCTTTATGATGTATATAATCCAAAAATATTTCTTTCTCAACTGGGTGTAAAGTAGTTATATGCTTGCCTGCTTCCTTATTGCTGGGACTTTTAGATGATACTGCAATCTTCCAGCTATTTTCATCATAAATCCATTGTCCAGCACGATATCGTGGCACAAAAATTGATCCCATGCGTCCGGTAACTACCCAACTAGTAGAGTCTACTGAATAAAATGGATATCGCATCATTACCTTTAATGAGGTAACTGCAAATCCATGTATTTTTATTTTAGGCATTCCTTCTTTATCGCAAATATGATTTTTAAAACAATCATCCAACCAAGGCATTAAAGTAGTTCCGGAATTTCCAGCAACTCCTAAAGCTAAATACGGATACTCAGCTACATATCTCTCTAAATATTCCCATGGTTCTCCAAAGTGAAAACAAGGTAATGGATTTAGCCCTGCTTTTTCCATTATTTTTTGATTCTTCCAAGTAGCTGCTGCTGAGGCTTCGTTTGGTCCGATCCATTTTTTATCTTCTGCATCTCTTACTTTAATCACATCCAAGTTTGCATATACTTGCAGCACATCTTCATTTTCTTTAATAAATTTGATGTATTCCTTAATATTAATATATGCTCCCTGAGTCCAAGCACTAAAAGCACCTGAATCTAAAAATAAGTCTACTTTCTTTTTTGATTTTTCCATTCTGATTAATTTTTCTTTCCAGCATCGTTGCAATCTGCCACCATTAGGAAATGGCAGCATTTCAAATAAACTATATAAGCGTTTCTTATCGTCTAGTTTATATTCGGTTTGCTCTGGTGCTCCTGGAAGTCCTGCCAACCATACATCCATTTTTTTCTTTTATTAATTGAAATGCAAAGGGAACGGAAAATTGGTTTTCTTGAATATCCCAATATGATAGCAATCTTCGGTTAGTCAATAATTGCCATTTCCGTTCCCTTATTTCTGTTCCTGGAGTTCCTGCAAGGAATATTTTCATTTGGTAAAAAATAATCTTTTTTATTTCTAATAGCTTCTTGAGTAGCAGATTCAAAATAGGAAAGCATGATTCTATTAAATGGATAATTCCTGCTATACAGGCACATATAATTTACCAAAAAAATTTTCATTTATTTATTAATCTCTTAATAAAGCAGTAAATTCCATACGTGCTGCGGAACTAGTAAAGAAAGCGCCAACCATGGAAGATGTCATAGTATGACTTTGTGATTGTTTTGCTCCTCGCATTATCATACAATAATGCTGCCCATCTACAATACAAGCAGCCCCACGGCATCCTTCTAAAGACATTAATGCTTTAGTAATATCCATTGTTAATTTTTCTTGTAATACTGGACGCTTTGCTAAAATTTCTACTAATCTTGCTAATTTAGAAATTCCGATAACTTTTCCTAATTGAGGAGTAGTTATATAGCCTACTGATATTTTATAATGAACGGGTAGTAAATGATGAGGGCACATAGAAAATACTTCTACATTTTTAGAAATAATCATTTCATCAAATTCACATGGAAATGCAGTATTTAGAATTTCTTTTACTTGTTTATCAGTATCTTTAATTCCAGAAAATATTTCTGCATAAGCCCTTGCTACTCGTTTTGGAGTATCTTTAAAATTTTCATCATATAAATCTAATCCAAAATCATCTTTTAGCCCTTTTAAAATATAATGAACTCCTTTTTCTACAGATTTTATTCCTGTAAATCTTTTAATTCCTTCTGATAATTCATTATGTAATTTTCCATGACATGATTTACATAATACCATTAAATTTTCTACTGCATGATTTCCAAGTTCTCCAGGAATATTATTTAGATCTCGATGATGCGCTATAAAATCAGCAGGATTTTCTGAAGTATATCCACATCTTTCGCATTCTAATCCATAATAAGATAAAGCTCTTTTTCTATAAGTAGAATATCCATGTTTTGTATGAGATAGACTTAATCTTTCTTTTGTTATCTCTGCTACATCATGCGTAGTTTCCTCTCGTATTTTAATTTGTAAAGGATCTTTCATTTGTGCAATTGCAGCTTTGCTTCTTTTTTCTCTTAGAATAAGAGCTTTTTCTTCTCCATAAATTTCTTCATAAGATTTATCTGATAAATGAGTTACTCGTGATTTGGCCAATCCTTTAGCATCTAATAATGCATTTGGATATTTTTGTTTATATTCTTCTATGGTAATTTTATGCTCTTTCCATAAATGAGTATTAGTTATTCTGATAAATTTTTTGCCGCAAATTTTACATTCTATTGCATTAAATTTAGTTCGTTTCATAATTAGTTTAATTTTTTTAAATTATTTAACTCTTTCTTTAAAATCTTTTCTCGTTCTTTTGAAGTATATTTTATTTCTTCTTTAAGGGCAAAAAGTAAATCATTGGTATCTAAATTATATTTCATCATATCCATCTGCGGAAAATACAGTCATTATATCTTTTGGATCTTGGCTATATCCTCCATAAATTTCATTCCATGATTTAACAACTCTACGAGGAGTATCAATTAAGCCTTCCCGATTTACTAAAATCGGACCTTCTAAATGAGCTAGAATTTGTTTGATTAATGCTTCTAAGCTTTCCTTTTCCATTATTTAGTTCTTTTTAATTTTGATTTCATCTTTGATTCTGAAAATAAATTTCCAGTAATGGGCTTTTTTACTATTAATAATACCTCTGCTGCTGCTTCGGGATATATTATTGGCATAAAAGCCATAAGCCAATTTGTAGGTAAATATTTTTTTAATGCTTTATATCGCATTCTTTCTGCATGGGCTTTTTCTCCTAAAGTTCCAAGATAGGCTTCAAAATCTTCTACTTTTCCAACCAACCCATATTCTTCTACAATTTCAAATCCAATCTCAGTAACAGCTTCTTTTAATTCATCTATTCCCCATTCATAAATATGAGCTGCATATTGAGTATCGTAAGGATCTTCTTTTCCAATAGTATTAGGGCAAGATAAAAACATTTCATGATCTTCCTTTAATAAGGAAAAACAATGCTGTAATGATTTATATCCTACCTCTTTTTGCATGTGCTCAATAGCAGAAGTATATACAATAAAATCAAAAGAATTAGGTTTAAAGAATTGATCCATATCCTCAACGCTTCCAATTTGATGCGTTAATTTAAATGGATAATAAGGCTTTCCATTTTTTTCTTTATAGCCCTCAATATTTTTTACGCCTGATAAGCGAAGTTGAGCTTTGATATTATTTTCAGATATATCAATTCCGACATATTCTGATATTTCAGAGTAATACCGTAGCAGGGGAAGTAATAATCCCCTGCCACAGCATACATCTAATATACGCCAACCTTTTTTCATTCGTGTTACAGCAGCATGATGCTGGATATAGTTCATAACATCAAGAGACGAGAAAAATCCATCTGCAAATTGCGCATACATATTTCGCATTTGATATGTAGTACAATAAATCTCACTAGGGTCCATGCCCTTATCTTTCTCGATTTTATAAACTATTTTTCTTTCAGTTGGCTTCTTCATAAGATTACTTCTTTGCTTTGAAAACCGGATTTTTATCAATAGCAGCTTTTTTCGTATCAAATCCCATTTTGGATAACCATAGTTTGGTTACTACGATATTTTTCTTCAAATCGGGATCAACACCCTGATCAACCATTGCCTGAGCCATCTGCTCAATAGTTGCTCCAGTTTTAGTAGCCAACATACCTTCAATCAATGATTTTTTGGTAGGAGCGCCTTCTTTTTTAACTTTAGCAACTTTCGGCTCTTTTGCTGGTTTTTCAGCAGGGGCTTCTTTTTTAGCAGCAGGAGCAGCTTTTCCTTTAGCAGGAGCAGCAGCAGGAGCAGCAGCCGGTTTTTTAGCACCTTTTTTCTCAGCTTTTACGATAATCTCCAACATGGAATTTTTGATATCACCTGCATTAAATTTGCCTGCAATATCTTTCCGCAAAGAAGTAAACAAATCATTGGTTTTGATTAATTTCTTAAAAGCTACTGTTTTTTCG
>SESG01006746.1_pt1 | contig 11896 bp, 8 predicted proteins | sample 3171421 | NCBI WGS metagenome assembly SESG01 (sample SAMN10866946, study PRJNA518727) | freshwater metagenome | biome: subpolar coniferous forest; feature: holomictic lake; material: water; isolation source: holomictic Lake 227, 6 m and 8 m depth | place: Canada: near Kenora, Ontario | collected... | reverse complement strand
CGCTAAGCTTTCGGGTTGCAAAGATAAACATATCGATTGGATAAGCTATGTCTACTTCTTCTGGATGTCGATAGATTGTTTTAATGCTATATAGTTTTCCTACTTCCAAGGCTTTGTTAGAGTTTATAACCATATGCGTTTACAACCTCAGAGTTTAAGTGTAGTCTACAGACAAGGAGTTAATCATTAAATATGTCAGATCAACCAGAGAAAACCAAAGAACAAAAACAAAAAGAAGACAAGGCTGCAAAGGAAACGGCCAAGTTCTTAATGAATCTTGTTTTGTTTGGGGGTTCTAGCCTTGTTACAAAGATGGCGTGGAACATAGGCTTATCTGGCCTGTTTCCAAGACTACCATCCATTAGCTACGGACAGGCAGTTAGTTGGCTGTTATTGCTTTATATTGCTTCTAGGGTGGTCGCAGCTGGATGGATGGCAGAGATAGAGAAGACAACGGTTTCAGCTTTGGAAGCTATCGAAGAAACTGTTAACAAGGTTGTCAGTGCTGTTGGTGGCTCTATTAAACCACCAACAGATAATCGTACAGATAGTAGTGTGAATTAACCTACGAGGAAGCGTAGGCGAAGAACGTTTCCAACCCCATTGCGTGTCTCACGCAAATAACCAATCAAAGCTGTTACAATACGTTTACGTTCTGCTGCGGCAGTATTGTGAAGATAGTTCTCACGAAGCAAACCCTCACCCTCCTCTGCAAGCTTGTCTGCTGCATCAAAAGTTTCGTTTAAAAACGATTCTACCTTTTTGTTGAAATCACGTAGCTCTCCACCTTCACCAGCCGTTAACATAAGTGCGTTAACATCAAGAGCTTCCTTGATAGCCGATTTAAGCATTTGCTGAGTTTTTTTATCCATTGTCTGTATATCCTTTGGTCAAACCATAAATATACTATTCTTTGATTTTCCTTACAACAAAGGGATTGTCCCGAGGATGGATCTTCCATAGTGATTCCTCTAGTGGCGGTGGTTCTCCCTTGCGGAACCACATGAGCTTTCTTCCTGCACTACTGGAATATACACCAATAATAGTGATATCCCCCAAATGAACCAACCCATGACAATTTGGGCATAGAACCGCAAGGTTATTTAAATTATTGCTACTTCTTGGATCTTGTCTTGGGATGATATGATGGATGTGTAAAGCAGAGACGGTGGGATAGCTACAAACTTCACAAGAAACCTTCTTGAGAGTTTGACCGTTGCGTTTCTTTGGTATCACGGGGTCAGATAGTTGTCCAAGCAAGCATCAAGAGTGTTCTGGTGAATATCTAGAACCTTTTGGAATGGCTCTTGGTAGCCACCAGCAAGGTTCCACACGATAGGAAGATCAAGATCCTTTGCGACCATAAAAACAATATCATCACGACGCTTCATTTGTTCGGTTGTAAGGTATCCACCAAGAGGATCATCGATATGAGGATCTGCACCAGCCTGATAAAACAACACATCACAATCACTAAAACGCTTGGTCAGGTTCGACTGGAGATTATCAAGCCACATATCAAAGTTAGCGCCACTTCGAGCAAACTTACCAAACGTAAGATGTTCGATGTAGTTCAGCTTTAGCCTGTCGATGATGTCGTCAGTTCCATCACCATAATGAGCATCAAAATCGATGATACCGACTCTATCAACTAGCTGACCACGGAGATGCTGGGCAGCAATCATGAGGCCATTAAAGGTACAAAATCCTGTGCAGTTCGAATAACCAGCATGATGAAAGCCGCTGGTAGGAGACATGGCAACTGTATTGTTTCGGATAGCATGAACAGCGGCCCAAAGAAAGCTACCAGCGGTCCACGGCAAGCTATCTGCAACTGCTTGCGACTTGCTGCCAAAGCCATTCATTCGCTGGCATGACAAAACTTCATCAACGTGATCGGAGTCATGTGCAACATAAAAGTGTTCACGGGCAAGCGGCTTAAAGCTGCTAATAACTTCCACCCGAGGATTCCGGCGATACATGTTGGTCACATGTTCTGGCTTACCCGCTGACGGGCTAAATGAGTTGTTGTTGCGAACGGTTTGATTCTGGTTATAAAAAACAGCAAGCTTTTCCATGGTTACGATACCTCTCTGTATCCAGAATACCACAAAAAAAGAAATTTCTATAGGAATATATTATTTTTAGGTTATGGTGGGAGGGGAGGCTGGATATCCGAAGATTTTGATGATGATAGTGACCGACTGTTATCGAAATGAACCGTCAGAACTGCATGACGGCATTATCATATCTGATTGAGAGAGCAATATCTACCATATCCGAACCTTCATAGGTGATTTCGTTGAAGTTTGCGGATAGAAGGAAAGCGCCTTTGATGTCCCACAGTTGGATAACAGTGCCAACTGGATCAAGCATCTTGAGTTGGATGTCACGCTTGTAGAAGTCTGGATAACCTGCACGACCTGACACTGATTCAAAGTGTAGGCGTACCCATTCCATGACTTGTTGAGCGCCCGAAGGAGCAATAGGATCATGGAGTGTAACGCTCATTTGTCCGAAAGTTGTTTTCCCGGCAACGTAACGTGTGCTGTTAATCCAGTTAATAGGAACTTCTTCCGTTGTTATTTCTGGTCTTGAAGCTGTTTTAATGAGGAACGCATCAATGCCTTCGATTGCGAAGACGAAGTGGCGTTTCATCATTGGTGTGAACTTCGCCGGAAGCATTTCTTGAACTGATAGTGTTTGGGCCATTTTAGTTATCTCCTATTATCCTTTTATTAAATATGATCGATTCTTATTTATATTCCATAAAACGTTGCCTCTCCCTATTGGTGTATAGCGGAGAGGGCACGTTTTACAAACTATCCACCCACAAAATTATTGCGGTTGGTTACAACGAAATCTATGCTCAAGAACTCAAGTGAAGTTGTTGGGACAAGGAAGATTTTGCCACGAAGGGTTTTGTTATCAAGGTCTGCTTGAGTTGTTGTGGTTGTGTCAATAACAACCTTGTATTTCTCAACACCACCAGCTGCTTGATAACGTTGCATGATTGGTTGAACGGCAGCGTTGAATGCTGATAGTGTTGAAGCTTGTGCTGGTTCAAACAAGAACTGGTTAGCAACCGCACGAACTTCTCTACGAATAGCAATCAAAAGTCTACGAACGTTAACACGGTTAAGAAGACTGTCTTTGTTAAGCAGGGTTTTTTGACCCCATACAACTGGGCCAACACCTTGCTTGCTTAGAAGTGGGTTAATACGAGCAACGTAGAGAGTGTCTGCTTGTGCCTTGTTAACTTGGACAGAGAAGTCTGTTACGTTGGTTAGTGTTCCACGATTAAAGCCTGCTGGAGCATTAAATGGCTGACCAACTGCATCGTTTTTACCATATGCACCAAGAACTACAGTCGATGGTGGAACAGTATAAGTTGTACCGCTGCTCATGCGAACATTTACGTCTGGGAAGTATGAAGCTGCAAAGCTGCTATTTACCGCACGTTGAACGAACTCGTTAGCTGTTGTACTAACGCTGACGGTTCCAGTAGAGCCAGTGATTGGATTGCCATTTGTATCAAAATGCTCAATGTCCATGATGTAGAAGCAGTCAAAACGATCTTGCTCCACAGCATTGATAGCTGCGTCGGTCACAAAGCGTTCACGAATGCCGGGAACCGTTAGAAGCTGAATACTTACGTCGTTAACATCAGAGATGATTGCTAGGGCGTTTAGATAGCCTTGTGTGGTTGGTCCCTTTGTAAGACCACGATTTGCCTTGGCTAGCTCTTGAGCAACCGCAGTGTTTTTCATGTATCTTGTGTCGGCATCGAAAACTCTGACTCCATCAAAGCCTCTTTCAAGGTAGAACGAGAACTTGGCAAGTGATTGGACAGAAGCATTGCCAACTAGATCGCTTACCTGAAGTGCTCTGGTTGCGGTAGCTGGATCAGTTGCGATAGATCCTGCTCTAACATAACGCCAGTTTAGTAGATTTGCTGCGGTGACACTTGGAAGACCATTGCTACCTGTAACAACTTTAACTTTCTCAAGAGAGAAAGCATTGTTATTAAAGGCATCGCTATCCAAGATACCACTTGCTGTTGTTGCTGCGACACCATGGTTGTCGTATACAGCGAACTGTGCATTGGTTACGCCAGCATTAGTAAACCCTGGATAGAACTTGGAGAAGCTAATCAAGCTTGGATTAAGGATTGCACTTCCGTTTGGATCGCTGACACTTGTTTCGTTTTGGAAGTGAACACCCCAGAACAAGTTGGTATCAACGCCAGCACTAGCTGCGCTCTTCTTAAGGCTGAGACGCATTGGGATTGGTGGTTGTGAAGCTTTAAAGAGAGGGAACCCTCCAACAGTAGCTACATCGAAGTATGGAAAGGCTGTATTCAGCAGGTCGCCTTGTTTGATGTTATAAAGCGAGCTAGATCCTGCTGTTACAAGATGTTGTGGGCCACGGAATCCGAATGGAACAGCTGATGCGTCGATTTCCATATGGTCAACAATGTCAGCGATTTCAACACGAACATAACGTGAGTTATTCGAATAGTCGCCAACTGAAACAACCTTCTGAGAAAGTGCGTCTGTATCAAAGTTAAAAAAGGTGTTTTGTGTGCCAATCTTTTTACCAACATAGTTTGGACTTGTTGGGTCGAGAGTACAGTTAGAGAATGTCTCTAGGATAGAGGCTGCGCCAACCTCGTCACGATCGCCAAAGCTTCTTACCAGCACATCAAAGGTTCCGTATGGCTGAGTTGGAACACCGGGCTGGATATTCAGAATAGAGATTTTGACTTCGCCATTGCTTGTTTCGCCATCTGATAGATGATGGAAGCGGAAGAGGTTATATGGATTGCCACCAAAGCCTTGCGAGATAACCCAAGGTGAGAAAGCGTGACCATAGCGGTCTTCGAAGTTCTCATAGTTTGGTGTTACAGCTGATCCAACGTTTGAGGTGTGGGTTGCAGCTGAACCAGACCCTGGAACAAGGAATGCAATGTTCTGTGTGTTGCCAAATGCTGAACCGCTATTTGCAACAATAACGCCAGAGCCTGTTGGTGCAGCAAACGCTGGGAACAAGTCGAAGTTGCTATATAGCAAGTGACCAGCGATTTCTGTTTTCAATGGGTCTGTGTTGAATACATTTAGAAAGTAGTTTACAGCGGTTGGATCAAAGCTTGCTGTCAGTACGTTTGGATAACGGATATCTGCTCCCTTGTGGCCATTGAGCAGCAACACGAAGTTTTGTGTGGCGGTTGTGCCAGAGAACAAGTTTACTGATCCAGTGAACGCACCATTAAAACTAGTCTCTGTTGCAACCAGACTTGAAGCTGGGGCTGGAGAAGCTTGCGCTGCCGAAGACATACGTGGAACAACGCCTGATGGAGCGAATATCACACCACGAATGATTGGCACAGCTGTTGGGCTTACTTGAAGTCCTGCTTCAGAGAACACGGTTGAGCCAACTGATTCGCTCATGAAGCAGCCAAGCATATATACAGAGCCAGTTACACCGCCAGCATTTGCATATGGGTTATTACCTAGATTACCACCTAGATTATCTTCTGGTTGTTGAGCACCAGCTACAAAGCCTGCATCCAAAACTGTTCCATCTGCGTTGCGTTGCGTGCGTTGTCCAGCACCAAGAACTCTTACTTGAACAAGAGGAACGGATGTGTTTGAAAACCATTCTCTTGCCGAGATAGCACCAAGCGGTGTATTCGCATCAACACCACCAAAGATGTTAACATACTGCGAAAGCGTTGTTGCCATTACAGGGACAAACGCTGGTCCTTTGACTGTTGGCGAAATAACACACGCTGGCGTGCCAACTGGTGAATTGTTAACTGTTTGGCCGCTTATATCAATCTCGTTTGCTATAACTCCAGCACTTCTAAATACGTTTGCCATATATTATCTCCTAAAACGTTATCGATAAATAGAAGTATAAAAAAAAACTGCCGCCTTTCAGCAGCAGTTTTTATTTTAGTTAAAGAGTGGAGTTTGTGAACTAAATCAATGAAGTTCCTGACGGTAAAATCACAAAGTCCATTTCAATGTATTCGATTGCACGGGTTGGGAGTACTCTGATTTGTGCATTCATGCGGTTGGTATTTACATCTTCGGATGAGTTGTTTCGGTTATCACAGATAACAATGAACTTCTCAATGCCTTGACGTAGTTGAACGCTGGCTAGCACAACAGAAGCTTCGCTGATAAAGCGTGTACGTAGTGCTGGTGTATTTTGTTCGAATAGAATACGGTTGCCAATTTCAACGATCTGACGTTTGATTTCAAGAATCATGCGCTTGACGTTGATGCTTTCTAGTGCGCTTGTTGCTTGCTGTAGTGTGTTCTGCGAGAAAAACACATAGTTTTCGCCTGGGAACTTAACGATTGGGTTAATGTTGGCATCGTAGAGAGTGTTACGATCTGTTTGGTTTACTCTGATAGAAGTCAGACGTACAAAGCTAAGGGAACCACGATCAAACCCTGCTGGGGCAAACCATGGAAACTTAACACGATCGGTATAGCTCAGAGCAGAAACTGCTGCAACCGATGCTGGAACAGTCACACGACGAGTGTTCACTGTGTCATCGATAACAACGCTAGGGAAATATGCTGCTGCTGCATTGTTATCAACTGCTCTTGATATAAAAGCATTTGAGGTTTGGATAATAGAAGGATAACGACCTGTCTCGCCATCAAAGATACGGCCAGAGGAAACTCCGTTTTGATCGAATGGCTCGATATCCATCAGATAGAAGGACAAACCAAACGCCAAGTTCTTCTCTAGCACATAATCAGTTACAAGTGGATCACGTTGGCCAGGAATAGCCAAGATGTTGTTATTAGCAATGCTTGGATTGGTTGCGATTTCAACGGCTGTGCGATAAGCAATGACGTTACTGTTTGCAGCATCAACACCAGTATAGTTCACGCCGTTTGCACCGGGGCTAACATAACCTGAAGCAGCAAGACCATATGTGGAAGATCCAGCTACCTTGTTCGAAGTAGAACGATCTGTAAATCTCGAAGCTTCCTTATCAAAGATGTTCGTACCATTCCAGCCGCCTTGCATGAATGTTGTAAACTTTGCAAAGCGTGAGAAGTTATTGAAGGTGATTGAGTCACCTACGTTGAGCAAAGTAGCAAAGGTCATACGATTTCCGTAGTTGCTTGCAACGTATGTTACTGGGTTAAGAGTAGCATCACGCAAGTAGGCTGCTTCACGCATATGGAGAGCTACTGAAGAAGTAAGATCACCAGTAACGCTACCAACGATTTGGTTCGAAAGAGCGACCTTGGCAAGTGTAAACTTGTTCAGGTTAAGAGTATCTGAAGCTGTACCAGTTGTTAGAACACCTAGTTTTTCGATACCTGAGAACTTAGCAAAGTTTTCGATAATTGGGTTGATAGAAGAGTTCACGTTCACGTTTAGAACTTCATTATCGTTACGTTCAAACTTAACGCCCCAGAATAGACGTGCATCTGTTGTTGTTTGTTCGCCGGGAGTACCTGGCCCGCCTGAAGTAGCTAGATTGTTTCTTGTTACAGTGAAACGGAATGGTACTGGTGGCACAAGCGAACCTGATAGCAGTGCGCCTCCGCCAGTTGCACTGGAAGATACACCAGTGATACGGGTTTGATTGAGTGCTGTTAGGTTTACTTGGTCTTTAAGTGCTGTGTTTGTAAGCAACATCTGATGGCCACGGAAACCAAAAGGCAATGCCTTTTCTGGAACTTCCCCAGCATCCATCTGAGAACTTGGAACAACACGAATAAACTTCGAACGAACTCCGTACTTGCCAGAGATAGCAAGGCCACGATCTACTTCGTTTAGTTGATCAAATTCAAATCGTGTTTTCTTGTCACCAATAACTTTAACAATATAGTTTGAGCTATCGGGATCTAGTGATAGATTATTAAACGACTCAAGAACTTGCGATTCAATGTCACTGTCACCAAACGCTCTTACTTGCAGTGTAAACGTTCCATATTTGGTTGATGGGTTTGTTGGTGCAGCAAGGTTAAGAATACTGAACTTGTACTTGTTATTTGCGTAGTCACCATCATCTAGCGACTCAACATAAAACAGATCATATTCGATATCACCGAATGGTTGCGAGATAAAGAATGGTGTTTTTGGTGCTGTATAACGTGTGTTATACATGCCGAACACGTCACCGAAGGTATATGCTCCAGCAGCTACGTTAGATGAGCCAGAGAGAACAGCGACAGTTGGTACTGTGTTGCTTGTTGCTAGAGCGGCAACTTCTGCATCTACTGGATAATGCAGATACAGCACGTGCTTTTTCTCTTCAAAGTTTTCTGGGTTGGTGTTAAGGATCTTGCCGATGTATTGGTTAGAGCTTGGGTCAAGTGAAGCCGAATAAATTCTGACACCAAACAGGTTATCATCTTTTGCGAAAGTGCTTACAGAAGATGACAAGATAAGTTTAAACTGACCTTGCAGAGAACCGTCTACGCCCGCTTGTGCGGCCTCAAAGTTGTTGGTTCCAGCAATGACGAGTGCTGGGTCATACGTGACACCAGTGGACCCGCTAGCCACCAAGAAACGTGCATCTGGAGTTGTGAACAGAACTGCACGAACAAGGTTTACAGTATCGCTGCCAGCAGCTGATGGATAGCTGGTGTTCTCTGAGAACATTGGATAACCAAAGGCTTCGTTGGTTGGAAGAGAGTGCTTACCAACAAGGAACTGAACACGGCCAGACAAGGCACCAGAGAGGACATTGGTTACTGGATAACCACTGCCACTTATTTTCATACCAGCATTGTTTACAATACCATATGATTCTGTATTGGAGATATCAGCTGGAGTTGTGTTGGCACCACAGCCAAGAACACGAATATAGTTACACGATGCTATTTCTGAACCCTTTGATTCGAAAAACTTTTGAAGTGCATATGGCCCGACAAGATGTGGATCAAGTGAACCAAAGCGGTTTTGAAAATCTGTATAACTACCAAGGCTGATTGGAACAAAGGCTGGGCCTTTGTCTGCTCCTCCGATAATTGTTGCTGGAACTCCACCAACTGGGATTGTTCTTTCTGTTAGATCAAACTCACGATCAAAATAGTTTGGGGCTTTAAGTACTGTTTCTGGCATGTTATTTTCCTCGCTTTACAGGCTGTAAGGTCTACGGCATAAATAGAGAGAGATTTTCTGATTGCCATACTTAGGTTGTTTTTGACTATACAGCTACTTTTTATCTGCAAAAAACTGCATAAGCATCTCTTGATCAGAGGCAGTATATACTGTTTCACCATTTTTTTGGTTGTTGGCCATTTGTTTGACGTACTTGGTACGTGTTTGACCTGTAAAGTCCCTGTATTCTCTCCTAAAAACAATCTTCTCCTGCGATGTAGGCTTCTGTTGTGTAACAGGATTCTGCTCTAAATCTGAAAGGATAAAGCGGTTATCAACAGTAGGATCAGACTTTGTTTCATTATACTGATCGATTGCAGGTTGCTCGAAAGCATCACCTTCCTCAGTAAAGGTTTCAAACGATACGTTAACCGATGACAAGTAACGTTTAAAAGGAACCCGCTGTCCCGGCCCTTGATTGGCTAGAATGTATCCTCTAACTGTAATGTTAAAGCTATACTTTACCAATCTCTCAGCATCAGTTATGTCTTCAAAGTTATCCTGGGAAGTAAGAGCCGTATCTACGTTAGCAGAAAACCAATAGCCTTTTTCAGTCTTAAGATAAAAACCCTTCCCTGGAGCTATTTGGTTGGACATCATTGTTTCCAGCATATAGTTCATCTCTTGAACATAGTTGGTCCAAAAGCTAACTTCGTAAGTCGATGTATAAAACTGTGGGAACGGGATAGCAATGATCTCATAAATGTGTCCCGCTCTGATGCTTGATGGTTTGTTATCTAGCAACATGCCTTCTTTGATAGATGGGATGTTTGCATCAGCACCTTTGCTATCCCTAAGCGTGTCTGGAACAGCACCAACGTTTTTCAGCATATATCTGTTGATTAAATTTTGATAGTCACGATCAGACTCATCTAGACGACGTTTGATAACCATCTCTCCTTGGAAGACATCGTTATGTTGTTGCTCTATGCCTGTTCTACGGATTGATATAGCTGGAAGAACTTGAACACCGTTACGATCACGAAATGGCTTAAGACGCTTGGCAAGAGCAAACCGCTCACCCGAAGCAAAAACTACATTGGGTTTTTTAAAGTTGATTTCCTTCTGAGAACCTACGCCAATGTACTGATGAGGTCTAAACGGTATTTCTTGATCAAACAGGGTATGCATAGCAACATCAACATCTTCTATGCCGCATGACGGTATATAAAACGTAGAAGGATCATTGCCTTGTGTGTCATACCCTGTTGGAAGCTGTTCTTTACCGTCAATGAAGGGTACGTTTAATCTTGTTGTCATACCTTATAAGTAGAAGAATATTAATCGTCGTAAATACCTTTTTTGGGAGGCAGTGGATCGTTGTTAAATGAACTGGCTTTATCTCCTTCGATTGTGTCGCCAACTTCGTTTACGTTTGGTTCAATCTTTTTAGCTCCTGTGCCAAGGGCAACTGGTGCCATCACATGACCAAGACGAACTCTCATCTCACGAATGTCTCCAGTTGCTTCACCAGTGCTTGTGATTGGCAATCCACGTTGTTGCTCGAAAACCTTTTGAACGTCATCTGGAGCCATTCTGGGAGGAGGAAGATTGGCAACCTCTGCTTGTGACAAACGAGCAGACCGGGCTGTTAGTTTCCAAGAAACGTTATACTCGGCCATACCAAATATATTCTTACCAGCACTTACAAAAGTTAGAATCTCATAAAGCGTGTCGTCGTATGAAAACAAATCTCCCTCGCTCAAAACGATATTTTTGTCCTGCAAGTCACGATATTGAAGCAGAACTTCGATTTTCGATTCTATGTCAGGCCCAAAGTTTGTTGTCTTGCTGGTCCATTCTGGCTGACCAACCAAAGCGGGAATGCGTATAGGGTTTTCAAAAATCTTCCTGACAGCTTCGTTATACACAACATGTACGTCGCTCTTAATCGAAGATATCGGAAAGTAGTGAATAACCTGCCCAACCACATCTTTTAAAAATTCTTTTGTGATGTCATTAATAAATTCGACCTCACGTTGACCGATAAAAAGTCTTGCCATTGTTTATCCTGCTTTGTACTAAGCTATAAATAGCCTCCAGCCTTTTACTTCATTCAACTTGCCAGAATAAAGTTTGTAAAGAGCACTTGAATCTAAATCATGCTCTTTGGCGAACGCATTCAAACTACGAATATTAGAATGTAAGTCGCCAGTTGGTGATACCAATGGAGGCTTAACTGGAATGTTTTTTGCTTGTTCCTCGTTAAATGCCTTTATGTTTTCTTTGGATTTTTGGTCCATCTTTGCCTTATAGTCGGCATCGTTCTTATATCTCTCGTTCAGTTTCTCAGCTTTCTTTTTTGCGATATCAACATATGTCTGACGAAGCTCTACATCTTCTTTCATTCTTTTTTTGAATGTTTCTCTACCTTTAGGCTGCGATGCCTTTAGAAGTTCTATAATCTTTTCCGTTTCTGCTGTATTGTTTGCCATACGTTCTGACATACGTTGTGAAGCTGCATCACGGCGTTCTTGATTGTTTTCCCATGAACGCATATGACCTTCCTGTTTCCGTTGTGCTGTTTCTGGATCAGACAATGCATCTTTTATAGATGCTCGTATACTGCTAGCCTTTTCTGGATCACCCCACATCTTTTTCGAAGACGCAGATATCTTGCGTTTCGTTTCTTCAGGTGTTTTCGAAAATACAGATCGATCTTTTACATCTACAATTTTGCAGATGTTATAACAATGATTCTGTTTGTCCCAGTACTGAGAAATATAGTACTGTTCTTTTTCGTTTCTTTGTT
>SESG01000896.1_pt1 | contig 11898 bp, 10 predicted proteins | sample 3171421 | NCBI WGS metagenome assembly SESG01 (sample SAMN10866946, study PRJNA518727) | freshwater metagenome | biome: subpolar coniferous forest; feature: holomictic lake; material: water; isolation source: holomictic Lake 227, 6 m and 8 m depth | place: Canada: near Kenora, Ontario | collected... | reverse complement strand
TTTATGATGGCAAGTTCATTACCAATGCCAACTTCAATCAAATGGAAAAAGAAAAAGGCATCATTGTTCGGACAGTAACAAGTCAGGTAGAAAATGATATTAAAAATTTAAATCCTATTTTAAATATAAACGAAATCGATTCTGTTGTCTTAAAAAAAATAAACCTGATATTTAAAGAATCAGAACAGGCGGAAGATGTAAGACAGGTTGTGTTCTCCCTGGCTAAAAAACTAATTGAACCAAATCTGACCTTTAATAAAGATGCTACAGAAAAGAAGAAGATTTCGTCGATAGAAGAAGTAAAACCGGTTTTCTTTCAAGTTCAGAAAGATGAAATGATCGTGCGCGAAGGTGAAAAAATTGGATATTTGGAACTTGCAAAATTAGATGCTTTTTATAAATCTAAAGGCGATAGTAAATATTCAGGTTTTTTAGTCTTTATCGGAATTTTTTTTACCTCTCTCTTTCTGTCCTTTATCATGTATTTATGGCGCACGAGAAACTGGTTTAATATGCCCCAGCGTTCCAATGTGGACTTGCTTGTCTTCAGCATTATAATTGTATTACAAATTTTAATTATTAAGGTGGGGATTTTCATATCAAGCGCTGTGAATAAAGCCTTCCCCTCTTTATCAACTGACACCTGTTTTTTTGCTATACCCTTTGCCTTTGGAGCAATGATTATTGCTGTTTTAATAAATAGAAATGTAGCATTAATTCTAAGTGTCATGGTTTCATTTTTGATCGGCTTCTTATTCGATGAAAAAATTATATTTCCGCTATTCGCTTTTCTCGGATCTGTAGCTGCTTCTTATCATATCGTTAACAGCCGCAAGCGTTCTACGTTTTTAAAAGTTGGCATATTTTTAGGGATAGTGAACATTGCCGCAATCTTTTGCATGAATCTTTTAACTGGTAATTTGTTTAATGATTTATTCTCGCGTTTCATTATGGGTTTTGCCGGGGGGGTTATTACCGGAATTCTCGTAGCAGGTATCACCCCCATTTTTGAAAGTGCTTTCGGTTTCATCACCGATATTAAGCTGCTAGAACTGGCAAATCTTAATCAACCGCTCTTTCAAAAAATGATTATTGAAGCGCCGGGAACTTATCATCACAGTATTATTGTAGCGTCTCTTGTGGAGTCGGCAGCCGAAGCTATCGGCGCCAATTCTCTCCTGGCAAAAGTAAGCGCCTATTATCATGATATTGGTAAACTTAACAAACCCCAATACTTCATTGAAAACCAGCCTAATTATGATAACAAACATGACAAATTATCCCCAAAAATGAGCAGCTTGATAATTATTTCTCATGTAAAGGATGGTTGCGAAATAGCTTCTCAAGTCAAACTTGGCCGACAGATTATTAACATTATCCGCCAACATCACGGCAATAATATTGTCAGTTACTTTTATGACAAAGCAAAAAAAAATAAAGATGAATCGATCCGTTCTTTATCGGAAATTGATTTTCGGTATCCTGGACCAAAGCCGCAAACTAAGGAAGCTGGTTTGGTAATGATCGGTGATGTTATTGAAGCATCTTCGCGCACACTATCTAATCCCACTCCGGCAAGAATTCGTTCTTTGGTCAGAGAAAGAATTGAACGCATCTATATGGAGGGACAACTAGATGAGTGCGAATTAACATTAAGAAATCTCAATACCATAGCGGAGACATTCACTAAAATTCTTACCGGAATTTTTCACCATCGTGTCGACTATCCGGAATCTCCAGTAAAAGAAACTAACGGCAAAAAAGATTCTAATGAACATACAAATCGAAAACAAGCAGACCAAAATTAAAATTCAGCGGTGTAAAATTCGCAGCACTGTCCGGACACTCCTAAACATTATGGACTGCGCAGATAAAGAACTAAGCATTTCATTTGTGGATGATAAGACAATTAAAGAATTAAATAAGAACTATTTGCAAAGAGATAACTCTACAAACGTCCTTTCTTTTTCTTTGCAGGAAGGCAAATTCGGCCATATCAATCCGAATATTTTAGGTGATATTGTTATTTCCGCAGAGACTGCGCAAAGAGACGCAGCCATTGGCAATCTTTCTTTGTCGGAAGAAATTTATTTTTTAATAATTCATGGACTACTACATTTGCTAGGCTTCAATCACGAAAACACAACGAAGGCTCAAACAACTAAAATGCGGATAAAAGAAAAAGAGTTATTCAGAATTTTGAACTCCGGCAATTCAAATATTGTTTAAATTATCTATGCCACTTCATTCTTTACATTCATTTAATTTTTTTTATACCAAGTTACTATTAAACATTCAAAGGCTGATTTAACGGGCATAATACCAAGTAAGCTTTCAAAAATTCATAGTTTATTTTTGAAAGCAACTTGCTATTATTTCACAATTAAAACTTGACCGGGTTTGATTTTCGCAGCACCGGAAAAATTATTTAACTGCATCAATTTTGCCGAAGTAGTATTATTCTTCCTGGCAATAATCGATATATTATCACCTTTTATAACTATGTATTTATTTCCCAATTTATCCACATCCCCTGCAGATAATGTTTGATTAGTGATTTTTGCCTTTTTCTCCACCTCTTCTGTCTGCCTTCTTTTGTTTTTAGATTTATATCTATTATTTGATAATCGGGTTTCACGAAATATAGGAATATTCAATATTTGCCCAACAACTAACCCTTTTTTTACAGTTTTGCTGTTATAAGAAGCCAAATTTGCCGAAGATACCTTGTATCTTTTCGCTATAGAAGCAACTGTTTCGCCGCTTTTCACTCTATGCTTGATGAAGACAGTTCTAGCGGAAAAGCGTGGTTTTTCAGTCTCCGGTATTTCACTTACTACCAAATTAAACTTAGCCAAAACTTCTGTAGGGATTTTTAATTCATATTCGCTATCTGGCGTTATTTTATGCCTTAATTCTGAATTAAGCAGATTCATTACATCTTCAGATACTTCTAATTTATTAGAAATATCGATAAGTTTCATCACTTTATTTACTTTAACCGTGCTAAAGGCAATAGGCTTCTCAATCTCATCGTCTAAACTAAATCCATATTTTTGCGGATTCTTGATTATATGCAAAGTAGCCAGAAATCTGGGAACATAGCGTGCCGTCTCCCTGGGTAACTGATTATATAGATCCCAAAACCGGTCAAAATAATTGATGTGTTGTCTGGATATAACCCGGAGAACCCTGCCCTCTCCACAATTATATGCCGCAAGCACTGTAAGCCAATCACCAAACATACTGTGCAATTCTTTTAAATACGCAATTGCCGCTTGCGTTGATTTTTCCACATCCATGCGTTCATCGATCCATTCATCTCTGCTCAGGCCGAATTTGTAGCCTGTCGATGGAATGAATTGCCACAAACCAAGAGCCCGTGCACGCGAAAGAGCTTGTATTTTAAAACCACTTTCCACCAAGGGAAGCCAAAACAACTCTTCCGGAATCCCTGCCTTTTTTAGCTCTTTTAGAATAATAGAACGATAACGTCCTGACCGCTGATAAGAAGAAATAAAGTACTCCCGTTCATGCCCCTGAAATGATCGGATTTCTTTTTCCACATCGGCATTAATAATTAATGGTATTTCACTGGCTTTACCATTAGTGACTGTTTGCTTTGCTGAATAAACAGATAATATGCGTTTGGAAATTAGAAGACGTATGTCATCTTTTTGTCTTGCAACATCCACATCACCATTTGTGTCGAGAACTAAGGCGTAAGCTTTATCCAGGGTATTTAATGTGTTTTCAACATCTCCCCTTACCCAAAAAGCATCGGCAACTTCCAGCAAAACCAGAGCCTTTTCCATTAAATCCTGCTCTTCTTCCGTCTCCCTCTCTTTATCAGTTTGGACTGGAGCAGTTTTTACCGCACTCTTATCGGATAAATTTCCCGTTTGAGGGTTATCTTGTATTGTTGTTGGGGAAGCGACTTTATTATTGCCAATATTATCAATTGGATTTTTCCCGATTAAATTTTCAGCAAAACATAAAAGGGGAATAATTAAGGAAAAACAAAAAACAAAACAAATGAGGGCTAAGTGTTTTTTTATTATTATCAAGATTTACTCCTATGCATTTTTTAAATTTGTATGTTCGTTCTGCCAATAGCTCAACACGTTCAAAATTATTTATTTTTTATGACGAAGATTATAGCATACTTTTTGTTTTCCCCAAAATTCTTTTAATACCAAGTTGCCTTCAAACATTAAAATAGGAATTTTTGAAAGCTTGCTTGGTATCATGCCCGTTAAATCAACCTTTAATATTTGATATCTACTTGGTATAATTTTGCTTTAACTATTTTGGAGGAAGGGAATGGCTTGTGAAATTCATGAGATATTCCTGGATGAACTCATCTATGTCTCCATCTAGTACTTTGCTGGCATTGCCAATTTCCAAATTTGTCCGGTGATCCTTAACCAACTTATATGGATGTAAAACATACGATCGAATCTGACTGCCCCACGCAATATCTTTTTTCAGTTTATTTTCTTCATTTTTTTCATCATTCTTTTGTTGAAGTTCCCGTTCATAGAGCCTTGATTTTAGATACTTCATCGCCATTGCCTTGTTCTTGTGCTGAGAACGTTCATTTTGACATTGCACAACGATCCCAGTTGGCAAATGTGTAATTCTAACAGCGGAATCGGTTTTATTTACGTGTTGCCCTCCCTTACCACCGGAACGAAAAGTATCAATGCGTAAATCATCTTCATTGATTTCAATTTTTATCTCATCATCAACTTCCGGATATACAAAGACTGAGGCAAACGAAGTATGTCTTCTGGAATTAGCGTCAAACGGCGATATACGAACAAGCCTATGGATACCTATTTCCGCTTTAGCATAACCATAGGCATACTCTCCTTCTATAGTACACGATACGCTTTTAATTCCGGCTTCATCTCCTTGCAGACAATCAATAATTTTTGTAGTAAATCCTTTTTTTTCAGCCCAGCGCAAATACATGCGTAACAATATTTCCACCCAGTCTTGCGCCTCTGTTCCTCCTGCCCCGGCATGAATTGATATTATAGCGTTCATTGGGTCTTGTTCGCTTGAGAGCATCATTTTAATTTCTTCCTGACATACGGAAGAAGTAAGCGCGTCCATGTCACAAGATAAATCATGCAGGACATTCTCTTCTTTCTCTTGAAACGCGATATCCCAAAGATTTTCTATATCAGTTATTTCTTTATTAAATTTTTTCCATTTATCCAGATTATCAGTCAGCTTCGTCTTCTTTTGAAGAACTTCACGAGCATTATCCTGATTTTCCCAGAAATCATTTTTTGCGGACAATACTTCCAAGTCTTTAATTTTTAATTCTAGTTCCGCAACGTCAAAGACAGTCCCCTATATATTTAATTCGTTTTTTTAAATCACTAATTTTTTCTTGAATATTTTCTGTTTGCATTTCTTAACCTCCCTTTTAATACCAAGTCGCTGTCAAACATTAAATGACTGATTTACCGGGCATAATACTAAGTAAGCTTTCAAAAATTAATAGTTTATTTTTTGAAAGCAACTTGGTATAAGCACCATAATAAACAAAGGATGCATAATATAAAAGAAACACCCACTAATAGATCACCATATTTCGCATAAAAAGTAGGTATCTTTAATAATTTAACATTCCCTTTTAAAGAATCTCTCTGGAAAATATTTGTGCTTGCAAGAATTTGCCCGCGTGGGTCAACAATTGCCGAGATACCTGTATTTGCAGCTCTTACCAGATACAGACGCGTTTCCACAGCTCTGAAGATGGTCATGGATAAGTGCTGATAAGGAGCGGAAGTGGAACCAAACCAGGCATCGTTGGTAATGTTGACTAATATATCGGCGGATTCATTTTTATACATTCTGGCGGCGAAAGGAAGGATGCCTTCATAACAAATTAAAACTCCGATTTTTCGGTCTGCCGTAGATAATGGGAAATATCCACCACCTGAACTAAAATCACCAATTCCGGCGGTTAGTCTTCTGATGAAAGGAAAGACGTTTCGCAATGGAACGTATTCACCATAGGGAACTAGATGAACTTTATCATATCTACCTTTGACTTCGCCATCTGAAGATAAGAGATATGCGCTATTATAAAAATCAACGTAATTACTTCTTCGCAAATAACTGACAGAACCGAATATAAAATCACTTTTTGTCCTAATCGCTAAATTTCGAATCTGTCTGCTTAAGTCACTATCATCCTGAAAATTGAATGGAACGGCGGTTTCCGGCCATACAATCAGCCCGCCACTTGCCGATATATTATTTATAGAAATATCTTCATAGATGTTCAGAGTTTCTTTCTGGAAACCTTTATTCCATTTTATCGATTGATCAATATTCCCCTGAATTAATGATACTTCCATCGATGGTGTTGTTTGATTTTGCAATAGTTTATCGATACTGTTCACCCGAAAGATTCCGTATATGTAGACGCTGATCAGAATCAAAGATACTGCTGCGGCTATGATGTACTCACGCTTAGATCTTTTAGTGATAATTTCAAATACCGAGACATTGACCAAAATAATTAAGAATGACAAACCATAGACGCCCAAAATATCGGCAAATTGAATCACATATAAATTAAGATACTGCGAATAACCAAGATTCTCCCAGGGAAATCCTGTAAACAGTTGCGATTTGCAGTATTCAAGACAAACCCACAACACAGGAGCTATTAAATACAGCGGAATCTTATTTCGAAAATAAGCAATTCCTGCAGCAAACATGGCCAGATAAACGCTTAAATAAGAAGCTAGCAGCAGCATTAATATAATTCCGAGATATATCGGCAGGTATCCATAATTAACCATTACATAGGCAATCCAGTAGATTATTCCGATATAACCGACAACTCCGGTAATGAAACCCAACAGCAGCGTCTGTCGAATTGATGTTGTTCTATCCAATGCATATAGAAGCGGTATTAAAGCAAACCAGGCGACAAACCCAAAACCGTACTTCGGAAAAGATAATATCAGCAACACTCCGCTTAGAATTGCGAAGAAAATGTTTAATTTTAAATTTTCATTTTTTCCCGGAAGGTTACCGATGGAAGAGATTACTTTATTTTTCATTAGAATTTGGTTTTTTGATTTCCTTTATTTTGACTTTTTTAATACTGCGTTCATCGGCATTTTCTATCTTGATATCCAATCCACCTATCTGCAAATTCTCGCCAGTTAGAGGAATTCTTTTTGTAAAATTTAATATCAGACCACTTAGTGTTTCATATCTTCCTTTTTCCAGACTTATATTAAAATACTCCTCAATTTTTTCAATTTCCGTCCGGCCATCTACAGTTATTGATCCATCTGGTAACCGTGAAATGCCATCAGTACCTGTGCCAACCTCGTGCTCATCACGAATTTCTCCTACAATTTCTTCGAGCAGATCTTCTAGTGTCACCAAACCTGATGTTCCGCCATATTCATCAATGACAATCGCGATGTGCTTTTTGTTTTCTTTCAATTCAGAAAAGAGCAAATGGGTGTTTTTAGTTTCAGGAATATAATATGGTTTGATAAGACATGATAAAATATCTTCTTTAGTGATTTGTTGCGACCAGAATTGCAGCAGGTCTTTGACATTCAATATGCCAATGATATTATCAATTGTGCCACGATAAACGGGGATTCGTGTATAATGGGATTCAACTACCTCCTGAATAATTTCCTCAATAGTCGCTTCCGTACTGACAGCAACAATCTGCGTGCGGGGAATCATTATTTCACGAACGAGAATATGGGTAAATGCTAATATATTTTCAATCATCTCGCGCGATGATGCATCGACAAAACCCTGTCGTTGCGCGCTTGAGAGCATCGCTTCTATTTTTTCTTCAATATATTTCTTATTGCGCCAAAACAATATTTTTGAAGTAATTTTCATAATTTTTTTAAAATACACCTGACTTACAAACCACGTAAATACTCCGGCCTGATTTGTTTCATATCTTTTTCATCAATAACTGACCTGATCAATTTTAAAACATTTTCTTTTTGACGCGGTAAATAAGCCTTTATCGGTAAATAATTAGAGGCATGATTAGAAGTGAAATAACAATTAGTAAAATTTGAATTTGCAATAATTAAATATAATTCGCGGATAAAACCAAACTTATCCGGCAATACAAAGCGCCCAGCTATATAATCATCATACAAAGGTGTCTCGGGTACAAGCATCAGAGTAAGCGCGCCTGCGAAATCAGGATCCATGTCCGTCAATAATTTTGCCGTATCCAAAGCGTGCTCAATACTTTTTTCAATCCCGCCCAATCCCAGTATCACAGTTGCGGAGAGTATAATCCCAGCTTCTTTAACGCGACGTGCCGCTTCCACCATTTGTTCATAGGTTGCGCCTTTTGAAATATTTTGCAGCAATTCAATATTTCCTGTTTCCACCCCAAGATATATTATCTTTAAACCCAATTCTCTTAATTTTTTTAATTCATCAACTGATTTTTTTAATATACTTTTGGCATTGGCATAAGTCCCGATTCGCTCTATTGTCGGCAAATTCAGGTTAATTAATTTCAGAAGTTCTTCCAGTCTGATCTGCGGTATGATTAACGCATCTCCATCACACAAAAATACTTTTTCCACACGGCCATAAGATCTTGCTTCATTCAGATCTTTGGTTATCTGTTCAATAGGCTTAATTTTGAATTTTTTTTGCCGGTATGTTCCACAGAATGTACATTTATTGTGCGAACACCCGACTGTCACCTGTAAAAGTAGGCTATATGCCTCACTAGGCGGTCTTATTATCAATCCTTCATAATGCATAAGTATTTTTCTTTCAAATCGAAAATTTTCACGGGAAGTGATTATAATTGTTGAAAAGTGTTTATATCAACAGTCGTTAAAAAGCAAGTGATTGCAAATAAAAAGGGAGTCACCATACTGGCTGACTCCCTTAGATTTTCTGGCGGGGCCGAGGGGACTTGAACCCCTGTCCTCCGGCGTGACAGACGATTTTGGGAGTGCTAAAGCATTGATTTTATTGACTTGCGTCTTGTCTAAAATGCGTCTATTTTGCCGCATTCCGCACCCCAGACGCACCCTGTTTTGCCGTATTTTGCAAAGCATTGACGAAACCATACATCAAAAACAGAAAAAAGCCAACGAGAATTTCTGCATAGAATTTCTGCATAGAATCATTCAAAAGTAATATCCACAGGCCGTATTTCTAATACTATTTTTATAATATAAAAAAAGAGGCGGGATCACTCAACAGTAATATACGCCAATAATAAAATACGCACTGAAGAAAGAGGCAGAAAAAAAGGCGGTGTGTCAATTTTTCATCATGTGTGAAACTTAATTCCCTATGTGTGGTACTTTTTTCCCCACATTCAGACCTTTTTATTTTTTGCATTTTTGAAAGTATTTGATATTATTGCATTTATTATTTTTGAGATATTGGCACGCCTCTTGCTTATACTTTCTAATAGAATTTATCTACTAGATTATTCGATTTAGGCTTGACAATAGGCAGGGGAATTGTTATATTGAATACTAATAGAATTTATCTACTACAATTTATGATTTAGGAGGTTATGTAAAATGAGATCAAATGAATTTCTTGACAGGTTTGGAAAACATAATGCGTGTTTCTCACGGTCTGACGCCGAACAGCGATCAATGAAGCTAAGAAACGGACTTTTGACGCCACGAGGGGCACGCGGGCCACAAGCACCCCACCTAGAGCCGGTACACATGGCCAGATTGACCATCGCCTTGGCAGCAGCGGAAACGGCACCCCAGGCGGCTGATACCGTTGTCAAATATGCGAGGCTGACCGCTATCGGAGAACGATGGTTTGACGGAGCCGATGACTTTGAGCAAGCATTGACCGCCATTTTTACCGATTCGGATATTGTCCGGCAGGTCGAAACAGTCTCAATATGCCGCTCATGGCCACAGGCTGCAATCATTCTGACAGATGGAAGGCAATTCACCTTCAGCACATTGGAGCCACCGACTCCCGAAAAAATGACTTGCCGGATTGATTACCGGATCGGATCAAGGTTTTTTCTGGAGATTAATTGTCAACTGGAAGTGAAAACCATCATGCAGGACTTAAAAACGAAAATAAAAACCAATGCAGATTCTGACGCCTACTTTCTGTATATTCAGCGCATGACCAAAATCGGCGAAGAGCAAGGCGGAGATGCTGCGCGGGCATGGGTGAAGGCGAACCCTTTTCAAGGCAGCAAGGATAAGGAGGAATAATTTTATGGCACGACTAATTGAAATCATCAAAAGCCTAATGACAACTAAATTTTATGGCCAGCTGACCATAAAGTTTGAGGCAGGGAAAATTATCCACTGTCAAAAAACAGAAAGTTTAAAATTGGATAGTTAAAAAAAATATTCGGTATTGGAAAAACCAGGCCGACTGTATCGCAAATGAGCGATAGGTCGGTTTTTTTTATTCAAAGGTGAAACTAAATGGATGGATGGGCTAAAATAAAACCAGCAGCAATATATGCCGGAATCAAGGAACGGACGATGCGCGACTGGCTCAAGGAAGGTTTGAAGCATTCTCGATTACCTTCTGGAACCGTCCTGATTCGCTACGACGCGATTGATGTTTTTCTCGAATCATTCGCGGAAAAAGAAAACGAAATTGACAAGATTGTTACTGAAGCTATGAAGGAGATGAGCTAATGCCTGCACGCGAATGTTACAAACATAACCTTGAAAATCCCAAACAACGGGGAGAAGGCGCTCATAGTTACGTTATGAGAATGGCAAATCTTGCACGGCTGGCCGAGATCAGCAGCCAACAAGCTTTTGACGACCTTCGCGGGGTTTTGGATAGAAGAGTCAGAGACAACGAAATTACAACCGCTATCAAAAAGGCAAACAACGGCACCTTCACACCACGACCACGGCCAGCTCCAGTTGTACGAGACGGCAAAGCAGCCCTGCAAAAGATTATTAATCAGGCAAAGATTAAGAACGAAGTTGACCTTTGGGAATCGTCACCAATTCGCTTATGGGAAGAACCAAAAGACGACGCAAGTTTATTACTTAAAATCTTATTCAAACCGGATGAACTTGTCTTTATTGGCGACCGGCACGACGCCGACACAATTAAGACGGCAGCCGAATGGATTACCTTATTCAGCAATGGCGGCATGACCGCACCATTCATTATAATAAACTCATTAAGCGGCATTCCTGCACCAGCTAAATCAGGAGATAAGACAACGCTGCGCGGCGATGCCAATGTCACGGCCTTCAAATATTGCATGGCGGAATTTGACACCATATCAAAGGAAGATCAAATCAAATTTTGGAGCGCAGTTAAATTACCCATTGTCGCGCTTATTGATTCCGGCGGTAAGAGCATACACGCATGGATTAATGTTCAAAAAATGGCCAAAGTTGAGACAGCAGAACAATGGCAATCAGAAATAAAAAACAGACTATACGATAAAATATTAATACCTCTGGGAGTTGACGCGGCTTGCAGTAACCCCTCACGATTATCACGCCTTCCAGGGCATTACAGGACTGAAAAGCAGGCATGGCAGAAGTTACTTTGGTTATCGCCTGAAGGGAGATCAATATGCTGACTGAATTTGAAGAACAGATGAAGGACACGGACACACAGCGTTTCCGCTTTAGGCAAGCAGGAGAGTTGTTACAAGAGCCTAGGCAAATAGAATGGCTAATAAAAGATTATTTTGAAAAAGGTGCGTTATCGAATACTTTTGGCGATACAGGATCTTTAAAATCTTTTAATGCTTTAGATCAATGCCTTTGTGTAAGCAGCGGAAAAAGTTTTCACGGAAAAAAGACAAATTCCGGTGCCGTCTTTTATATATGCGGAGAAGGTTTTAACGGCCTATCACGCAGAATCAAGGCA
>SESG01023390.1_pt1 | contig 11900 bp, 13 predicted proteins | sample 3171421 | NCBI WGS metagenome assembly SESG01 (sample SAMN10866946, study PRJNA518727) | freshwater metagenome | biome: subpolar coniferous forest; feature: holomictic lake; material: water; isolation source: holomictic Lake 227, 6 m and 8 m depth | place: Canada: near Kenora, Ontario | collected... | reverse complement strand
CATGATCAAATTTCTTTTTATCGCTGCTTTTTTGTTTGTATCTATTGGTGGTGTTTTTCCAGCGCAGACTGCAGCAGCTGCTGAGACACCGGCATCAGCACCAGAAGCACAGCAGGAGCAGGCGGATCCGACCGTTGTCATCGTTAACGGAAAAATCATCAAAGCATCCGAATTGAACGCACACATTGCAGAGACGCAACTGTCCCACGAAGATGCACTGGAGGATTTAATTGATCTGAAACTGCTGCGTGCCTCGGCAGCTGAGAAAAAGATCAACGCACCCACAGAACCATGGAGTCAGGAAGTGCGTGTCGGCATCGAATACGCCTTGGCACGTGCGCTTGCCCTTGATATCCCACCGCCTAATGTCACACTGGTTGTAGATCATGCCTGGCTTAAAGATGCTGAAGATGAAAAAGGACGACTCGCCGGACGCACTCTGATGGAGCGGCTGCGCTTACTGGTTGTGACGGGGGTGACTATACCGGAGGCCTACAACCAGCTCCAGCTTGATGGTACGGCCTGGCATATCGGGGATCATGAGGAATATACATCCATTGTCGTACCTGCTGAAGTCCAGGACCTTTCACAAGGCAGCCTGTCACAGATTATTCCCGGTGATGGCGGCCTGCATCTCTTCAAGATCCACCAACGCAGACAGGAGCTCCAACCAGTCAGCGATATTCGTGTTCCGCTTCTTGCACGGCTGCGTCTGGATGCGGCAATAGAACAACCGGAAACTCCACCCCGGTAATTTGTATCTGCCGGGCGCCCCCCGTAAAAAAACCGTACAACCGTGAGACACCGAGTAAAAACAAGTCTTGTCTGTTTATCCTAAATGCAAAACAGCCCCACGATTTCCGTGAGGCTGTTTTGTTCTTATCATATTATTTCCTCTTGGTACTGCAGGAAAACCGGATTAAATTATTTGGCGTGGCACGCGAATCCGGGCCTCTTCAAACCCTGCGAATACTTTAGCACCAAGCATAAATTCCGCCCAAAACTCTTTCCACTGGGAAGGAGCTGCCTCACTATCACTGACAGGCTTGAGTTCCGCCAGAAAAATAGTCATTGCGGCACCGCCGGCAAGCAATAGCCCGGACAGCATAAACGACTTGCCGAGACCACCCGGTTGGGCATTGATCATCTCGGACACTTTGCCCATTACAAAACCACCAACACCCCAGGCGGTAAAAAGTGCACCGTAATTGAGGCCATAGTTCTTAGTTCCCCAGTAATCTTTGGCAAAAGAGGGAAAAAGACAAAGGTTCGAGCCGTAGTTGAAACCGATAAAACTGGCCAGCAGTACCAGCAGCACGGCGCTGCCGGAGTTGATTACCGTCATGGCAAGAAACATCATTACTGACTGCATCGACAGCATGATGAAGAGTGTGGCGCGACGTCCAATTTTGTCTGAAAGCACACCTGCGACTACACGTCCGCCGGCGTTACCGACCGCCATAATGGCAACAGCTACGAATGCCATAGGCCCCATGCTCTTTTTGGCCAATCCGGCGACACTGCCGATAACCATCAATCCGGCTCCCGATCCGATGAAAAAAGCGACCCAGAGGACATAGAATTTATAGTTCCGCAGCATCTCACTGACGGTGGCATTTACTACCGGTTTGGCGGCATTAAGCTTGGCCAGTGGTCCGGGATCAGACGGTTCAGCCGGTACAAACCCCTGAGGAGGATTGGCAAGCAGGAAGGAGAGACCGCAAACAACGATTGTGAAACCGATTCCGAGAAACATCATGGCTTTCGGAATACCGAAAGCGCCGATCAGATAAGAAGCAAGCGGTGCAATGTAAACCGGTGCGATGCCGAAACCGCCCACGACTATTCCGGCAATAAGGCCGGTCTTGGAAGGAGAAAACCATTTTAATGCTGGTGGTGTGGCTGCCGAATAGCCAAAACCGAAGCCACTTCCGGCAAGTACCCCAAAGCCGAGAACCCAGGACATATATGTACTGGAAAACGCCATAAGCATAAAACCTGCTCCCACCAATACACCGCCGATTAGGGCAGTGCGGGCCGGGCCGATCTTGTCCTGACATTTGCCGGCCAGTATCATGGAGAAGGCAAAGGCCAGACAGCAGATAGCGTATGGGTCATTAATAGAGGCGATATCCCACTGGAATGCGTCCGGTCCACCCTTTTCTATGGAAGCCTTGATGGCTCCCTTGAAAACACTCCAGGCATACAGCACTCCAAGAGCCAGATTGATGGCAAGGCCTGCTGAAACTACGGTCCAACCCTTGTTTTTGATTTCACTCATCTTCATCTCCCTCTAATTATTCCAATGCCAAATCAACGTGCTATCATCTATTTTTTGAGGTTGGTTTTACAGTTTGTTTGACGCAAACTTCTTATCCGGGCCGTTCATGCGGATAGCGGTAGCAAACTCCATCCAGAAAACAAGGTAGATCGAAATCATCAGTGACAGGCCGATATTCTGATTTTCAACTCCCAGCGCTTTGGCCAGAATCGGCGAGGCAAAGCCGGCACCCAGTGTTCCGGTCATCCGTTCAAGCAGATAAAAAACCGGCAGCGTTAACAATGTACCGACAACCATAATGGCTAGTCCGGTAGGACGTTTAATCCAGTATTTAGGCGAGAAACCGTACATACGCATGAAAATTACTACCCAGATGATCCAGACCGAATAATCGACTGCGGCATCCGGCAGGGCAAGCTTGTTCTGTACCAGTACAACTTCAAGCACGGTAACAACACCCAGAAGGGTAAACATCCAGTTGAATTTTTCATTGGCCTGTGTCTGCCAGTTGCGGCTGTCAGGTGCCTTGACTTCGTCAAATGAGTGGCTGTGTGTGCCGAGCGCAGAGAAGAGAATAGCAAACCAGATGCCAGCGTTATGAAACAGCAGCGATGCATGGTTGCCGGCTACGTTGGCGATGCGGGACATCGGCTCGCGGGCAAAGTCACCAGCAATACGCATCAGAAAGAGGTTGGCGATCACCGAACAGGCAATGATTACCGCAATGGTGAAGATCTTGCGCGGCAGCAGATAGGGGTCAACCCGATCTGGGAATCCGATAATAAAAGCAAACCAGATCAGGTACATGATCAGCGGGATGCCAAAACAGATGCCGTAGACTGACTTGCCGGCGAAATCTCCGTTTTGTGCATAGATAATGTAGTTGTTGGTCGGGTCGGCGTCTGTATTGGCCGCTTTGACAACATCTTTAGGCACCTTGTTAAGGTGGGGCAAAAGCCCCATGGCGTACCAGCCGTGGTCACCTTGAGTTGTGTCGACAACCCAGTACTGGTCGCCCATCATTTCGTCCAGACCACCGAAGAGCTGCATATTGAAGCCGGCGCATAAAACGCAGACTAACAGGAGCATGATTGCGTGAGTAATTTTCATTGGCATGAGCGTATTCCCCTATTCCTTGTGAGTGGTCCAAAACATGGATACTGCATTGGCGGCAAACAGTCCATAAAGCCACATGGTGTTCCAGGCCGGGCCTGACCAGTGACTGCCGTGGCCGCCACCGACTACACCGGAAGCGATCACGAAGCCGATTATCGACGTGAAGGCCACCATGGCAACCGAACGCAGAATGGCACTGTTACGCCAGGTATGACGCTCCAGCTCTTCGATTCTATTCAGCAGCTCAAGCTCTCTTTCGCTCATCTCTCTTCTCCTTTGTTAACGTGATTACTATAAACAGAATTGAAACTGTCAGGGCCAGGATCAGGTGTAAATTATTGTGACTCAGCGTAAGGCAGTACAGCATTGCTTTCTCCTTCCATTTTGCCGGTTAAATGAGACTTTAGCTCTTGGCTGTTTTCCGGGAGTTCACTGCTAAAACGATCAGCCAGCTCCATATATTTTTTACACTGGGTATATCGTCCGTTACAGAACCTTATGATCATATTCACATCGTGTGGCGAAATGTATTCACATCCGACGTCGCAGTAATCATCGTTTTTGCCATAAAATGGACAGATGTCTGGGTTTACCATTTATCCCTCTCTTATCATGTTCATGACGTATACAGCATTTCTTGTGCCAAACATCACGCACCAAAAATACCGCTTTATTATCAGTCTGTTACGACATTTCACATCAGAGGTTTTTGATTTGTTAGTCTTTTATTTGCAAAATTGCAAAGACGTGAACAGGCAGACAAGGATGGGAACAGCGGCTGACGAGGTATCTAAAGGGTCGGCTTCGAAGGTGCAGTAGCAGTAATTACGGACAGTTAGCGGGTTGGTGCGAGGGTGCAGCAGGGGCTTTGCATAATTGCAAATTCAAAGTTTAACTCTTTTTGCAATTATGCAAAAAACATTTTCAGGCGCTTTGCTCAGTGAGAAGCTTTGTTAAAGGGGTGGTTCTGTTTCTTCAAACTAAGTGGAATTACATTTCATATCTGCTGATTCTTACCAACAGACCCGCAAACGGGGCATTTATATTTACCCCAGTAAAATGCAATAAAAATCAATCCTGGCAAGTAGCCCGCAAGAAAACCGGCTACGGCAATAATTTTAGGAAGGACATAATGCGACATCCATGTTTTCATTTCCCCTTCATGGCCACAACCAAGACATTTACGGACACTACAGCCATTATCAAGATCTTCAGATGTGTCAACAGAGCGGGGAGTATCGGATGATTTATTGTTTTTCCAGGCAGAGAATGCAATAGAACCGCCCAGGAGGACAAACAGAATGATGACAATTTCCATTATTTATTCCTTCAACGTCAGAGTTTGAAAATTTGACTTACGAAATATGAGTTTATATTCTTCTACCACCAACATTGTCTTTACTTTATATGTAAATCAGATTTTTCAGTGACTTCATATGAAAATATGGGAAGTGATTATGCAGGTCAATGGGCACTTTAATCTATACGGCAGAACCTGTTACTGGACTTTATGAGGTGTTGGATATGACAAGACCCCTTACTCCTGTATACCTGATTGTATACCTAAAATAAGAGGTCTTGTTTTAAACTAGTCTTTTCAGCTAGTTAGATTATTGGCAGGGGTACCTGGATTCGAACCAAGAGATGACGGCGTCAGAGGCCGTTGCCTTACCGTTTGGCTATACCCCTAAATTTAGGAACGCTTCTTTTAGCAAATTAGACTCGGAACGTCAAGTTTTTTTAGCCCGCAGTCAGGCTCTTGCTGCCAGAGCCCCCGCCTCCATAGCTTTTACGTTGGCTGGTATCAGCTTGTGGTTGCGCTCCGGAAGCGCTTTTTTTAGAGCTGCTTCAAGTGATTTACTCTGTAACGCCCCTGATTTTTCAATGTATGCGCCACAAGCAACCATATTGACCATCCGCACATCCCCCATTTCAAGGGCAATCTGGTTCATCGGAACCAGGACAACCTCGATACCCGGCAGATCTACTTCGTCACAATTAATCAGACTGGAGTTGACAATACAGATGCCGCCCTGCTTGACTTTAGCTGCATATTTGTCAAAAGAGAGCTGATTGAGAAGAACCGAAACAGAAGGATTACCGACGACAGGTGAGCCGGTATCACCGTCGGCAAAAACGACCGTACACATGGCAGCTCCACCACGCTTTTCCACTCCGTAGGCCGGAAAAAAAGAAACATTCTTTCCTTCGTGTATCGCAGCGTATGAAAGCAGATTACCAGCCAGCAAAACACCCTGCCCGCCGTAACCGGCAAAAAAAACATCGTAACGCATGATTATCTCCAGATTACATATTTGCAGTATTCTTATAAATACCGAGCGGGAAGTACGGAATCAACTCATCGGTCACCCGTTGATTGGCGTCAAGTGGATTCATTCCCCAGTTGGTCGGACAGGAGGCCAGCGCTTCGATAAAGGAAAAACCCTTTTTCTCAACCTGATAGCGGAAAGCGTTCTTGATCATCTTCTTGGCATTAAGAACATTTTTGGGATTGTTGAGCGCCACTCGCGCCGAAAAAGCCACCCCGTCAAGATTTGAGAGTAGTTCTGCCATTTTAAAAGGAGAGCCGTCTTTAGATGTATCACGACCAAATGGAGAGGTGGAGGTTTTTTGCCCTGGTAAAGTAGTTGGCGCCATCTGTCCGCCTGTCATACCGTAGGTGGTATTATTGACGAAGATTACTGTTATATCCTCACCACGATTGGCAGCATGGATAATCTCAGACATGCCGATAGCAGCAAGGTCTCCATCGCCTTGATAGGTAAAGACAATCCGGTCGGGACGGGCACGCTTGGCACCTGTAGCAACGGCCGGAGCGCGTCCATGAGGAGCCTCGATCACATCTACGTCAAAATAACCGTAGAGAAACACCGAACAACCTACGGAAGCGACGCCGATCGTTTGACTGCGTAGACCGAACTCATCAAGCGCTTCAGCAACCAGACGATGGACCGAACCATGGTGGCAACCGGGACAGAAGTGGGTTGAGACATCTTTCAGGCTTTCCGGCCTGGTGAATACCTGTTTCATCATTTATATCCTCAGCTATTCAGGCACAGGCCCGATAATTTTTCCTGATCTGTTCGAAAAGCTCTTCCGGGGTTGGCAGTGAGCCTGCTCCGGGTGGACGGCCATAGAAGATAACATCTGCATCGCGAGCGACAGAAAGGCGCACGTCATCGACCATCTGTCCTGTGGATAGTTCGATATCCAGGAAAAGTTTGCAACGTACGGAAAGCGCCGCATATGCCTTTCTTGGAAAAGGAAAAAGAGTGATCGGACGCATCAAACCGACCTTCATACCCGCTTCACGCGCCATAGCAATAGCTGTCTTGGCAATTCTGGAAGTAGAACCGAATGCAGTTACGATAAGTTCAGCATCAGATGTGCAAACCTCCTCCCAGCGACACTCCTTATCAGCCAGCTCCTGATAGCGGGACTGCATTTTCCAATGGAACGCCTCCATCTCGCCATCACCCAGATATAGTGATTTAACAACATTCTGCGGCTCTCCGTCAGCTCGCCCGCGCACTACCCATTCTTTGGAAGGGAGTACCACCTGCGGACGGGGGTTGGGGGTAACCGATTCTTTCATCTGTCCGATAACGGAATCAGCCAACACCATGGCCGGCATACGGTAGATATCGGACAGATCAAAAGCCAGCATGGTCAGGTCGTACATTTCCTGCACCGAGGCAGGAGCAAGCACAATAATCCTGTAGCCGCCGTGACCTCCACCTTTAGTTGCCTGAAAATAATCCGCCTGAGAAGCGTCTATCCCTCCAAGACCTGGACCGGCACGCATGATATCAACAATGACACCGGGAAGTTCTGACCCGGCCATATACGAAATTCCCTCCTGTTTCAGAGAAATCCCCGGTCCTGATGATGAGGTCATCGCGCGTGCCCCGGTTGCTGAAGCACCCAGCAGCATGTTAATGGCACCGATTTCACTCTCAGCCTGAATGAACTCGCCACCAAGACCGGGTAGTTCGCGAGACAGGTATTCGGGAATATCGCTCTGCGGAGTAATCGGATAGCCAAAATAACAGCGGCAACCGGCCTCAAGCGCGGCCATGGCAACAGCTTCGTTGCCTTTGACAAATATTTTTTCAAGTGTGGCTGTGGGCATTAATGTCACTCCTTAAAAACCGTGATGGCGACATCCGGACACATCTCTGCGCATAGTGTGCAGCCGGTGCAATTTTCAGGGGCGGAAAAAACCGCCATAGCAAACCCCAGGCTGTTGGGAGTATCGCTTAAAGCAACCAGTTTTTTTGGACAGGCGGTTGTGCAGAGTCCGCATCCCTTGCAGCGTGTATCATCAATTACTATATACGGCATCACTGTTCTTCCTTTGCTGAATTCAAGTCATCTCTTGTAGCAGATTAAAAACTTACCCGTCAAGCATCACCGTAAAAAGCAGGGGCATAAAGAGCAGCGGAGCAGCGGATAAATCAAAGTATTGCTCTCTGATTGTATCGGTTGCCCCGTTGTCTATATTCCCGCATTATCTGCCAGCAGGAGATCTATTCCGGCTTCTTTACATAGCCGGCGCAGCTCCCGGTAAGACGCCCCCTGATCGAATCAAGCATTTCTTTTTCATCTGTAAAACCGGCAGCCGCTTTGACATTCATAGCAAGCGGCAGTAATCCCAACAACATCACCCGCAAATTGCCACACCCCTCACCACCGCCGAATGTTTCCTGCAATTTACGGTTGAGCCCTCTGCCTATTGTGAATCCTACCAAGCGCTCCATCCTGCCAGCAACATTGGGACAATCCGGCGACGGATGAAGGACAAAATTGACTCGTGCAGCGTTAATTTTCAACGATCCAAAAGCAACAAGCACTTCCATGCGGATATCATGAAAACGATCTCTGAGGTGTGACGTCAACACAATCTGATCATCATTGCTCCGCATGACGTGGTAGCTGATATCCCGTTTGAAATCTTCAAGGGCGTTTAACTGTTCCATCAACCTATCCTTTTTTAACTTTTGGAACAAAAATCTGCTCCGGGTCCAGCACTTCATGAATTATGTACAACTCTTCCCGAGACGGCGGCAGAGTTTCACCGTTGACCCTGGAAATGTCAAGATCGAAGAAGCACATCTCTTTGATCTCAGCAGGAGTTTTTCCCGGATGACAGGTATCCAGATAAATTTTGCCGCTCAGCTCATTAAAGCGAAACACTCCGGCAGTGCTGATTACCGCAGAAGGGCCACCCCGATAAGCGGCTCCGTAGAGTTCACGACGATGAACAAATTCCCCTCCCGGCCATTTTTTTACCCGCCAACCGGGGCTGGTGATGTAACTGACATTCGGGGTAAAGCGACGTTTTTCATGAACCATAATAAAAACCGTCCGCTTGGCAAACGAGTTGATATCAGGGTTACCGCCACTGCCGGTGAGGCGCAGTTCTGGGTTGAGATAGTCACCAATACAGGTGGTATTGACGTTTCCGTATTCATCAACCTCGGCACCTCCCAGGAAACCCAGGTCGACATAGCCACGCTGGGCGATACTGAAGGCGTCGTACAGGCCGGAGGAACGGGACGCGCCCATCTCACAACGGGCATCACCGACCGAAGTCGGTATTTCTGGCGGTCTTCCGTCAAGAGTTCCAGCCTCAAAGATCAGCTTCAGGTTAGGGGCATGGGTTTTCTGAGCCAGCATAATCGCCACCATCGGCAAACCGGTACCGGCAAAAACCACCTCGTTATCCTGCACCTCGCGGGCAGCGGCACAGCACATAAGGTCAGCCAGGCCATATTCTTCAGGAGTCGCGTATTCAGTAGCCATAGTTACTTCCCCCCCTTGTCACGAACACTGTAATTGAGCGCAGTATTTGCTCTGAGTTTCAGCATGCGCGGCCATCCCAGCTTTTCCAGATAGCTCATATGATCCTGCCCATGAATCCATTCCCTGGCGAAGTCATCAAAACCTTCCTGGGTGCGGGTACGGCCATAGAAATCCTTGAGGAACGGACCGTCCACATCATAACGACCAAACATACCGGTCGGGTGTGCTCCAAACGGGCACTCCAGAATATGGTCAACTTCAAAACTCACGATAGTGTTCTGATCGGCATTACGCCGCAGATACTCCTCTGGAACAATCTCTTCGGCCATAACTACCGTGATATCGGCAGCCCTGGCGACTTCAGGATCAGAATAATACTGGCCGTTTACCCGTACCGTCCCCTCTTCACCAACCTGCTGAACACACATTACCGCAATATCAACCTTAGCTGCTGGAATCAGAACCTGGGAACCAGCTCCGAAGAAAGGATCTTCTGTAAACTGGTATTTGTGCTTGGCAATGCGCTTGCCGTCCCGCAAACCGGCACGACCAAGCATATCATATTCCGGATTATGAAGATCCGTTCCGAGAGAGGTTTGTGTGACAGCATAGGGAGCACCGCTGGCGGCAGCAGCAAAACGGAACATCATCTCGGCGTGACTGTAATCCTCGACAATTATCTGCTTGTCGGCAACCTTGCGCGAAAGGTTGGCACCGTACTTGCCGTACAGTTCATGACCGACCCAGCAGGATTCCCAGATATCCACGCAGCCAGCACCGATCAGGAATTCGGTGTGAGAGCCGCCCTGAACTTCTATCAGATGCAAATTCTTCCTGTGCTGACGGATCAATTCGTACACAATAGCCATCGGCCTCCGCCAGATGGTGAAACCGGAAAAAGTCAGACTGGAACCGTCTTTGATGATTTCGGCGGCTTGCTGCAGGGAGATGCGTTTGTCATTACTCATGCCTGCCTCCTTATTATTTGATCTAAAATCAGAGTCAAAAACCATTCATGTCCCAGATGCCACCCCTGAAACAGGAGTAGATCTTTTGCACCACTTACTTCTATAAACTGTGTGGGTTGGGAAAAGGACTGATTCAGGTTAAGTTTCTCAGTATTTCACGAGCTATTATTAAGCGTTGAATCTCACTAGTCCCCTCATAAATAGAAGTAATCCTGGCATCACGGGTGTAGCGCTCTATCGGGTAATCCCGTGTATAGCCGTATCCTCCCAGCATCTGCATTGCGCTGTAGCAAGCGCGGTTAGCCGATTCGGTGGCAAACAGTTTAGCCATAGACGCTTCTTTTGCAAAACCTTTACCGTTTTCCTTACGCCAGGCAGCGCTCATCAACAGTAGTCGTGATGCCTCAAGTTCGGTGTAACCATCCGCCATCATCCACTGAAGCGCTTGAAAGTTGCTGATCTTCTGGCCAAACTGAACCCTTTCGGTAGAATAGCGGGTTGCACAATCCATAGCGGCCAAACCGACACCCAATGCAAGCGATCCAATGCCGATGCGACCGCCGGTCAACTCGGCCACTGCAATGCGAAAACCATCATTCAGCCTGCCCATCATGGCGCTTGCCGGTACACGACAATTATCAAAGATCAACTCGTTGGTAGCAGATGCGTGCTGCCCCATTTTATGCTCTTCCTTACCGATTATTAGGCCCGGTGTTCCACCTTCAATCAGAAAGCAGCTGATCCCCTTTCCTTTCGGAGCATCCTTGTCGGTTACTGCCCAGACAACAAAGACACCGGCATATGGAGCACTGGTAATAAATATTTTGGATCCGTTCAGGATATAATCGTCGCCATCCTTGACAGCCTGTGTACTCATACCGGATGGATCGGAACCGGCACCCGACTCGGTTAGCCCGAAACCACCGGCAGCATATTCACCAGAGCAGATCTTTGGGATATATGCCATCTTCTGTTCTTCGTTGCCGACCGCTTGAATAACTTCACACACCATATTATTAACCGACAGCGTAACAGCTGTGGAGGCACAGGCACGGGCTATTTCGGTTATTGCTACGCTAAAAGCAACGACTCCGGCTTCAGTTCCGCCATACTGCTCCTTGACGTTCAAGCCCATGAAACCGAGCTCGGCCAGTTTTTTCAGATTAATCATCAACGGTGTACGGTCATCACTCTGGTCAAGTTCCGCTGCCATAGGTTCTAATTCTGCCTTGGCAAAATCCCGAGCAGTATCCTGAATCAGCTTTTGCTCTTCGGTAAGATCGAGAAACATGTGTACCTCCTGACATCTCATATTCTAGTGGATAATTATCACCTGACAGTTTCTATCGGTACGTCCAGTCGCTGTCCCCACTCCTGCCAATAAGCAGAGCTTTCACCGGCAAAGGCAGTACGATACTCGTCAGAAGTATAAATGGTGAGCGCCTCTTCCAGCCTTTTTTTAAAGTGTGGTTCGAGCGCAGCAACAGCAATCCAACCGTCAGTAGTCTGGTACAGGTTGTATTCAGGAATGCCGCCACCCAGCATTGCACCTGACACTGTACAACCATAACGGAGTGGTTCTGCCAGTGACGCTGCGGCCTCAGAAAGCGCAACCTCCGCAAAGCCCGCAACTCCACATCTCTCGCGCCCCAAAAGCAACGTGAGTGCAGCAGAAACCGTCATATCAGCACCAGCCATGTCGGCCAGCA
>SESG01019894.1_pt1 | contig 11901 bp, 15 predicted proteins | sample 3171421 | NCBI WGS metagenome assembly SESG01 (sample SAMN10866946, study PRJNA518727) | freshwater metagenome | biome: subpolar coniferous forest; feature: holomictic lake; material: water; isolation source: holomictic Lake 227, 6 m and 8 m depth | place: Canada: near Kenora, Ontario | collected... | reverse complement strand
TGGGCTGCTGCTCGCGCAGCGCCTGCGCCTCAACCGCAGTCAGCGGCTTGAACGCAGGTTCTTCGAGTTCGTCTGTATCAAATTCTGAAACTGGCGCGATTATCGGCATTTGAAATTACACGCAGGTTACACGCCCGTCTCATGCAGCAAGCGCCGCAAAGCCTCGGATTATACGGAGGTGGCCCTCGCCTTTTTAAGCTATTGTGTTGACACAGATCAATAGGCACCGGCCAACCGGGCTGTGCGTGACTTCAGTATTGAAGGATTTTGGACAAAAAAGTGCGTGCGCGCTCGTTACGTCCATCCGGGTTGCCGAAGAACTCCTGCTTGTCGCAATCCTCGACGATGCGCCCTTGGTCCATGAAAATGACCCGGTTGCAAACCTTGCGCGCAAAACCCATTTCATGCGACACACACATCATGGTCATGCCTTCCTGCGCCAGTTGCACCATGACATCGAGCACCTCACCCACCATTTCCGGATCAAGCGCCGAAGTCGGCTCATCAAACAGCATGCACACCGGGTCCATCGCCAAGGCACGCGCAATCGCTACGCGCTGCTGCTGGCCGCCTGAGAGCTGACCCGGAAACTTGTCCTTCTGCGCCATCAGGCCGACGCGGTCCAGCATTTTCAGGCCACGCTGCTGAGCCTCATCCTGATCCCGCCCCAAAACCTTGATCTGGGCCAGCGTCAGGTTTTCAGTCACCGAAAGATGGGGGAAAAGCTCGAAGTGCTGAAACACCATGCCGACACGTGCACGCAGTTTGGGCAGATTCGTTTTGGGGTCCGACAGGCTGATGCCATCGACCACGATCTCACCTTTCTGGAACGGTTCGAGCGCGTTGATGGTCTTGATCAGCGTTGACTTGCCCGAGCCCGAAGGCCCGCAAACCACCACCACCTCACCCTTGTTGATGCGGGTGCTGCAGTCAGTGAGCACCTGAAACTGGCCGTACCACTTGGAGACGTTCTGGACAGTGATCATGATTTTCCGGTCGGTGGAGATGGTTTAGCGAATGATGGCAATTTTTTTCTGCAGTCGGCGTACCAGCATCGACAGACTGAAGCAGATCATGAAATAGAGCACGGTGGCAGCCAGGTAGGTCTCCACCGGGCGGTTGAAGTTCTTCCCCGCCACCTCAAAACCCTTGAGCAGGTCGTAGGCGCCGATGGCATAGACCAGTGAAGTGTCCTGGAACAGGACCACGGTCTGCGTCAGCAGCACCGGCAACATATTGCGAAAAGCCTGCGGCAGGACGATGTAGCGCATGCACTGCGCGTAGGTCATGCCCACGGCGTAGCCAGCGTAGACCTGCCCCTTGGACACCGACTGAATGCCCGCGCGCATGATCTCGGCGTAATAGGCGGCTTCAAACACGGTAAACGTGATGATGGCCGAGGTCTCGGCGCCCATCGGCCGCCCGGTAATCATCGGAATCAGCAGAAAGAACCACAGGATCACCATCACCAGCGGAATCGAGCGCAACGTGTTGACGTAGAACGACGCCACTCGCACCAGCCAGGTCTTGCCGGAAAGCCGCATCAGCGCCAGCGCCGTGCCCAGCACAATGCCGCCGAGCATCGCGATCAGCGTCAACTGGACCGAAAACACCAAGCCCTTGAGCACCAGATTGGTAATCACGCTCCAGGTCAGAAAAGAAAAATCGAGCGTGATCATTTGCCGCCCCCGATCATCCCCGGAACCTGAACCCGGCTCTCGACCAGCAACGCGACCCGGTTCACGGCAAAGGCGGAGACAAAGTACAGAGCGGTCACCGCCAGGTAGATTTCAATGCCGCGTGAGGTTTCTTCCTGCGCCTGCATCGCAAACATGGTGAGTTCGGCAATGCTGACGGCAAAGGCCACCGACGAGTTCTTGATGATGTTCATGGACTCGCTGGTCAACGGCGGGATCACTATGCGAAAGGCCATCGGCAGCAGCACATAGCGGTAGGTCTGTGGCAAGGTTAAACCCAGGGCCAGACCGGCGTGGCGCTGACCCTGCGACAGCGACTGTATGCCAGCCTTGATTTGTTCCGAAATACGCGAGGAGGTGAAAAACCCCAGCGCAAACACCACCAGCACAAAGCTCGGCACGGCGCGCAAGCTGAGAAAGATCGAAGGAATCACGTGGTACCAGAGAAAGACCTGCACCAGCAAGGGAATGTTGCGAAACAGTTCGGTCCAGGCGTTACCGAGCAACACCAGCGCCTTGTTGGGCGTGGTGCGCAAAATACCCATGAGAGAGCCCACCAGCAGCGCGACCAGCAACGAACACGATGCCACCGCCAGGGTCCAGCCCCAGGCCGACATCAGCCAACTCAGGTAAGTCTGACCGCCGCCGTTTTGCTGCAGAAAAATCTGCCAGTTCCAGGTAAATGTCACATCGATTCTCCTAAGGGCGACAGGGCAGGCGCAGCGTCAGGCGCGGCTGACAGCGCCTGCGCCGAGCCCAGCACCAAACCCGACCCGGGCCTGGTTCAACCCGAGCCGCTTCAAGTCGCCGGCTTGTCGGACAACTTCTTGATGTTGTCCAGCAGTTCCTTGCTCATCGGCGCACTCAGGTTGATGCCCTTGGGCGGAATCGGCGACATGAACCATTTCTTGTAGAGCTTTTCGAAGTCGCCGCTCTTCATGAGGCCGGCCACCGTGTCATCCACCAGTTTCTTGAAGGCTGGATCATCCTTGCGCAGCATGATGCCGTAGGGCTCGACCTGGATCGCCTCGCCAACCACGGCAAATTCAGCCGGATTGGCAGCGCTGGCCTTCAAACCGTAGAGCAGGATGTCGTCCATGCCGAAGGCCACCGCGCGGCCGGTTTGCACCAGCAAGGCTGAGTCCGCATGGTCCTTGGCGCCGATCAGGTCGATGCCGAGTTTCTTCTCCTCATTGAGGTTGCGGATGATCTTGTAGTTGGTCGTGCCGGTGGTGGAAACCACGGTCTTGCCCTTGAGGTCATCGATCGAACCGACCGCCGTGCCGGCCTTGACCAGGAAGCGCGTGCCAGTGTAGAAATAATTGATGGCGAAGGTCACCTGCTTCTGGCGTTCGCTGTTGTTGGTGGTGGAGCCGCACTCGATGTCGATGGTGCCGTTCATCAAAAGCGGAATACGGTTGGCCGAAGTGACCGCCTGCGTCTGGACCTTGAGATTGGGTTGGCCGGTGGCCTTCTTCACTTCATCGACGATCCGACCGCAGATTTCCCAGCCAAAGCCAACCGGTTGGGCTTTGTCGTCCAGGTACGAAAACGGAATCGAGGAGTCGCGGTAGGCCACAGTGATGGCGCCACTGCTCTTGACCTTGTCCAGCGTCATCGGGCTTTGCGCCATGGCCACAGGCATGACAAACGCAAGGAGACAGGTAATACCGAGGGTAGGGGTACGCATTTCGCAATCCTTTGTAAAGAGTTGTTGACCTTGGCTGGCCATCGGGGACAAACCAGCTGCATTATGTGATCAGTTTGCTTATGCCTTGGGGTCAACACTGCGTGACCATCGACAACATCGGTGCGAACCGGCATTTGCCAGCGCGCGTGCACGCCAGCGATAATTCATTCATGAACACACTTCCCCCCCTCCCCTGCTACCTCAACGGCGAGTTCACTGAACTGCCCAACGCCAAGATCAGCGTCATGGACCGCGGCTTCATCTTTGGCGACGGCGTCTACGAAGTGGCGCCGGTTTATGCCGGTCAATTGTTCCGCTTCGACCAGCACATGGCGCGGCTCGACCGCAGTCTGGCCGAACTGCGCATCACCAACCCTTTGAGCAAGGCGCAATGGACCGAAGTGACACAGCAATTGATCGCAACTTATGCAAAGTCCATCGGCGCCAAGACGCAGGATACCGATCAACTCATCTACATCCAGGTCACGCGCGGCGTGGCCATGCGCGACCACGTTATGACGCAGGGTATCGCACCCACCGTCTTCATCATGACCAACGTCATGAAGCCGGTGCCAGCGGCACAGCGCAGCAGCGGCGTGGCTTGCGTCACAGCCGACGATTTCCGCTGGGAAAAAGCGCACATCAAGGCCACCAGTCTGCTCGGCGCCGTGTTTGCGCGCCAGATCAGCTTTGACGTCGGCGCCATGGAAACGGTGATGTTCCGCCACGGTTTTTTGAGTGAAGCCGCCGCCAGCAACGTCTGGGTCGTGAAGGACGGCAAAGTCATCGGTGTGCCCAAGGACAACCTGGTACTCGAAGGCATCCGTTTCGGGCTGATCGAGGAAATGTGCCGTGCGCAAGGCATCGGCTTCGAGTTGCGCCGCATCAGCCGTGACGAAGTTCTGAATGCGGATGAATTGATGCTGTCCTCGGCCACCAAAGAGGTACTTGCCATCACGACGCTCGACGGCAAGCCAGTCGGCAACGGCAAGCCGGGTCCGGTCTATGCCGCCCTGTACGCGCTCTACCAGGCGGCCAAGGCACGCGCCGGTCAAGGTCCGGTGCAGTGAGCAGTCCGGCCGAGTCGCTGATCAAATACCCGTCGCTGTTTCCAATCAAGGTGATGGGCACAAAGGCCGACGGGCTGGTGCACGCCATCAGCCTGATCGCACGCCAGTTCGACCCCACGTTTGACGCCGCCACCATCGAACTGCGCGAAAGCAAAGGCGGCAAATACCTGGGCGTGACCATCACCGTCACCGCCACCAGCCGTGAGCAGCTTGACGAGCTCTACCGCACGCTCTCAACACACCCGATGGTCAAGGTCGTGCTTTAGGCTGCCATGGGCATCACGCCGCAGTTTCTGGGCCGCGTCGACTACCTGCCGACCTACGCCGCGATGCAAGCCTTTACCGCAGCGCGCAACGCCGACACGTCCGACGAGCTTTGGATTTGCGAACATCCTCCGGTCTACACGCAAGGGCTGGCTGGCAAGGCGCTGCACATTCTGAACCCGGCCGACATCCCCGTGGTACAGACCAACCGTGGCGGCCAGGTGACCTACCACGGCCCGGGTCAGATCGTGGGCTACCCGCTGATCGACCTCAAGCGTGCCGGCTATTTCGTCAAGGAATACGTCTACCGGATCGAGGAGTCGCTGATTCGCACACTGATGCACTTTGGTGTCACCGGCCACCGCGTCGCCGGCGCACCGGGCATCTACGTGCGCCTGGATGACCCGTTCTCGCACGCCATGCTGGAGCCGAGATCCGACCCCATTTCTTCCCCCGATTTTTCCGGCCTGGGCAAGATCGCCGCGCTGGGCATCAAGGTCAGCCGCAACTGCACCTACCACGGCCTGGCGCTGAACGTGGCGATGGACCTGGAACCCTTCTCGCGCATCAACCCCTGCGGCTACCAAGGCCTGCAAACGGTTGACCTCTCTACAATCGGCGTCTGCGTTGCCTGGCAGGAAGCTGCCGACGTACTGGGGCGCAAACTGGCAACTTACCTGGCCCCTTGATTTCCGTTTTGCACCTTCCATGACCACCCCCGACAAAACAAACCCCGGCGCAAGCTACGACCCCACGGTCAAGCAAAAAGCCGCAGCCAAACTCTCGCGCATTCCGATCAAGGTGCAGCCCGGCGAAGTTTTGAGGAAACCCGAGTGGATCCGCGTCAAGGCCGGCTCGCCCAGCACACGCTTTTATGAAATCAAGGACGTGCTGCGCAGCAACAAGCTGGTGACGGTGTGCGAAGAGGCGAGTTGCCCCAACATCGGCGAATGCTTCGGCAAAGGCACAGCCACCTTCATGATCATGGGCGACAAGTGCACGCGGCGCTGCCCGTTCTGCGACGTCGGCCATGGCCGGCCGGACCCGCTGGACGTCAATGAGCCTGCCAATCTGGCGCGCACCATCGCCCAGCTCAAGCTCAAGTACGTGGTGATCACCAGCGTTGACCGCGACGACCTGCGCGACGGCGGCAGCCAGCACTTTGTGGACTGCATCCGCGAGACGCGCGCGCTCTCACCCGAGACACAGATCGAGATTCTGGTGCCCGATTTCCGCGGGCGCGACGAGCGCGCGCTGGAAATCCTCAAGGCGGCACCGCCCGATGTCATGAACCACAACCTGGAAACCGTGCCACGCCTGTACAAGGAAGCCCGGCCCGGCAGCGACTACCAGTTCAGTCTGAACCTGCTGAAGAAATTCAAGGCCCTGTTCCCGAATGTGCCGACGAAAAGCGGCCTGATGGTCGGACTCGGCGAAACCGACGACGAGATCCTGGACGTGATGCGCGAGATGCGCGCCCACGGCATCGAAATGCTGACGCTGGGCCAGTACCTCGCGCCCTCGAGCAGCCACCTCACCGTCAAGCGCTATGTGCACCCGGACACATTCAAGATGTTTGAAGCCAAGGCTTATGAGATGGGCTTCAAACACGCCGCTGTCGGCGCCATGGTGCGCTCCAGCTACCACGCCGACCAGCAGGCCGACCACGCCATGGGTCGATGAGGGCCAATCTGTATGCCCTGGCGGCGATCGCCCTGTGGGCCTCGCTGGCCACCCTGGGCGTTTCACTCAAGCACGTGCCGCCTTTCCTGCTCACCGGTATTGCACTGGCGCTGGGCAGTCTGCTGACCTGGCCGTCGGTACTGCGGGACCGCAAGCAGTGGACGGTTGCGCCCAGCACACTCGGCCTGGGCGTCTGCACACTGTTCGGCTACCACTTTCTGCTCTTTATTGGCCTGCGCCTGGCACCCGCCGTTGAAGTCAATCTGATCAACTACCTGTGGCCGCTCCTGATCGTGGTGCTGGCCTCGCTCTACCTGCCGGGGTTGAAACTGCGCGGCGTGCATATTGCCGCAGCGGCGATCGGCTTTATCGGCGCCGCTGTTGCCATTCTGGGCGGGCGTGAAGTTGCCAGCACAGCGCCGGACCAGCCCGGCTGGGGTGCGCTGCCGGGCTACCTGCTGGCGCTGGGCTCGGCCTTCATCTGGGCCAATTACTCGCTGCAGACCAAGCGCGCCGAACTGACGGGAAAGAGTTTTCCGACGGCATCAATCGGCCTGTTCGGACTGGTCTCGGGTGCGCTGTCGCTGGCCTGCCACTGGGCGCTGGAGCCCGCCGTTGCGCTCAACGGCCACGACTGGCTGCTGTTGCTGCTGCTCGGGCTGGGACCGCTGGGCGCGGCGTTTCTGCTCTGGGACAAGGCATTGAAACTCGGTGACGTACGCCATGTGGGCCTGCTAAGCTACCTCACGCCACTGGCCTCCACCGTGATGCTGATGCAGGTCACCGGGCGCGCCCTGAGTTGGCATATCGCCCTGGCCGCGGTCCTCATCATCGGCGCAGCGCTGCTGGGCATGCGCCGCCACTGAACCCCTTGTCCCTTGCCCCTGCTTGCACATGATTTCACCGGCATGGGTAGAATCCGCCTCTTTCCAACCCAGCAATCGCAAGGAGTCGCCATGTCAAGCCCCACACCCGCCCCGCAGACATCTGACATCGACGCGGTGGAATCAGTCGTCTCCTCCATGCCGCTGGTTTTGCCATTGGCCGGCGCTGTGCTGATGTTCCTTTTGGCTTTCATCGCCGTTTCAATGGCCTGAGCGAACCTGATCGTCCTTTCCCAGACGAAAAAAAGCCACCGTTTCGGTGGCTTTTTTGTTGCGCGAGGGCTACCTGATCAGCGATCGCTGCGCGCCAACGCGGCATTCAGATCAGCCATCACCCGCGGGTCTGCCTGTGCAATTTTCCACAAGCGTGCGTCAGCCCGGTCCATCGCGGTGCGCGCGGACCAGGCGTTCAGCGCGGCCACGGCGCCCGCGGCCAAACGTCGTGCTGGCGCAGCAAACATTGCCAGCGCGACAAAACCAATCAACCACAGGGCAACCCAGGCTGCCAGCAGGTGACCATCGGCCCAGGTCTCAATCAGTTGGTCCGCCACCACCACGAGGGCCGACACCATGGCGGCCAGCAACATAACGCTCAGGCTGCGGGTACTGTCGAATTCCTTGCGCATCGTGCGTATCGTGCCGATGGCCGCTTCAACACGAACCACACCCGGATGCTGTGAGGGAAAACTGGGTTGAACAAAACTGGTCATGATGAATTCCTTACATTAATACCCAGCCTCAAGGGCCGGGGCATGGCATCATACTAGGGTTTACACTAATATGTTTCAACTTTATATATGTGATCCAATCTATTCACCATGGTGATTAATTACCCGTGAACCCCCTTAATTTCCGCACCCTTGACCTCAACCTGCTGCGCGTTTTCGATGAAGTGATGACAGAACGCAGTCTGACGCGGGCAGCACGCAAGCTCGCGCTGACACAACCGGCCGTCAGCAACGCGCTGCGGCGGTTTCGTGAGGCTGTAGGCGACGAACTGATCAAGCGCAGCGGCCAGTCCATGACCCCGACACCACGCGCACTGGCGCTTTGGCCCGCCGTGCGCGAGGCGCTGCGCGCCTTGCAGGAAGTGCTCACGCCGAGCAATTTTGTGCCGGCGCAAGCCAACACTACCTTTGTGCTGGCCATGGCCGACGCCACGGCGGCCCAGTTGATTCCGGGCCTGATTGAAATCATGGACCGCGACGCGCCTGGCGTCTCCATCCGCGTCGTGCCCCTGACCACGCGCGATCCGCGCCGCCTGCTTGACGAGGAAGTGGCGGATCTGGCGATTGGCTACTTCCCGGCCGCCTTCGCCGACCTCACCGCGCGCGAACAGGCGGGTGAGGTTGTCGCCTTCAGCCACCAACGTCTTTACAGTGGCGAATACGTGTGCGTGATGCGGCGCGAGCACCCACTGGCGAGTGAGCCGCTGACGCTGGAGCGCTATTGCGCCGCGCGCCATCTGCTGGTGAGTTTTTCGGGCCGCCCGTTCGGCTTTGTTGACGAGGCGCTGGCCGTATTGGGGCGCGAGCGCCGCATTGTGGTCACCGTCAACCAGTTCTTCACCGCCGGCAAGGTGGTAACGCACTCCAATCTGCTGACGGTGCTGCCGCGCCATTTCATCAACGGCACCGGCATGTCGGACCAGTTGGTATTGCGGGAGTTGCCATTTTCAGTACCGCCGGTTCAGGTCGACGCGCTCTGGCATCACCGCGTGCACCGCGCCAGCGCGCACCAGTGGCTGCGCACGAGCATCCTGTCGCTGGCGCAATCAGTCTTCGCTGCCTGAGCATGAAAATTCAACTGCTGTCGGACCTGCACCTCGAAGTTCACCCGCAGTGGGTGGCCACGCCGGCACCTGGCGCGGACCTGCTGGTACTGGCCGGCGACATCGGCTCCTACCAGGCCGGCTCGCTGCTGAGCGCAGCGCCTGAAAGAGACTTTGGTCTGAGCCGTTTCTCCCCCCGGCACGGCTGGCCGACACCGGTGCTGTTCGTTCCGGGCAACCACGAGTACGACACGCTCGACTTCGACCAGGCACACGACTGTCTGCGTGAAACCTGCCAGCGCCTGGGCATCACCTGGCTTGAGCGCGAAACCGTCACACTGACCGACCGCAGCGGCCAGGCCGTGCGTTTTATCGGCACCACTCTGTGGACCGACTTTGACGCGCTCGCCCCCGCGCCAGGCAGCAACGCAACAGCCAATCTACTGGCACAGCAACTCAAGGCCCGCGACAAAGCGTTTCGCGCCGCCAATTACTACCTCAAGAAAACCGCCAGCACGCGTGGCGGCGTGCCGATGCTGGCGCCCGCCGTGCGCGAGCAGGCCCTTGCCTGCCAGGACTGGCTAGGCAAAGCCCTGCTGAGGCCGTTCGAGGGAAAGACCGTGGTCGTCACGCACTTCGCGCCCAGTCTGCAAAGCACCGATCCGCGCTATGGACTCACGCCCGGCAGCGCCGGATTCTGTAACGCGCTCGATGACTGGTTGACACATGCGCAACTGTGGCTGCACGGTCACCTGCACGCGCCCAGCGATTATGTGAAGAACGGTTGCCGCGTCGTTGCCAACCCACTGGGGTATGCCAGGAAAAACGAGCAAGCCGCGTTCCAATCCACTTTGACGATCGAGCTTTGAGCCCGTGAGCCGCTACACTGTCGTTTTTGCAAGAGAGGCCCTGACATGAAGATACTTCTCGCCGTCGATGGCAGCCGCTATACCAAGAAAATGCTGGCTTACCTGGCCACTCACACCGAATTGTTCACACCCAACAACGAGTACACCGTCTTCACAGTGCAACCGCTGTTGCCGCCGCGGGCGCGCGCCGCCGTTGGCAAGGAAGTCGTCGACACGTACTACGCCGAGGAAGCTGAAAAAGTGCTGGCGCCGGTAGCGAAATTCCTGCTACGCCACGGCATTGACGCCAAGGGCAGCTGGAAGACCGGACCAGCCGGGCAAAGCATTGCCAAATTGGCCGACAGCGGAAAATTCGACCTGCTCGTCATGGGCTCACACGGTCACAGTAACCTGGTCAATCTGGTGATGGGATCGGTCGCGACCCAGGTGCTGGCGCATTGCCAGGTTCCGGTGCTGCTGGTGCGCTAAGGCGCGGCCCGCTCAACTCAGGGCCGCCGTGGCAGCTGCGGTCAAGGCGCTGCTAAGTGCATCCAGCACGGCCGAGTCCAGATTCCAGCAATGCCAGTACAACTCGACCGGCAAAGTGTGCCCGGTCGCGATGTCGACCAAGCGCCCATCCCGCAGATGCTCACGCACCAACAATTCTGGCACTACACTGACGCCCCAGCCAGCCAGGACAGCGCGCACCTGCCCTTCTGAACTGGGCACATAGAGCTGACGCAGAGCAACTTGCTGCAGCTTGAGCACACGCCCAACGAATTCACACTGCAAGTCATCCTTGCGGTTGAAGGCAATAAAGGGCAACGCACGGAAGTTCTGCGGCGACAGGCCCTGTGGGCAATATGTGGCGGCGTAATCGGCTTGTGCCACGGCCACATAGCGCATGGCACCCAGCGGCACCAATCTGCAACTTCGCAATGCCTGCTTGACGGTGGTCACACAGCCCAGCACGCGACCTTCGCGCAGCCATTCGATGGTGAAATCCTGATCGTCGGTGATGATCTCCAGGCCCAGGCCCTGACGCGCCAGGCCGCTGAGCGCCGGAACGGCCCAGGTGGCGATGCTGTCGGCGTTAACGGCAATCGAAATCCGCTCCTCGTCGCCAGCACTGCCCGATGCCCCGGGCGTCAGGTCTTTCAAGTCGCGCTCCAGATCAGCACGCAACAGGCGCATCTGTAGCGCGTGCTTGAGCAGCAAGCGTCCAGCCGAAGTGGGTTTGAGCGGGCGACTGCGCACAATCAGCACCGTTCCGACCTGCACCTCAAGCGAGCGCAGGCGCTGCGACACGGCGGACTGGGTGATTGACAATCGCAGTGCGGCACGCTCAAAACCGCCTTCTTCGACGATGGCGGCCAGGCACTCCAGGGCATTGGCGTCAAAAGTACTCATGGGACGAAGTCTGATTGATTTTGGAGGACTTGATCAAATTATTATTGACCGCGCATGGGTGCCGCCCAATCCAGGCGATCGAGCACAAACCAACGAAAAATCACGATTAATTGATAGCAAACGACAATATTTGCAGGAAGTGCTAAAGTATCGACTCATAAGGGGAGTGATCAAAATAATGGAATCAATGGAAATCAAAAAGACATTCTGCACGACACGGGAAGCCGCCGTGCTGCTCGGCGTATCGGTTGGCACGGTGCAACTCTGGGTTGAAACCGGTGTCCTGTCGGCATGGAAGACCGTCGGCGGCCACCGTCGCGTGATGCGCGATTCGGTTGATCGCCTGCTGCACAAAAAACCTGAAAGCACACCAGCGCCAGACAAGGTTGCTGCAGCGACGCCAGATGACCGGCCCCTGTCCATTCTGGTTGTCGAAGATGACGCTAATTTGTTGCGCCTGTATCAGGAAAACATGTCGCGCTGGCCCATGGCGCCCTCCGTCGCCTTTGCCAGCAGCGCCATTACCGGCCTGCTGATGATCGGCGCCAAATGCCCGGATCTTCTGGTGACCGACCTGCGCATGC
>SESG01005458.1_pt1 | contig 11904 bp, 22 predicted proteins | sample 3171421 | NCBI WGS metagenome assembly SESG01 (sample SAMN10866946, study PRJNA518727) | freshwater metagenome | biome: subpolar coniferous forest; feature: holomictic lake; material: water; isolation source: holomictic Lake 227, 6 m and 8 m depth | place: Canada: near Kenora, Ontario | collected... | reverse complement strand
ATTAATCCAAATTTAAAGTACACTTTATCTGTTGGTTTAGTATATGTACCACCAAAATTAACACCAACATTCCAAGGCGACACAATTCCACTGTTGACATCCCATATATCCATAAATTTATAGGTTGATGCAGTAAAATTTGTATTAACCGAACTCACCCACTTCCACGTTTTCTTTTCAATTTCTTTAAAACTTGTAATCATAATAGGGTCAATAAGTGTTTCAGGCGACTTGATGTGAACAAATGGATTAGTATTCTTAATCATTACACTTATTCTATTTTCAGGTGTCTTACTCGTCAACATAAACACACTATCATTCAATGAAACAGTATCTAAATATAAATTATACGGTTTCTTTGTTTGGAATCTCGATGATATTAAATACCATTGGTTCTCCTTACGAGCGATTCTTATCGTTGAATCTGATGGGTCGGGTGTTGAATATATGGTATCGTGTACTATAAGTGTGTTAGTTACATACTTTGTTATTATTAATGGTGTACTACCTTTTTCAACTAAATCCTTGTGTACTTTCAGTAATGAATCAAATTTCTTTTCATCAATATATGATATAATCTTCCAACGCAAACTATCTAATTGGTAAGCTGCACCGATTTTGTTTGCATCTAATTGTGCTTGTAATACATCTTTCTCAAGATTGTGTTTAACAATTAGATGATATGTTACCCCACCCATTACTATTGCTATAAATATAGCTATACTAATGAGATATGTTTTTAATGTAATGTTCATATTACTTCTCCTTAATCAAAGTACGTTGCTACTCTTTTAACTACTTGATTTTGTTTATATTCTTCTATAGCTTTTAATGCTTCATCATATGTTTCATATGATAATTTAAAATGTATATCTTGACCACTATAATAATGAATGTCACCACTCGGCACCATTAATCCATACTGAACATCATATCTAATCGTTCCATTTTTTAATGTTTCTTCAACTATTCTAAAATGTTTTTCTGATTTCTCTATTACTATTTCTTCTTGTTTCATAACTATTTTTCCTTATAAAAATTATCTATATATTTTTGTAATTGTCGTATTTCTTCATTAGTCGATGGATGGTCAACTTTTATTGCTTCAGCTAATGTAACTTTTCTTGAATGTTCCCATCGAGTTCCACATTCTGCACATACATATTCCTTTTCAAGTTTCCAAATAAATGGTCGTCTTGTTAAACAATTAGGACACATTGTTTTTTCATTTTCTAAAAATGGTATCGTACTCATAATTATGGTTTTCTCCATTTATATTTTGATAATTCATATACTCTATACATTGAATAAGGCCAAGTAAATGTATTAACTACAATCATACTTAATCGTAAATACCATTTATACATAGCCGTATATTCAATTATATATTCTGTTTGTTTATATGAACAGTATATTGCCCATAAAAATCCAATAACTAAATATCCATATAATGTCCACATAACAATTTCTCCTTAAAAAATTTATTTGATTTACTTCCTTTTTTTAACTGTTGAAAGATATATTTTACTACTTCAACATTAACTGCATTCCCTAATGCTTCATATCGTCTCGTACTTGATATTCCTTCTGTCCAATTAATAGGAAATGATTGTAATTGTTCTACTTCTTTTATAGTTATATTTCTACTTTCACCTATCAGTTTATGTATCATATAAACTACACTCAAATACTCTCTTGAGTTACCTTTCCGAGAATATGCTTGAGTTATCGCTGGACATTTATTAAAATCCTTTATTAGTGATACATCTAATTTATTACTAACCTTATCTAATAACGTTATATCACTTTCACCTGTCTTTTCTAATATATCTTTAAATGTAATATTTTTCCTATCGGTATCAACGTTCTGTATTGGAAAATTACACCAAAATAGTCGTCTTCGTTTCTGTGCTGAAAAATGTCGAGCATCTAACATTACAGGTTGGACACCTAATATATTTGTTATGACATCTTTATCTTTAGTACCCATCGAAGCGACATTCTCTAATATAAAGTATTTTGGTTTTTTTATTTTAAGTATTTCTACAAAATAATAAAACAGTTTACTTTTTTGACCGTCTAATCCTTCTCTCGTTCTCCAATTTACTGTACTAAAATTTTGACAAGGACTTCCACCGAATAATATATCAAAATCAGGTATATCTTTTATTTTAACTTGTGTGATGTCACCGAAATTTTTATGTGATGGAAAATGATTTTCATATACCTTTATTGAGTATGGATTTATTTCTGAATAGCCTACACATTCAGTATCTTTGAAAACGGAATGAATACCTTTTTCAAATCCACCGATGCCTGAAAACATACTAAAATATTTCATTTATCTATTATTTAAATCGTCTACAATTAGACCAAAAAATTCTTCTTTTAATTTACCTAAAGTTTTAAAAATGTTTATGGTATTTTCTCTATACATTTTATTTTTAATATATAATTCTTCTTCTTGGACATTTACTGAATATTTCTCTAAAAATTTATTTGTTAAATCATATAACACACAAAATTCATTATGTAATTCTTTATTATCCATAGTTATTTTCCTGTACTACCAAATCCACCTTCACCTCTTGTTGAGTCTGAAAGATTTTCGACCATTTTAAATGAGAATGGTTCATAATTTCTTTGACAAATTTGAAATAATCTTGTACCTTTTTCAACTGTATATGGAGTATCTGATAAATTCTTTACCGCTCCAATTATATTTCCTCTGTAACCCGAATTGTGAATTAAAAATCCATTTGCGAAAAAATTGTGATTATTTTTCACTATTAAATCATAACTTTGCTTTTTTACTTTATTTATTTTATTTATTTTTGATAATTTCATTTATTTTTTTCTCCAATTCATCTATTGTTTTAATGATATAATAATTTTTATATAGTTTTTTTGTATATTTCTTTTTTAATTTTACTCGTTGTGGATTTAAATTAAATCCTTTCATTTCAATAATACTTTCAGTATTATTTTTAAATTTAATTAAAAAATCGGGTACATAAATTCTATCCACACCATTTTCATCTACATATTTAATTCTTATTCCATGTTTATTTGTCCAATTCAATACATTATCATTTTCATCCAAATACATCATAGTTTTTTCTTCAAGACCCGACATATAATAAAATTTATCTTTTTTTCCAAAATACCATCCAGTTTTAAATCTCCCATTATGATATGTAGTTAATTCACCGTCAGCATATTTTTTTGATAATGTTTCACTTATTTTTTTTCGAGATTCATCATTCAATATAATTGGATTATATTTCCAACGGTCTTTCATTATTTTAGACATTCTTATACTGTGGTTTTTACAATTCACATCATTATATTTATTTCTTCCAGTTAAATGTTGTTTATTTTTTTCTCCAATACCTTTAACTCTCTCATCATCATTTTTTGTTTTCCCAACATTCCAAACTGTTATTTTACCTAATTTATAGTTTTCTTTTAAAGTATTACTTATTTTATTTCTTATTTTTTCTGTATGTAACTTTTTAAGGTGTCGTGTTTTAAAATCCAAATCTTCAGCCCACCGTTTAGTCATTTGATTACTAACATTTTTTGATATTTTTTGTCTATATTCAGCACTATACACTTCTGCATTATATAATTTTTTATATTCATCGACAGATATATTATGTATTTTCGTTATATGCCTATGTATTGAATGATTATTCTCTAAATTACATATTTTACATTTAATCATTATATTCCCCTATATGTTGTATCTATCATTTAATAATAAGTATAGCGAAATACAAAATTAATCTAAAAAATATATATTATCTTCTAAAGAAATATCCTTTGCTAATTTCCAACCCGTATCAGTAAATATCGGTGTATTTTCAGTAACTTCAAGTATTCCATTATCCGTTTCAAATTGTAATAATTCCAAGTCGCCCTTATCTATAATCCCCTCCAACACATCCTTTTCGATATTACCATTATTTTCACTATATAAAATATCAGTAATATTTAAATTTTTAATGGATTTATCACCATCAATTGTTTTAATCATCATATCTTCCGAAAAACAATCTATTAATCCTATTGAATTAGCCATAATTAATGGTGTTTTTGAAATAGAACTTCTTGGAAGTAATAGAAAAGTTTCATTATATGTATCATATTGAACTTTCATAGAATTCATACCACCACGTAATTGTGGATATGGCATCTGTTTTACCATTTCACATTGAATATGATGGTCAACAAATACAGTAGACCACGCTGGAATTTTAATTTCATTAGGTACAAAGAGGTCTAAACCAGAGTCCCCTTCGTGATATGTAGAATGGTTTATATAAAACTGTTTTACGTCATCGTGTAACGTCTTAATTGATAAAATGTACATAACTTTATTCCTTTTTTATTTTAATATAACGTTTTTTTTATTAAATGTCAAGAACTAAATTTATTTAGGAGACCATTTTATTCCACCCCCAGTAAAATATTCAGATTGAGGTTCGGGTGTAGTATTAGTAATATTCTCACCATATATATTTATGTTATCAGATATTGGTGTTTCAATAGAGTCTTCCATATGATGATTTCTATTCTCTTCTATCTGTTTTTCAACACTATCCATAAGTTCTTCAATATTTTGTTTATCTATCGGTTCATCTGGTAAATCTTCACTATTAACCACAAACCACTCCTTTTCTATTTTTTTAACTTCATCAATATGTTCTTTTTCAATCTGTATATCTGTTTTAAATTCAATTGGTAGTTGTTCATTATTATTTGTTTCAAAATTACCACCATCAAGTGTCATAAATTTTTGATTTTTATGTTTTTCTTCAAACTCATTATCAATTAAATCCCAATATCCGTTATTAAGTGCATCTACAAATTCTTTAGGCATCGGTTTTTGATTTTCAATCATTGTTGGAATGTCGACTAAACCATCTGGTAATTGTTTTTGTTCTTTACGTACCTCATCAATTTCCTTTTGAACAAAGGTTTGTATGATATCATCTGTCGGATTTTCTAATATTTTCTGTAATTCTTCGGTTGGTTTTGGTTTCTTTTTTAACCAAGACCACATTTTTGAAATGGGTTCTTCGTGGTGTTCGTTATTTTCTTCTATTTCTTCATTCTGTTTAAACGCTATATTAGCTCCGATTATCATAGTCACTGCTAATGGGTCAAACACAAATATCAATAATAGTATAAAGATATTAACAACTTTATTCATTGGTAATCCGGTTAAATCAGAAAGATATTTAAGTGGGCCAATTTCACCACTTATATTTTCTGAATTAATGGAAAGAACTTGACTGCTTATTTCATTTATTTTATCGTTCTTTACACGAATATTTGAATCTAATTGACTAATTTCATTATTGGTTTTATTTATTAAATCTTCAGTTCGTTTAGCAACTACATTTTGTTTTCTATTATAAAGAGTATCAAGTCTTGTTTCTTGTGTTTGTCTTAAATTAGTTAATGTATTGTATCTATCTTGTAATCTACTCACATCAATAGAGTCCAACACTTTTTTTTGATTTAATGTTGTTATTTCATTTGTTCTTTTTTCATATTTTGTTGCAGTATCTTGATATGCCGAAGACAGGTAACCATAAATACCTCCGCTTGTTATAATCATAAGAACTATAATAGCAACGGACATATAAAATTTCATTCCTTTATTTACTTTTATCCAATATCGGTATAGAAATGAGGCTAAAACAAGTTTGGCAAACTCTAAACTTCCTGCCATAAAGATAACTTGTATCTTAGCTCCTGCAAATAGTTGTGATAATCCAAACACACTAAAAAATGCGGATGCAAATGCGACTAATAATGCTGAAAACCCTATCAAGTATGGGAATGTACTTTTCTTTTTATTCATTTTTTCTCTCTAATAGTTTATAGTACATATAAATATAAAAATCTCTAATTTTCATAGAGATTTTATATATTGTATGGTATTAATGCCTTATTATGAGTCTGATATGTGTTTTAGTATGATTCGTTTATCAAATCCACCTCGTTCTTTTCTTTTTTTAGATTTTTCTATAATAAAATTACGTTCACTTACACCATATACCTCTAATGCTATAGTTTCACATATTTCAACTATATCATACAATTCTTCCACTCTATCTTTTGGTGTTTGTGCCGTGAAATATTCCTTCATCTCTTCTTTTAATTTTTTATCTAAATAAATTGGAAAGTTTTCATTAGTACATTCAGTTATTTTAAAACTTTTTCCATTACGCTTCATTATTTCCGGAATCTTGTCCCGAATTAACTTGTTGTATGTCTTCTTCATTTTTGATTTCCTCGTGAATTTCTTCAAAAATAGCATCTTCTATTTTATTACAAAAGAATAACATATTATTCTGTTGTATTACTATATCAGAAAATGTTATCCTTTTGTAATGTTCTACATCTATTTCAGTATTAGTAAAATTTTTTGTATGATTTACTAAATATTTATCGTTGTTTACTGTTATTATCATTTTGTTTATAAAATTTCGTCAACAAAACCATTTTCTAATGATTTCACTGCATCAAAAAATGAATCAGTTGATAATATTTTTTTCCATTCATCATTATCTTTAATATTAGTGTGTTGTTTAAAGATTTCAACAATTTTTTCTTGTAGTCCTTCACCCCAATTTAATCTATTCTTTTCATCAGAAATTTTACCGATTGAAAATGTACTCATTTGGTGAAACATCATTGTTGAGTGTTTTGTAATATATCTTTTTCCAGTGGCACCGACAGACATAACTGTTGCGGCGGACATACTTATTCCCTCAACAAAAGTATTAACTTTTACTTTTACTCTACTTCTGATACCATCATAAAACTTTAAACAAGATGTAACATCACCACCACCCGAATTAATATAAATGTTTATATCTTTCTTATCATCAATAGCTTCTAAAATTTCCATATATCTTAAAAGTCTATCAATTTCATAATCACACACATCACTATTAAAATATAAATTTCTTTTGGAAGTATTGATTTCGGATAAGAGATTATAATCTTTAATTGCATTTTCAATAAATATCTTATTTTGATTTATTGGTTCATCTTTCTTAGCTACAACTTTCGTCTCTGATTTTTTCATTTGATTTTCCTTAAAAAATGGGTTAGTTTTATAGCTAACCCATTTATTTTTGTCTGATTAAAGTAACATTTATTTAATTTCGATTTTGGTTTTAGCATCTTTGGCCATAACCTTATCCTTTTTAGGAACACTAATAGTTAAGTAGTTATCTTTATATAGTGCACCAATATTCACACCATCAATTAACTCTGGGTTAATATGAAAACATCTTGTAAATGACGACTGTTTAATTTCTTTAAGAATCCATCGTTCTTGCTCAGAATCTTTTTTTTCTTCATTATGTATTTTCTTTTCACCTTGAAGTTTTAAAATACCAGTTTGATGGTCATATTCAACTTTTACATTATCTCTATCAATACCGGGAATCTCAGCTACAATCAAAAATTCCGATGCGGTCTCTTTTACATTGACTTTTGGATATGATGTTTTATCAAAATCAATATTGAATTCATTTACTAATTCGGGAAATTGATGTGACATAATTGAATCGAATAATGATTCCATTGGTGTAAATAAATCATCCTTATTAAAGAATGAGTTAATTAAATTACTACGTGTGTTACCGAAAGGTTTTAGTGCATTTTTCATAACAAATACCTCCATTTGTTTTTAATTATTAAATTAATCAATTAAAGCGAAAATCCCCATATAGAGCGACTTTCTGAAAATAAGTATGTTTTTTCTAAAAATATTAACATCTTTTATTTTTTAAAAATTCCACCAAACATATGATTTACCAATATAAATTGGGTCAGATAACGATGATTGTTGTGTGTATATTAATATTGTATATTGTCCACCGTAACTGAAAGTCATTTTTTGATATACATAATCAAATTTCTTCCCTGGATTATAATAAGTATATTCAGTTACATATGAATCACCATAATATACATAGAATGTCACATATTTTGCAGTACTTACATATGGTAAGTGTAATAACCCATATACATAACACGAATTTGAATTACAATTGAATTCTGAATATGAACCAATCGGTAGTCCTTTGCTTGATACATCATTACAGAAGTCGAATTTTGCTCCATCTACTTGAGCGAATAAAAACGTACTTAATACGGTAAACATCAATAATACTACTAATAATAACTTTTTAATTTTGTTCATTTTAATTTCCTTTAAATTTATAATAATTTTTACTTATTTACCCGTTGTTGTAGATTCACTGTCTTTAGTGTAATAATAATCTACATTTGAAATTGTTGCTATAACACCTCGACCTTCTTCATCAGATAATACAAATTTTGCATACATTGATTTATCATTACCACTAAATACAAGATTTACTTCATTCTTTGTTTCAGAGGATACTATAAATGCGACTGAATTTACTGTACCTGTACCACTAATAAATGTTCCTTGTTTTTTACTAAAATTTAATACCATTGTTTCTGTGCCAGGTGATTTCTGTTTCCAAGTTCCGTTTAATTTGTCTGATGCTGTTTTTGATAAACAACCAATCATTGATGTGGATAATACCAACATAACTAATAACATTGATAATGTTTTTTTCATAACTGTTTTCCTTTCCATTAAGGGTTTAAGTTTATAACTATTTTTTGTTTCTAAAAATCGTGGAAGCGCCGGGAGTTGAACCCGGGTCTTATAAAAAATCCATTAGAACTTACTACACTCATACTTGATTCTTGTGTGTCATCGTATTCCCAAAAATCAAGAAAAACTGATACGATTATCCATCGGCTTATTTTAAAACGTCCTTTAGCTATACGTTTAATCTCATTGAAACTTATTTAATAGGGTGTTCAACTTGATTTAGTATTTAACCCCATACAAGTGCTACAATTAAGCAGCTACACTGTAAAGAACTTCGTCTTTTGCATTTATGTTTGTGTTAGGTTTAAGGAGTTTCTAACATTCTCCGAGTGCTATTCTAACCAATCTGATATAATCGAAACCATTTCGCTCCCAATTATATATCAAAATAACCAGTGTCATTCATACCATCATCAAAATCTTCATTATCTTCATCTGAATCGTCTTCATAATAGAATTTATATAATGTCCCATCACCATCATTTAAATTTAATTGATTAATAGGTATAAATCCTAATGACGCAATTTTTTCTATAAGTAATGTGATTAATGTTTTATTTTTAGAACACAATACTAAAAGACCACCTTCCTTTTCTACATATAAATCCTTCATAGTTTCAGATAATCTTGACATCGTCTCATTTTTATAAGGCATAGATTTAATCATTTCAACAACATTAAATAAGTGACTCAATCTAAAATCTTTCATACTACCAAAAAATCCTATACCCAAATTAAATTCATCCTTTGGGGGCGATGGTGGTGATAATAAATCGTCTTTAAATTTCTTATTTAATCTATCAATTATTAATTCTTCATCTGCGGTAAATTTTCTTTTTGATAATGTATTATATAAAGAGAAAGTATTAACTGATTCCTTAATAAGAAGTCCTTTCTTATTTCGTTTAGAATCATCGTGTAATTCTTTCCATTCAAATATACCAATATCCTCAATTGAAATTACATTATATTCTTGGTCTGTATATATCATATTAAATTCCGTTCTTTTAATATAAATATATTAAATTTAATAATCAAGACCATTTTTTATAAAATAAAAATTAGCTTTCATCTCCACTCATTATTATTACAACTTTACTTACCAACCCATTTTTTGTTGAAAACGGATAACTTGTTACTATACGAGTTGATTTACATTCGATATTATCAAATTCACAATCATCTAATAATATTACAGTATCATCAGGTAAATTATTTATAATTTGTTTTAATTCTTTTACATTCATTTTTTAACAACTATTTTAAATTTTTCATAAAATTCATCAATTTCTCTTACATATTGTTTCATAGGTCTATCAGACAACCCCAATTCATCAACACGTTCATATAATACCATTACGTCATAGTCATTAGACGTAGTTTTATTGATTATTGTTTCATTTAAAACCCTATATAATTTACCTGTTTTTTTATTTTCTACTATTTTAACCATTATTATATCCCCATTTTTGTTCATTATAATATTCTGTCATAAGTTCATTTCTATGAAACTTCTCATGACATACTTTAGAATATTCATAGAACATTAAATGCAAACAATCTTTCGGACATAGTATCCTATTTCGATTGTACTTGTCTATAAAATATTGTTCAGTACTTTCTGTTTTATGTTTTATTACTTTAGATTTTAAATAACAACTAAGTTCTCGTTTCATAATTTTGTCATTTCATCAAAACATTCTTTACATATAAAACCAGTATCCTTTATCTTTATTTCAGTTGGATAATCACCACATTCTTCACACATCTTTACATATGGTTGTTTATTTTCAACTTCAAATGAACTATCATGTGGATATAATTTACCACCGATTACGTTTAAATTTTCATCTACAATTATTTTAAGTTTGTGTATATATTCACCATACTCAAATATTTTATATCCATCTTCTCTTGTAAATCCCAATTCTTTGGCATTAAAACTTAAATCAGTATCTTTATATGTATCAATTACTATTGTTGTTGTTTTCATCTTCTATTTCCTTTTTAGCTTTCTCTACTACATCTTTAATAAAAACTTGTGTTCTTCTTTGACCGATTATCTTACCACGTGTTCCATCAGATAATGTTTCATATTCATAACAATTACCAATTTCTCTATATAATATTTCTTTTATCTTTTCAAATAAATCATACTCTTTTCTCAAAATGTTTTTATCGTCAGAAAAACTATCGTGCCATAAAGAATAAATGTATTCTTTAGTTTGGTAGTCTATTAATGAATGATTAGTACCATATCTTTTTTTTCCATCATTATTGGTATAACTCATTTGTTGTTGGTGTGGGTATATACTTGATGTACTTACTGGCACTGAATGACCACGTTCTGTTATTATTGTTATCGGTATTAAGTCTCTTGTCATAACTATTTTTCCTTTAAACTAAATACCCCTACGAATAGGGGTATATTTTATTTATTTAATTCCATTTTTAAAAAATATTCATCTACATCACCATCTAAATTATTATCATTATCAAAATATGTAGTTGTTTTATATATATCATCAATATAAATTTCATATACATTAAATTCGCCAGAGTCTTCTGATGATATATATTTAATGGTTATTTTATGTGATTCATTTAATAATGATTCTATGAATTTTTTTCATTTTGTAATTTTTTATGTTTTCTTAAAGTATTTCCTAACATATATAATCTTCGTTTTTCTTTAAATTCATCAGACATTTTTCTACCTCTATTTGCATTACCTATTTTTTCTTTAGTAATATCTGATATGTGTTGACCCAATTTACTTTTATTTCCTTTATTTGCAGTACTTATTTTTTGTTTAATTTCATCGGTCAATTTTCTTTTTGTACCAAAACACCCAAAACCACCTAACGCTAAATTATAACCGATATTTTTATTTGTCGAATCTAACGTTTTAATCCAAAATATTTCAGCTTCATTTAATTCTTCAATAGTATTACATTTTTGAAGTATTTCTTTAGTGAAATTTTTTCTACCATATTTTTTAAAAGCGTTTCTTAAATAGACGCCCGAACCAAGATATGATTTATTGTTATTTATGTCTTGACCAATATAGATTTTACCATTAATCTTATTTGTTGTTTTGTAAATTATCATTAGACTTCTCCGATGTTAACTTATCAACAATAAGACTATCAATCCACAAATTCAACTTTAAATTCCGTTTATCACAAAATTTCTTAGCTTCTTTATGTGTATTTACTGTTATT
>SESG01009625.1_pt1 | contig 11909 bp, 3 predicted proteins | sample 3171421 | NCBI WGS metagenome assembly SESG01 (sample SAMN10866946, study PRJNA518727) | freshwater metagenome | biome: subpolar coniferous forest; feature: holomictic lake; material: water; isolation source: holomictic Lake 227, 6 m and 8 m depth | place: Canada: near Kenora, Ontario | collected... | reverse complement strand
AGCAAAAAACTTGCACGGCCCCGAGGATTTTCGTATCCTCTGGTAAACAGGGTATGTACAGTATATTTCTAAACTCATATGTCAGCCGCGTTACTTAGGGCGCGAGAAGCCGGTCAAGGATTTTTTTGCGATGAAGTTCTCTTTTCCTGAGCAGGCGGCTCTTCTACCGACACTCGTGCTGCTGGCGACCTGCCTTTCGCCACTGGGGGCGGCGGCGCAGCAAAAAGTGACGACGCCAGCAGACAAATCGGCGCCGCCAGCCATAGAGCCAAAGCCGAGCGATCCCCAAAAGTTGAACACCGCGGCGCCTGCCTGGACGGTGAGTTGCGTCTCTTCCGGACGCGCTGCGGTTGCCAACTGTGCGATGGAGCAGCGCCTGTTCGCCAAGGAAACAGGGCGTCTGCTGTCGATCGTTGTGGTGAGCGTTCCGGGCAATACCCGCCAACCGGTCCTGTGGCTGCACCTGCCCACCGGCATTGCCCTACAAGAACGCATCACCCTGACCATCGACGCCGAACCGCCCCGGCCAGTGGTCGTGCAGTCGTGCGACGAGCGCAGTTGCGCCGTCAGTATGCCGGTCACGCCCGGTCTCCTGGCAGTCTTGAAGAAGAGCCAGACGATGACCGTCAATGCAGTCTCGGCCACCCGGGAAACCATGGTCTTTCGCCATATGCTGACCGATTTCACCGTCAGCTATGACGCGATTCAGTGAGTAGTCAACGTAAGGTATCGACGGTCCTCTGGTTCGCTATTCTTTTAGGTGGCGTGTCGAGTCCGACCATCGCGTCTGCCGAATACGACCAAACGCCGGCTACCGGGCAGGAATGGCGTATACAATATGGCTCTGGTGGTAATGGGAGCCATGGCCACAATATGAGTGCGTGTAGTGGCTGGGTTTCCGATGGTGGCGGCGGGGGCACCGGCCCGGCGTATAGCAATGGTTACTCCTACAATGTCCCAACCGCCGATCAGTATAACTATCAAGGCGTTCTTTGGGTGGGTTCCACCGGTGGAAATGGTGGCAGCGGCGGCCATGACGACGGATGCGGCAATAACGGCGGCAACGGCGGTCCCGGCGCTAGCGGCGGGACGGTGCTTGTGGATATCGGCGGCGCCTATGCCGCTGGAGCTGTAACCAACCTTAGCGGGTATGCCGTCTATAGCACGGGTGGGAATGGCGGGAACGGCGGGGATACCAAGTCGGACGGCAAGAAATCCGGCAATGGCGGTGTCGGCGGCAATGGCGGGGCGGTGACGGTTTATAACTCCATGCGTTTGGAAACGCAGCAGGACAGGGCTTTCGGGATTTGGGTGCAGAGCGCGGGCGGGGCGGGAGGCAGCGGCGCCGATTCCCAAGCCTTTTTTTCCGGGCAAGGCGGGCACGGGGCCTTGGGCGGCAATGCGGGGACGGTCACTATCTGGAATTACGCCCCAATCTTGACGTGGCGGGCGACACCAATCTTCGCGCAAAGCATCGGTGGTCCGGCGGGCGGCGGCGGCGACGGCAGCGGGATCGTTGGCGGCTATGGCGGCAGCGGCGGCGGCGGCGGCAACGCGTCAACGGTAAACGTCTACAACTACGGGGCGTTGCGAAGCACCGACAAGCCGGGCATGGCCGGTATTTACGCGCAGTCGGTCGGTGGCGGTGGCGGCGATGCCGGAATGAGCAACGGAACCGGAGCGATGGGCGCCTGGGGGGGCGTCGCCGGCAATGGCGGCTATGTGAGCGTCTGGAATGAAGGCGCCCTTACGCTCGGCAGCACATCCTCGACCGGCGTCTTCGCCCAGTCCATCGGCGGCAGCGGCGGTAGCGGTGGCTTGGCGTTGAGCGCGAGCGTTGTTTCCTCCGTCGTTGTTGGTGGGCAGGGCGGCGATGGTGGCGATGGCGGCTGGGTAAGAACAACCAACAAGGGCGATGTCTGTGTCGGGAAGAGTTGCGGAACCAATGTGCCGGACGCCCCAAGCGCCGGCGCTGCGCACGGTATCCTGGCCCAAACGGTCGGTGGTGGTGGCGGGTTGGGCGGCTTTGGCGTTGCGGCCTCGGGATCGTTGCTGCCGACCGGAACCGTGGCCATCGGCGGCTCGGGTGGCGAAGGCGGCGTGGGAGGGGTCGTTGTCGTCAGCAATATGGGGGCGATCCGCACCGAGGAGGTGAATTCGGCCGGCATTTTGGCGCAATCCGTCGGCGGCGGCGGTGGTTCGGGCGGCGGCGCGATTTCGGTGTCCATGTCCGCAGGCGCGGCGGCGGCCATCTCGATGGGCGGTACTGGCGGCAAAGGCGGCAGTGGATCGGTGGTCGCCGTCAACTGCAACAGTTATAGCGGGTGGGGACTGACCGGCGCGTGCGACCCGTATTTCAGCGGCGGCGTCGTCGGAATTGCAACCGCACCCAGCCCATCCAAGCACATTGCCACCAGTGGCGAGGGGTCGCCCGGCATCGTCGGGCAGTCGATTGGCGGCGGCGGCGGTTCGGGCGGCTATGCCATGAGTTATACCGGGGCCGGGCTGGGCGCCTTGGCGTTCTCCTATGGCGGGCGCGGCAGTGTCGGCGGCTCGGGGGGGAGTGTTTTTGTCGGCACCAATGGCGTGCAAGTGGCGACGACCGGAGACGATTCCCCCGGCGTGTTGGGACAATCCATCGGCGGTGGCGGCGGTAGCGGCGGGGCAGCCATTAGCGGCGCCATCTCTCTTGGTGCGTCGTTCTCCTTGGGCCTGGGCGGTTCGGGGGCTGGTGGCGGCGCGACCAATGGAGCCGACGTTGTGAACCCTGGCGGCGTCATCACCACCGCAGGGGCTCGGTCCCCGGGCCTGCTGGTGCAGTCGATTGGCGGCGGCGGTGGTTCCGGTGGCGCCTCCATCGCCGCGAGCGCCGGAATGCAACTTGGGGCCTCCATGGCGGTGGGCGGCAGCGGTGGTGGTGGCGGGTGGGCCTATACGGTGAACGCCATCAACGCGAACTGGGTGTCCGCAGGCGGTGGAAGCGGGGCTATCACCACCACCGGCTATGGCTCGTCCGCCATTCTGGCGCAGTCCATCGGCGGCGGCGGCGGCAATGGCGGCATGAGCACGTCGGGCTCACTGTCGTTTGGCGTGGCGGCGGCGGCCAGCATCGGCGGTGTCGGCGGGTCCGGCAACACCAGCGGCGCGGTCAACGTCAACAATAGTGGCGTGCTGACCACCACCGGCGGCGGGGCCGCGGCGATCCAGGCGCAATCCATCGGCGGCGGCGGCGGCAATGGTGGCTATGCTGTGGCTGGCAGCATGGCAAGTTCGGTCGGCGTGTCCTTCGGGGTGGGCGGGACCGGCGGCGGCGGCGCGGCCAGCGGCGCCGTTGATGTCCATAATTCGGGCACCATCATCGTTTCCGCCCCCACCGTCGGCAATGCCCCCGGCATTCAGGCCCAATCCATCGGCGGCGGCGGCGGCAATGGCGGGTTCGCCGTGGCGGGGGCGATAACCATGGGCGCCACCATCGCGGTCGGTCGCGGCGGCGACGGCGGCGCGGGCGGCACGGCCAACTCCGCCACCGTCACGAACGCCGGATCGATCACGGTCGAAGGGCCGCTTTCACCCGGCGTGATGGCGCAGAGCATTGGCGGCGGCGGCGGTTCGGGCGGTTTTGCCGTGGGCGGCGGCGTTTCCAACGGCGTCACCCTCTCCACCTCTCTCGGGGGGGCAGGCGGCGGTGGCGGCAGGGCCAGCGGCATTGTGGTCGATACCTCGAAGGGCTCGGTGACGACCAAGGGCAACCAATCGCCGGGGATTGAGGCGCAGGCGATCGGCGGCGCTGGCGGCGCTGGCGGCTGGAGTTTCGCGGGTTCGCTCGGCAGCGGCGTCGCGGCCTCGGTCGGTCTGGGCGGCTCCGGCGGGGCGGGCGCTTCGGTGCTGTATCCGGTGAGCGTTTACGCCTTGCACGTTACGACCAGCGGCGAGTTGTCGCCCGGCGTGCTGGTACAGTCGATCGGCGGTTCGGGCGGTGCCGGCGGCTTCAGCGCCGCAGCGGCGGGTTCGGGCGTCGTGGCCCCCGTCGTGACGGTGGGCGGCAGCGGCGGCGGTGGCGGCGCTGCGAACACGGTTGTGGTGTCGGTCAGTGGCCAGGTCACGACCGACGGCGCGCAATCTTCCGGCATCATCGCCCAGTCGATCAGCGGCAACGGCGGCAGCGGCGGCTCGGCCATCGCCGGAACGGCGGTCATCGCGCCCAGCAACGTCGATGTCTCGGTTGGCGGCGCCGGCGCGACCGGCGGTAGTGGCGGGTGGACCAAGGACGCCGGGTCGGTCACTCTCACAAGCACTGGCGGGGTGGCAACGGCGGGTTACGGCTCCATGGGCCTTCTGGCCCAATCCATCGGCGGCGGCGGCGGCAATGGCGGGTCGAGCCGCGCCTACAGCGCAGCGGCGTCGTCCAGCGACAACACGACGGTGGCGGCTTCGGTGGCGGTTGGCGGCGCTGGCGGACCCGGCGGCAACGGCTTATCGGTGTATCTGGTGCAAAGAGGGTGGCTCACGACCGGCAACGGCGCGACCGGCAGCGACCTTGCCGCCGGCATCGTCGCGCAGAGCATCGGCGGTGGCGGCGGCAATGGCGGCTCGGCCGACGCCAACGCCATTTCGACCAACATCGCGGCCTCGGTCGCGGTGGGCGGCGCCGGCAGTGTCGGTGGCAATGCCGGCTCGGTGACGGCGACGAGCAACTACGGCTCGGAAAGCGGCGGCGTCGTCACTTACGGCGCGCAGGCCCCGGCGATGCTGGTGCAATCCATCGGTGGCGGCGGCGGCAATGGCGGCTGGGCGCAAAGCAATGCATCGAGCAACAAATACGCCGTTGCGGTGGCCGTCGGCGGCGCGGGGGCCGGGGGGGGCAGCGGGAGTTCCGTCAGTGCTGAGCCGGGCGGTCAATTGGTGACCTATGGCGCCAACTCCGCTGGCGTATTCGCCCAGTCGGTGGGCGGCGGCGGCGGCAATGGCGGGGCCAGTTCGGCGGTCGCCACCGGCAAGCAGGGCGGCGCCGTCACAGGGGGAGTGGGCTCCTACACCGGCGCCGGTTCATCAACGGCCAACAGCCTCGCTTCGGCCGGAACCGACGCAACCGCCCCCTCGGGCAGCAACGCCCCGCCCGATAACGGCATCGCCGCCTCACTCAGCATCGGCGGTTATGCTGGCGGCGGGGGCGATGCCAACACGGTTTATGTCGGGAGCAGTGCCAAGATCACGACCTATGGCGCGGTGTCACCCGGGATTTTCGCGCAGTCGGTGGGCGGCGGCGGCGGCAATGGCGGGTCGAGTTCGTCCAATGCCGATGGCGGCAAATACGCAGGTTCGGTAAGCCTGGGCGGTGGCGGCGGCACCGGAGGGAACGCCTCGACGATTTGGGCGTTTAGCTACTACCCAATTTACACCACGGGGGCGCAATCGCCCGGCCTTTTTGCGCAGTCGGTGGGCGGCGGCGGCGGTAATGGCGGCGAGGCATCGAGTACTGCGGGCAGTGGCGGAACGGCGGCGATGTCGTTCGGCCTGGGCGGCCGCGGAGCTGGCGGCGGCAGCGCCGGTAATCTTGAGGTGTATAATAGAGCCTCGATCACCACCGCCGGAGCCAATGCCGCCGGTATGTTCGCCCAATCGGTGGGCGGTGGCGGCGGCAATGGCGGTTCCGCCCTGGCGGCGGCGACGGTGGCCGACCCCCCGGCGGGTGAGTCCCCGACCAGCAGCGCCAGTACCGGCACCCTGTCCGGGTCTTCCTCGGCTTCCAGCACCAATGCGGCGGCGGGGCAGGATGCCTCGGGCAACAAGGGCAGTCAGTCCGGTGCCGATGGTGGCACGGCGTTGAGCATGAGCATCGGCGGTGCCGCAGGCGGCGGCAGCCCTGGCGGCTCTGTGTATCTCGAAAACAACGGACCGATCAAAACCGGCGTGGATACCGCCAGCCCCGGCAACGCACCAGCGATTTTTGCGCAGTCGGTGGGCGGCGGCGGCGGCAATGGCGGCTCAAGCACCACCAACGCCGATGCTTCCAAAACCGCGGTGGCGCTCTCTCTCGGCGGCGCGGGCGGCGGCGCGGGGGCTGGCGGCAGCGTGACCGTCAACTCCTACAGCGCGCTCGAAACCAGGAGCAGTTCGTCTTCGGCCATTTTCGCCCAATCCGTCGGTGGTGGCGGTGGCAACGGCGGGGCGTCCAGCTCCACCGCGGGCAATGGCGGCACGGCGTCTATCGCCCTCGGCCTGGGCGGCTCCGGGGCGGGGGGCGGTGTCGGTGGGGCGGTTACGGTTAGTGCCGGTAGCGCGCGGACGATCGCTACCGCCGGCGCTGGATCCTTTGGCATTTTCGCCCAATCGGTGGGCGGTGGCGGGGGCAGCGGCGGCGTTGTGATCACGGCTGCAACCGCGGTGGCTGGCGACAGCGGCCAAGGCAGCGCCACGGGTGGGGCTTCGGGCACCAGTGCCTCGGCACCGGCCGGTGTGGCGATTGCTGCCGGCCTCGGAGGCACTGGTGGCGGCGGAGGCACTGGTGGCGCGGTCTCGGTCTGGAGTTACAACACCATCACCACACTGGGCGTCAGCGCGACGGCCATTTTCGCGCAATCGGTCGGTGGCGGCGGCGGCCAAGCCGGTTCGGCCACCACCAACGCCGATTCCGGCGCCTTTGTGGTCAGTTTCGGTCTGGGCGGGACCGGAGGGGTCGGCGGGGCGGGCGGGGCGGTGTCCGTGGAGAATGCTTATGGCATGATCAGCACCGGGCGCGCGCTGGCCTACGGCATTTTCGCCCAGTCGGTGGGCGGTGGGGGTGGCGAAGCCGGTGCAGCCGACTCCACCTCGGCCGGTGGTGGCGAAGCTTCGGTGGCCATGGCACTCGGCGGCAGCGCTGGAAGTGGTCAGAACGGCGGCGCGGTGAGGGTGGTCAATATCGGTCATGTCACGACCGGGGGAGCGGGGGCGATCGGCATCCTGGCCCAGTCGGTGGGCGGAGGCGGCGGCACCGGCGGGTCGAGCGTCTCCAGCGGCTCCGACGGCAAGGTCGCCGCGTCGTTCTCGCTGGGCGGTTCGGGCGGCAGCGGCGGCAACGGCGGCACGGTTTCCTTCGGCATGGGAACATGGTCGCCGGCCGGCATCACGACCTCGGGCGCCAACGCCGTCGGCGTCCTGGCCCAGTCGGTTGGCGGCGGTGGCGGCACGGGTGGGGCCGCAAATTCCAACGTGTCCGGGTCGGGCATTGTGAACACCACCTTCGGGTTGGGTGGCCAAGGCTTGGGAGGCGGCAACGGCGGGGCCGTCACCGTGGCGATCGATCAGGGGACGATCATCACCGGGGGCGCCAACGCGGCCGGCATCCTGGCCCAGTCGGTGGGCGGCGGCGGCGGCACTGGCGGCAGCAGCGACACGCTGACCGCCACCGCCAGCTATGCCTCGGCCTTCTCTTTGGGGGGCAAGGGCGGTGCGGGCGGGGCTGGCGGCGCGCTCTCTGTGCACAACACCGCGCATATCACCACTGCGGGCCTGATGTCGCCGGGCATTCTGGCGCAATCCATCGGCGGCGGCGGCGGCAATGCCGGGGGCGCCGCGGTCTCTTCCCAGGCATCGGAAGCGGTCAGTTTGAATTTCGCCATCGGCGGCACTGGCGGCAGCGGACAGAATGCCGGAACGGTTGCGTTGGACAATAGCGGCCCGGTCTTGACCTATCAAGGCGGCGCGAATGGCCTTGTCGCGCAGTCCATCGGCGGCGGCGGCGGCAACGGCGGCTTCGCCCTGACCGGCGAAACCACCGGTTCGACGCTATCGCTCAGCGCCAACGCGCTGCTCGGCGGGTCGGGCAGCGGTGGCGGCAACGGCGACTCGGTGTCCCTGACCAATCACAACACGGTTGGTACCTACGGTCATATGGCAATGGGGCTGTTGGCCCAGAGCATCGGCGGCGGCGGCGGCGTTGCCGGTGCCGTCACCTCCAGCGGCGTCAGCCTGACCGGTGGCACCGTGGCGCTCGGCGGCACCGGCGGCGGCGGCGGCACCGGCGGCACCGTGACGGTGGCCAATTCGTCGAACGTGACGACCGGAGGGCAATTTGCCGAGGCCATCCTCGCCCAGAGCATCGGCGGCGGCGGCGGGTTGAGCGCCATGGTGAATAACGAGTTGGTCCTTGGCGGCAGCAATTCCGGTCCCGGGGGCGCCGTCTCGGTGGCCATCAACAGCAACACCAGGATCACGACCACAGGCAACGGGGCGGTCGCGGTGTTGGCCCAAAGCGTCGGGGGTGGCGGCGGCGTGGGCATAGCGCAGGACAGGGCCACGTTTGGCGGTACGACAACCACCGCGTCGGACGGTGGTATCGTGCAAGTGATGCACAACGGCATCATTACTACCACCGGCAACGGAGCCATCGGCATCCTGGCCCAAAGCGTGGGCGGCGGCGGCGGCCTGGTCATTCACAAAGGCGACGCGATCACCACGACCACGCGCTCCGGCAGCGGCGGGGGTGGTGCCGTCACCGTGACAGTCAATGGCTCCATCACCACGTCCGGCACCTTTGCCCACGGCGTGGTCGTACAATCGGTGGCGGGCGGCGGCGGCTTGGTGTTGGGCACGGACGGGGTGGAGAACAAAAGCGGCGGCGGGAGCGGAGCCTCGGGCCTCGCAACGGTCAATGTCGCATCCGGGGCCAGTATTATCACGAGCGGCCAGGGATCGGTGGCCATCTATGGCACGTCGACCTCCGATCCGGTCATCAACGTGTCTGCGGGGGCGTTGGTCATCGGCGGCCATGGCGGGCTCGCGGTCCAACTCGACAGCCCGATCAATGTGCTGAACAACTATGGCCAGCTGGCGACGGTCGATGGCACGGCCGGCTTGGCGGTCAGAAGCTTGGCCGGAAATACCACCATCACCAATGGTGGACGGCTGACCGGCTCACTGGCATTGGCTTCGGGCGGGACCAACCGGGTAGACAATCAGGCAGCGGGCAAGTTTTTCGCAGGCGCCTCTCTCGATCTTGGTGGCGGTGTCTTACAAAATGCCGGCCTTCTCGCTCTTGGACAGCCGATCGTCGGCACCACGCGGATCAACGGCTCGTTCATCCAAGCCAACACGGGCATACTGGAAGTCCGTGTCGACCAGCAGACTGGGCTTGCCGATACTCTCAGCATCGGTGGCACGGCGCAGGTGGCCGGTAAACTGCGTCCGGTGGCGGTCAATTTAGGCAGCCTCATCGCCGGAGCCCAAGAGAGCAATGTTTTCTTGAGTGCCGACGGCGGCTTGGCGACGGGGAGTCTTTCGCTGGCCGCGCCGTCGAGCGCCATCATGACCTTTTCATTAGTGCCTCAGGACGGATCGTTTAGCATTAAAACCACAACGGACTTTGCCCCCAAGGGGCTATCCACCAACGGCCTGATTATCGCCAACATCCTGAACGGGATAAAGACACGTGGTACTTCACTAACATTCGAGCCGTTCATCGAGCGACTGACAACCATTCCGACGGTATCCGGGCTCAACCAAGCCTTTGACCACATTGCCGGGGCTGGTACTTCTGAACTGGCCCCAGGCATGAGCCTCGACGTCGGTCGCAGTTTTGGCGGCGCTCTCTCCAACCGCTTCAACCAACTGCACGGGGCCACAATTGTCGAACGGGCGCAAAAAGGCATGACCAACATGGCCTTCGGCGTCCACGACGGTGAGGCTACAGGCGGCGTCAGTTCGGCAACCGGTATGGCGGCAGGCGACAGCCCGGTTGCCCCGGAGGCCTGGAGTGCTTGGGTGCGCGCTCTTGGGGTCTTTATCGACAACAGTGGCCATGGCAACAGCGCCGGCTTTCACAGCACCACCGTGGGTGGTCTCGCCGGGGCCGACCGGCAGGTGATGGATGATCTGCGCGCTGGCCTCGATTTGGGCTTCGCCCGTACCAATCAGATGTCAACCAGTGAGGAGGGCGGCTATAGCGGGGCCAATAGTTATCATCTGGGCGCTTATGGCTCGTGGACTCCGGGAACAGCGTTTACTCCGCTGCCGCTATTTGTCGATTTCGGACTGGGCGGCAAGCTCGACCAGATCACGACCCAGCGGAACATCAACCTTGGCACGTTGAGCCGGACCGCCACCGGGCACACCGTCAGCTATGACGTGGATGCCGAACTCGCGGTCGGGACCAAGCTTGGATTTGGCAGCTTCACTTTTGAGCCCGGCATCGACCTGCGCTATGACCGCACCAAGACGGCAGGTTACACCGAAGAAGGCGCCGGTCTGTTTGGCCTTTCGGTTGCCGATACCCGGCATGATGCGCTCCAGGCCGGTTTCGGCGTCCGCGTTGCTCGCATTTTTTCTCTCGACAACGGCATAGCGCTTGAACCCGACCTGAATCTGCGCTGGAAGCACGAGATGTTAGTCACCAGTTCCGTCACCACCACCCGTTTGGGCAGCGCCACCTTCTCGGTCGCGGCGCCCCAGTCGGAACGCAATGCGGCGGTGGTCGGAACTGGGCTTGCCGCTGTCCTCGATACCAGCCTCAAACTCTATCTTCACTATGACGCGGAGCTAAGAACAACCCAGGCCAGCCAAAGCATTGCTGCCCAATTTCGATACACATTTTGATTAATTATCTTAATAACAAGCTATGATCATGGTGTAATTTGTGCATAAATAACCATAAGCAGTCATCGAGCCCGCAAAAATGGAATAAATCTCGCAAGCATAGCCCTTTGGCATTGCTATTTGTTTTATATTGTTCCTTGGTTTCCTTCCTTTCGGGGTGTGTCGACCGTCTCAAGTTGGCAGAGCAGATCGCCTCCCCGGCGGGATTGGTGCGCTCCGAAATAACGACGCGCATGTTTTTGCTGACCACCTTTTCTCGCATCACGGACCAGACGGCGCCGGTGGCGATCTATATCGAAGGCGATGGATTTGCCTGGGTCTCTCGCACCGAGCCATCGACCGACCCCACCCCGCGGAACCCGGTTGGATTGCAGCTTGCGGCCCGAGATACATCTCCTAACGTCATATATCTGGCTCGGCCCTGCCAGTACAGCAAGGGTGATCCCAGCTGCGCCGTAACCTTCTGGACCGACAGGCGCTTTTCCGCCGAGGTGGTGGCGAGCATGGACGAGGCGATTACGATAGCAATACATTCTTTACGCAACCAATCAATCCACCTTGTCGGCTATTCCGGCGGCGGTGGCATTGCCGCCCTGATCGCTCATCGCCGTCAGGATGTGGCAAGTCTGAGGACCGTTGCTGGCAATATCGACCATCGGCTGTTCACCCGGTTGCACGATGTGACCGCCATGACCGGCTCGCAGAATCCGGTGGACATCGCGTCCCAGTTGGCTTCGCTGCCGCAGGTGCATTTTGTCGGTGATGACGACACCATCGTGCCTATCCAGGTGGCCGAGAGTTTTGTTCGGGCAATCGGAGACAATCGGTGCGCCACCATCACCCGAGTTGCCAATGTCACCCACGGGGATGGGTGGCCACAGGTCTGGGACAGAGTTGGGCTTCGATTGCCGCAATGTCGAAAATAGTGCGTGGCCCCGAAAGGCTGCCGGCAGTTCGCAGCGCCGCTACTGGAGGGAAACGCAAATCCGCTGGACCTGGAGACTGTGCAGGCGTGGTTCGACCGGCTTTACCGGCTGAAGACCGAAGAACTGGATGGCAAGCGCATCCTGGCGCGCATCGAGGAGACCGCCTCCCGGCTCTCTGAGCGGGATTTCCTGATCGGGGATATCGACTTCCTTCTCGCTGACGACGGCGCCGTCCTTGCATTCTCCAGGCAGAACGGCATTACCCCAGAAACGCCGATGCAATCCAGAGAGCGCTTGTCGGGCTCTCGATCCCGCCGGACGGTTGGTGGCACGCCGGCATATAGCCCGGGAGGGCGGGGCGCTGATGAATTCGTACAGGTTCGGGCGGAATTTTTCCTGCCACATTCCGAC
>SESG01006702.1_pt1 | contig 11911 bp, 9 predicted proteins | sample 3171421 | NCBI WGS metagenome assembly SESG01 (sample SAMN10866946, study PRJNA518727) | freshwater metagenome | biome: subpolar coniferous forest; feature: holomictic lake; material: water; isolation source: holomictic Lake 227, 6 m and 8 m depth | place: Canada: near Kenora, Ontario | collected... | reverse complement strand
TACTTCAACTTTTTCAAGGCTGGTAATCAGGCTGAACCTGTTCACATTCTTATCCTGAAGAATGTCCAGAACTTTTTTTACGAGTGGATATTCCACATCGTTGTCGCCTTTTATCAGAGACTGAGCCGAAGGGTTAATCTGTCGGGAGAAAAGTATCCACAAAGCCAACTGGTTATCCGTCGAATCAATGGGGATTCCTTTTTCAAACTTGGCTCTTTCGTTGTCTTTGGCAGAAAGGTAGGCTTTAAACTCCTTTATGTTAACTCCAAATGGGACGGTGTTCTTTTCGAAAGTGCGCAATTCTTGAGGGGTGAATACCAGGTTGTATCTCTTTCCCATCTCCTCAAGGATTTTGGGTCTGAAATGCAAGATCGTATCCGGACCGTTGTCTACATTGAAAAACACCCTGTTGTCTTTGGCTATTGTTATAGTCATAATATTCTTGTCAGGAGTTGCTTTTTCAGATATAGAAGCCGGTGTATCGACTGGAGCCGGCTCGGATGGCTTCATAGTCGCCGTCAACATAAAGAATGTCAGCAGCAACGAGAAGAGATCCACCATCGGCGTCATGTCGACATGGGGCGTTTTATGTGGTATTTTAATCTTTGGCATGCGATAATTTTAAATTTTTTATAAACCAAAAGAATTAAACCCAGACGATTATTTTCTGATACGAGCAGCGAATGTCTGAGTTAGGCTGAAGCCTGCCTCATCAATTTTGAAGGTGAAACCGTCAATTTTGGATGAGAAAAAGTTATAGAAAATGATCGCCAGTGTTGAACCTGTGATACCGAATGCGGTATTGATCAAAGCTTCAGAAATACCAGTTGCCAATGCAAGTGCGTCCGGAGATCCACCAGCTTGTGAAAGAGCTGCGAATGCGCGGATCATACCAAGTACAGTTCCGATCAAACCAATCAAAACGGAGATAGAAGCCAACGTTGAAAGGATTACCATGTTTTTAGACAACATAGGCAATTCCAAAGCAGAAGCTTCTTCCAATGCTTGTTTCATAGAGGTGATCTTTTGATCTTTTTCAAGGGATTTGTCATTTTCGAGGTCTCTGTAACGAACTAAACCTGCTTTAACAACATTGGCAAGAGAACCTTTTTGGGTGTCGCATGCTATAATTGCATCTTCAACTTTATCTTTTGAAGTTAATGCCTGGATGTCAGCAACAAATGCATCCAAATTGTTTTTTCCCTTTACTTTACCTAATGTAATAGCCCTTTCAATGATGAAAATGAAAAGTGTAAGAATACAAGTCATCAGGATAGGAACAATTGGACCTCCTTTATAAAGCATACCCATATAATTTCCTGGCAGTGGTGTACCTTTTGGATTTCCACCTTCAAAGTTTACAGGATCACCCATAAAACTTGAATACAGATAATACGCGAATAAAAATGCAATAAGAATTGCACCTGTTGCAAAAAATGACTCGAACATTTTTTTGAATGAACCTGAATTTTTACTCATCTTTTTTAATTGTTTTCGTGGTTAAATAAACTTTATTTGAATCTCTATTGTTTGTCTGTTGATTCCTTTGTTATTCTTTGGCCAGTGTAGCGCTGTATACTCGCTTGGCTGTAACCGGGATTTCGACTGTTTTATATCCTTTGGCCCCGATAACCAATATGGAGGAGGCTTCAGGCATGGTGAACCTGTATTCTCCCTTGCCAGTTGTCCATGCCTCAGCAGCAGTGTCTTTGACCCTTACGGAAGCTCCTCCAATAGGTACACCAGAGCTGTCCTTGATAACTCCTGAGATTTCATTCGGATTTGCCTTTGGTTTTGCACTTGATTGAAGCTGCTGAATGTAGCTGATGGAAGACTTAGCAGGAGCATTGGAAGGATCCAGAGCAAGGATTTTGTTGTCGTATTCCATTGCTTTGCCAAACTCTCCCTGTTGCATACTTAATGAAACCATCGAACTCAACGCTTTGATAACCATGTCCTTATTGTTTGGATCCAGATTGATCATACGTGAGTAATATTTCCTTGCTTCATCGTAATTATTGGCCTGGAGTGCATTGTATCCAAGATAACGAAGGGCATCAAATATTTCATTTTGATATTTGACGGAGTCTGTCGTGGCTTTCGTCAATAATGCAATAAATTTTGGTTTGGCCAATCCCGCTTTTGCGTCCGGATCTTTGGCTGATGCAATGTTGGCACTCCATAGATAGGCATTGAGGTGATCCGGATATTTGGCGATCATGGCGTTGAAAATCTCTTCTGCTTTGTCAAAATCTTTTCCCTGATAATAGGCCCTTCCGATCATGAATAGATTGTCTTCCGAATCTTTTCCCTTTGCAATCAGTCGTTTCCAACTGTCAGCTGCGTCAACAAACCGTTTGTTAGTATACTGTGAGTTGGCTTTTTCCTGGATTAGATTTGCATCTTCCTCACCAAATGCGATGGCTTTTTCGTAATATTCGTAGGCTTTCGTCAGTTCTTTGTCTATTGCTGTCATCCTGCCTTGAATTTCATTCACTTTGGCCGTAAGTGGTTCTTCATTGGCTTTTTCCTTATCCTTCGCTGGACCTTTGAGGGATTCGGTTTTTTCCTTTTGTCTGGTCAGTTCGGTATTTGCCTTATCCATTTCAGTGTAAATCTTCTGGTAACCCGGATTTTTCTTAACGAGGATGCGTGCATAATAGGTATAATCTTTTTTGAGAATCCTGTCTGCAGGAAGGTTAGCAAAAAGTCGGTCCATGTAAGTCAACGCTTGCGGATAGTTACCCATTTCATAGGAGGAGTAACCTGCAATACGGTTCAGATAGGTCCTAGATTGATCAACGGCAAAAATATCCTCTACATTTTTAATTACCTCAGCATAACTCTTGGAGTAGAACAATGCATTCACATAACGAATCTTTGCAGGGATGTTCTGGTTGGTTAACCTTAGGTAGGTTTCAAAATTCTCTTTTGATTCCTTGAAGCGTCCCGCCATGGAATAGAGTTGACCCAATTCGCGATAGGCAGGTGCATAATTCTTGTCAAGGGCAATGGCTTGTTCGTAGTAGGGAATAGCTGCCATCAGATTCCGTCCTTTAAAATAGATGCTTCCGATTTTCATATTGGCAATCGGAGATTTCAGATCAATGTCCTGGGCCTTATTGTAGTTTCTGATGGCTACCGAACCATTGTTCACCAGCAGGTAAATATCACCGGCGATGATATAAATCTCCCCGTTTTTTTGGTCAATGTTCATGGCCTCCCGGATGTCAGGTAATGCCAACGCCGTATCAACACGGTCGAATACTATGTAGGATTCGGCGAGTTTTGCCAGGGTATAAGCATATTCCTGTGGGTTTGGAATCTTTGTTACCTTTTTATACGGGAGCAAAAATGTTTTGGCTTTTGCCCTCATTTGAGTGGCTGTTTTCTGGTCGCCCTGATAAGCAGCAACCTTTGCGAGTCCGACATAATTGAGAGGATCGCCTGGATTCAATGCAATTCCTTTGTCAAATTGCTGCTTTGCTTCCAATGATGTGGTTTTCAGGGAATTGGAAATTGAATCGGCAAAGAAATTGAGAAGTGCATTCTCTCCAAGCCTGTAATAAACTTTGCTCGTAGGAGCTGATTTCGCCAGATTTATAAGAATTTGCTCTGCTTTGTCGTATTGTTCATTGTTCGCTGCTGTGATCGCTTCTTCGAGGGATTGAGCCTTCAATCCGGCCACACTGCAAAGTACAAGCATTGCAATAATTACAGAAGTTTTCTTAAAAAAAAGATGGATCATTTTGACAAAATATTAAATGTTATTTTTTAATCTGTATTAAACGAATAGGCATTGTAGCAGGAACCAAACCTGATTTCAGAATTATTCGTTGTCCCTGTTCGGCAGAAACCCACCTGACAAAACCGGATCCCAATCCTTTGAAACTTTCTCTGGAAACCATGTTTATTTTTCTGGTGAAGGGATAACTCTTATCATAAATAGATCCCTGAACCGGTAGAAAATAGGATCCTGGACTGAGAACACGTTGTGAGATCGCTGCAATTTTAATTTTGTCGGAAAAAGAACGACTAATCGAATCGTCTCTGTCACAAATCCAGTTGACACTTACCATTCCGATCGCACTTTTATTTTTGGTCACATAATTGATAACCTCTTCGTTACTTTTTACCGAATAAAAATTGGAAGGCAACTGGCCTGTTAAATTAAGTTCTTCTTTAAAATAACGAATATTGGTCGATTTTTCATTGTCGAAAACAGTGACAATTTTCCCAAGTTTCGAGGTCGAATTAATTGCTTTCCAGTCACTAATTTTTCCCGTAAAGATATCATTTACATTTTGATAGGTAAACAGTGAATCTTTATTTTCTTTGTTCAGTACCAATGCAATCGCATCGTAGGCTACCGGGGTTGTCCTCACAACAGTTTGCATACTCAGGAGTAACTCTTTTTGCTGAGCAGTAGGCTCCCATGCCGTAACAACAACTTTTATTGAATCTTTCAGAAATGCACTAATCAGATCTGATTCCTGCATGTAAGTCTGAGTGATGTGTGCATACTTGTATAACGAAGTAAAGGTGTAAATTTCAGCATCAACAATAGGCTGGAAGGAAGCATCCGCTATGATGCGAATATTCCCTCTGGTCGGCGTCTCGTCAATCACATTTTTTTTCGGATTATTGCATTGAGAAACAAGCAATAATAAAAATGCCAAACATCCGATGAACAAACTAATCGACATTAAATCCTTATATATTGAAGACTTTTCCACGAATTTAGCCACAAACGGTTAAAATTTGAATGCAATAATAATAAATCAAATTTGTTATAGGGCAATAAATTGCAACATTCTTAAATCTTTTTTGGGTGAACTCTTTAAATCTCAAACCAGAACAGTACAAATTACTTGAAAATTTAGATCGAGTTTAAATAATATCCACCTTTGAATGTAAAGCTCCCAAAATTTACCACATCAATCCTCTTCCGACTCGAAAAAATTCTCTTTGATCTTTTGGTAGGCAACCACTGTCCTGTAAATTCCATAGAGAACAAACGGAACGGCAAAGAATGACCGCATGACAATATCGATATGGCTGAAAATCGATGAATACATTACGACATAGGCCATTCCGAGATAAAAAAAGATCATCATGGTGCCTACAATTGTCATTACTTTGTCATAGAGTCTTCTGCTGCTCATAATGGATGAAAATTTTTGTTGTAAATATATAAAAATTGTTGACTGATTCTACTTCAGCCAACGGTTTAACCAGTCGAAATAGACCCGTTGCCAGAGAATTCCATTCTGTGCCTGAAGTATCCAGTGATTTTCATCCGGAAACAATAATAGTTCTGCCGGAATGTTCTTTAGCCGTGCTGAATTGAATGCACCCATACCCTGGGTATAAGGAATCCTGTAATCTCTTTCACCGTGAATCACCAGCATGGGTGTATCCCAGTTCTGAACCAGTTTATGGGGAGAGAAATTTTTGTAGGTATTTTGTGCAACCGCGTTTTTTGCATCCCAATAGGATCCGCCGTTGTCCCAATTCACAAACCACATCTCTTCAGTGGTCGAATACATGGCTTCGAGGTTGAAGATTCCGCTGTGCGAAATGAATGCTTTAAATCTTCCCTGATGGATTCCCGCCAGGTAATAAATTGAATAACCTCCATAGCTCGCTCCGACTGCACCTAGTTTGTTTTTGTCGACATAGGGTTCAGCGGCCAGCGTGTCAATGGCAGTGAGGTAATCCTTCATGTTTTGGCCACCGTAGTCGCCTGATATCTGCTCATTCCATGCTTGTCCGAAGCCGGGTAATCCGCGCCGGTTAGGTGCGATGATGATGTAATTGTTGGCTGCCATCATCTGGAAATTCCAACGGTAGGACCAAAACTGGCTGACAGTCGACTGTGGTCCACCTTCGCAAAAGAGAAGGGCAGGATATTTTTTCTTTGCATCGAAATGAGGTGGATAGATGATCCAGGCACGCATCTTCTTGTTATCGGTGGTGGTGATCCACCGGCTCTCAACTTTACCAATGGCCAACTGATCCAGAATTCCCTTGTTCACAAAAGTCAGGGGTTGATCCAATCCAGTTTTCGGATCCACCAGGTACAACTCTGCCGGCTGGGACATAGATACCTTGGAAGCCAACAATTTATCGCCTGCAGGGCATACGCTCTGGTAATTGTGAATCCCATCGGTAACTCTGGAGATTTTTCGTGATGCAAGATCCAGCTTGAATATTTCATCCGTTGCATGAATGTCTGAAATAAACCAAAGTGTTTTGCTGTCGTCAGACCAAACCGGACTTTGCGCGTTCTGATCGAATCCGGCAGAATAATCTTCCTTTTTCCCTGTAGCCAGGTCTGCAACAAACAATCTGTTTTTATCTGCTTCATACCCGTCGCGTTCCATGCTTAACCATGCAATTTTTTTGCCGTCAGGAGAGAAAACTGGCTCCTGATCATAACCCATCATGCCTTCGGTGAGGTTTTTGGTGGATCCGTTTTCCAGATTATAGAGATAAATATCTGAATTGGTGGATAAAGCGTAGTCTTTTCCGGCTTTCTTTTTGGAGGTATAAGCCAGCATTTTTCCATCGGCACTCCATGCGATTTGTTCGCTGCCACCGTTTGGTTTCAATGGAGAATCGAACCGCTCTCCATTTTGAAGGTCACGATGGTCTGAAAGTCCGGCCTCGTTGTAGGAGGCAATGAATATGTGCTGATAAGTGCCATCGCTCCATGTATCCCAGTGGCGGTACATGATGTCATCGTACAATCGTGCGTTGGCAAGAGGCAGGTCAGGGTATTTGTCATGCACATCCTTGTCTAGCTTAACGGTTCCAATGTAAAAAATGTGCTTCCTATCGGGGGAATATTTAAAACCGGAAATTCCGTCCTTGACTTTCGATATCTGCAATGGGGAAGTACCGTCAGGATTGATTTCCCAAAGTTGCGGTTCTCCTGAAGCAGTGGAAATGTATCCGATCTTTTTTCCATCCGGACGCCAGGCGGCTTCAGATTCTTTTTCCGGTGTATTCGTGATGCGTTTGTTTTGGCCACCTGCAGCCGGTACAAGGTAAAGATCCTTGTAGGATTTGTTTTCGGGGATATTGAAATAGGTTACATCATACAATATTGTTTTGCCATCCGGCGAAACCTGCGATGAACCGATTCGACCGAAGGACCACAGCACTTCAGGCGTCATCAGGTCGCTTTTCAGTTTGGGGGTCTCAGGCACATAATTCTTTTTGACCGCCTGTTGGTCGGCAGGTTTGGCCGCAGATAAAAAAGAGGTTGCAGATAATAGCAAAAGAGCTGAAATGAGAGTCTTCATTTTCCGGATTTTTTTTGCAAATGTAATTTGTTTTGAACGGAAGGAAATGATAAAATGCAGGATATCAAATAATAATTTTCCCCGGACCAAATCAGGAATTTTCCCCAATTATTTTAGTCATTGCCACACCGGACGAGGTACTGCCTGAACCTCCCTGATTGATTGGATCAATAACTGATGGAATGTGGTATATCTCTCTTTATTCCGTCATAATCTGTATAGCGAAGGATAAAGTCTGTTTGATGCTGTCCGCTTATTTTAAAAGGATTAAGGTTGAAACTGATAATTCCGGGTGAGCGGTACTTTTGCTTGTCTCCACTTGCATTGTGCCGCAACTCGAAGACGATGGGCACATTCACCCCATTTCCCACTGCAGTCTGGGCCAGATTGATCAAATGAACCGATCCTTCAGTGAAAAAGTTGAAGCCGATAGTGAGAATGCTGTCTCCGGATACCCATGATTCACGGATTGTGACAGGGTCATTCCCTAAACTGTCGATGTTGGCAGGCGATAACCTGATGATGTTTTTGAACTGAATGTTCCTGATTCCATTAATCCTGCCATAAAAAGTCCGTTGTTTGTCGGCATTGATCTTCTCGTCATAAGGTGAAAATGTAACCTGAACCCTCTGCCCGTCCGTTAATTCAATCCATTGTATTGGCCTGATGGCCGCTATAAGCCGATCACCGTTATCCAGATGGATGATGTAACTGCTGTCTGGTGCTTCCGTGTTTTTTTCGACCACGCCAAAAGAGACCATCAGGTCTCCTGTGGTAAAGTGGTTCTCCTTGTCGCATGCACTGATCAGAAACAGGCAGCATAAAAGGATCAAAAGCGAAATATGCGGAATCTTTATCATGGCTCAGTTATTTGATTATAGTAACTAGAAAGAATAGAAAGGGTAAAGGTTGCGTATCATTCATCGCATTTATGTTTTATTAAGAGAATTTTTGAATTATTAATCTGAATTTCATCTTGCTTCTGAAGCATGAATCTGAAGTTCAATAGCTATTTCATTCCATTCATGGTCCAAATTGGTTCCTCAATGATGTTCGGAATCTGCAAAAAAGCATCAGTCCCGATTTATTCTGAGAATCAATCGTTATTTAATATGACAGTCATAGCAGTCTTTACCCTTAAACATTTCGATTTTTATGGTAACTTCGTTGTTTGTTTAGCCTCAACAGTTATAATCTCCCAAGAAATTGTAAATCATGAAAACAAAATTCTCCGGTATTTTTTTTATCCTGCTTGTCTTCAGTTTGAATTTGGATGCCCAGACAAAAACTGTAGCGTACAATGTTTCCGGTAAGATCAGTTTGCCTGGCGAAGGCGGATGGGATTACCTTGCAGTTGACGAAGCCGGCAATCGGCTCTTTGTCTCTCATGGCAATGTAGTTCAGGTTGTTGACTTGAAAACCAAGGCGCTGTGCGGTACGATTGAGGATACGAAAGGGGTGCATGGAATTGCATTTGCAGATGATTTGGGCAAGGGTTACATCAGTGACGGCAGAGATTCGACAGTTACCGTTTTTGACATGAAAACCCTGAAGAAACTTGAGCGAATCAAGGTCACCGGAGCCAATCCGGATGCCATCATGTATGATCAATTTTCTCACTGCGTTTTTGTTTACAACGGTCGGACAGCCAATGCAACAGTGATCGATGCAAAGACCGATAAGGTCAAAGGAACCATCCCCCTTGACGGAAAACCTGAATTTTCTCAAAATGATGGCATGGGCCATGTTTACGTCAACATAGAAGATCAAAGCAAGATTTCTGTGATCAATTCCATTACCATGAAAGTGGAAAAAAACTGGTCGCTTGCGCCTGGGGAAGAACCCAGCGGACTTGCACTGGACAACGTTAATCACCGTTTATTTGCAGTTTGCAGTAACAAGCTGATGATGGTGATGGATGCCCAAACCGGAAAAATGATTGCTCAACTTCCTATTGGTGACAGGTGTGATGGTGTTGCATTTGATCCGGGAAAGAAAAGGGCCTACAGCTCCAATGGTGAAGGAACAATGACAGTAGTTCAACAGGAGAACAAGGATTCCTACAACGTTTTGGAAAACTTTCCGACACAAAATGGAGCGAGAACCATTGCATTGGATAAGAGAACCGGCAGTTTGTATTTGCCTGCAGCTGAATTTGTAGCTCAGGATCCTGCATCCAAACAGCGTCCTGCTGTGAAGCCAAACTCATTTTTTGTTTTGGAGATTCAATGTCTTAAGTAAATTTGCATAACTTTTGATTTGAACCCTGACAAATGGAGCGTGCTTTTTTGGAAACGATATTTTTATGTGGAGTGGATCTGCTTATTCTTTTGGAGATCTATTATCTTCAGAACTTTAGTGCGGATAATAAAATCCTGAATTCACAGAAAAAGAAGCGCATGTTCCTTTTTCTAATGGTATTTGGGATTCAGGTTATTCCCTTTATCTATGTTTTCTCGATTGATTTCGGGCCAACGGATTATCATTTCTGGAAATGGCTTAGTTTTCCTGTTACCTTTTGTTTCCTTTTCTTTATCTGGCTGTTTGTCAAAGCACTAAAGGATTTGGGTAAATGGTGGGTACCCGGACAGGAATTGAAAGAGGATCTGGAATTGGTTAAGACAGGAGCTTATTTCTATGTTCGTCACCCGATGTATACTGCCTTACTGGGGATTTCGGCATGTCAGATTTTTATGATTCAGAATTGGATCGCAGGTCCGATCTCTGTTTTATTGGTGACACCCTTCTGCATCTATCAGATCAAAAGGGAAGAATTTCTTCTCATTAAATTTTTCGGGGATGATTACCGTGATTATATCAGGAATACCGGCATGTTGTGGCCAAAAGAAGACAAGATGCCATTTCTCAAAAAGGTGATCAGGCAATTACTGCATCAATCGGTTGATGGGGGCAAAAAGTTATGGAAATTGTCTGTGAAATCCGTCCGGCGAAAATCCCGCCGTTAATGAATGGCCGCTTTCAAATCCCTGTCGGCCAGGGCACGGCGCATCGGGAGTAAACTTTTTTTGGAACCTCTTTTAACTTCACATTTTTCTTTGTAATGAACCAGATAAGTGCACTGAATGGCCTGTACCCTCTCCAGATTACAGACTTCCATCAGCGCATCGATTACATAGTTGAATGTGTGATAGTCATCATTGTAAAGTACAAGGGAACTTGAATTCCCAGTTACCTGAGAATCCTTTGGGTCTTTTTGGATAGACTTTTCAGTATCTTGCTTCATTTCAGTGGTATATAGTACATGTCGCAAAGTAAATAAAATTATTTTCCACCCACAAGTTTCATGGCTTCATTCATTTTGATGCGTTCCCCGTTACGGAAGGCCGCGACAAATGCATCCTTGATTCCTTCCTGCACCATTTGATCCTTGAGTTGAACAGCCTCCTTGTAGATTGAATAATTGCCAACAGTGTAGATGACATTGTTTTTTGAGTCAGTGTATTTTTCAACCTTCATTTGCTTGCTGATCCTTGCATTTGCTTTTCTGAATGCAGTCGATTGCAAGTCGTTTTTAAATGAGCCTATTTGAACTTTAAAAATGAGATTTTCAATTTCATTTTTTGGTGTAGACTTGTCAACCTGAGGGTCAACAGGGGTTGGGGGGACATTCTGAAGAGGATCTTTTTTTGGCACGGAAACTGGCACCGGCTTCGCAGGTTTTCCGGTGGCCTTGTCAAAAGTGACTACGACCGATCCTTTCATTCCTTCCCTCACCAGTTGTTCCTTCATCTTGGAGGCATCCGTGAAGTTTGAAAAATTTCCGATCGTATAAATCACATATTTTTTCTCGTCCGTGTATTTGTCGATTTTCCTCAGTTTGCTTATTTTGGGATAGGATACTTTAAAAGAAGGAGACATGACACCGTTTTTAAAGGAACCAACCTGCACTTTGTAAACCAGGATTTCCGATAGTGAATTATTTGCCGGATTTTCCGGGGCAATCATTGTTTTTTCGGGTTCCAGCAGGGTCGTATCTTTTTTTACCGTTGGCAGCAGAAGTTCCTCAGCTAGTTTCTCTGCCTTCTTTTTACTTTCGTTCAGATTATTTTCACGCTCCTGGATAGCTGCATTGTATTCGAGTGCTGCTTTTTTGCCGGCTTTTTCCCAGTAGGCAGTTTCCTTCACCCTCGACTGATCAAGAAATTTTTCCCGTTCACGCATGAGTTGATATGATTTTTGCTCACAATCAACAATTTGTTGCACCATCCCCAGTCGGGTATCAACTCGGGCGATACGGTCATGTTCCTTTCTGAGTGAGTCTGTCAGCGTAATCAGTGAGTCGTTTTTACCTGTACACATCCAGGCTTTGGTAAACAGCACTTTACTTGCTTCACTTTTGAAATCGATAATGGAATGATACGCCAGCTCCTCGTTTACCTGAAAATTGAACCATGCATTTTGAAGTGCTTCAGGGATGGGGAATATTTTTTCGTCAATTTTTGGAGGAGGCTTCAACAGGGTATCTCCAAAAAGGGCGGGACCGGATGCTTTTTTAGGGGTAAATGGGTTTTTCTTCTGTTCACAGAGACTGACAAAATAATCCAGTCGGATCGATTTTTTTTCAAGTTTGCTGCCTGTCT
>SESG01034317.1_pt1 | contig 11915 bp, 6 predicted proteins | sample 3171421 | NCBI WGS metagenome assembly SESG01 (sample SAMN10866946, study PRJNA518727) | freshwater metagenome | biome: subpolar coniferous forest; feature: holomictic lake; material: water; isolation source: holomictic Lake 227, 6 m and 8 m depth | place: Canada: near Kenora, Ontario | collected... | reverse complement strand
GTGCCGGTCTTTCTGGCAGATGTGAAAGGTGATGTTTCGGGTATAGCATTGGCGGGTGAAAGCAGTTCCCGTATCGATCAACGCAAAAATGAAGTGGGATTAAAGGAATTCGCATATCAAGATTTTCCGGTTTGTTTTTGGGATGTCTTCGGGGAACAAGGACACCCGATCCGTGCCACCGTTTCTGAAATGGGCCCTTTGCTGATGGGGCGCTTGCTTGGTCTAAATGAAGTTCAGGGCGGGGTGCTGAATCTCGTCTTCAAGATCGCTGACGATCAGAAACTCCTCCTCCTTGACCTCAAGGATCTTAGGTCAATGCTCACTCATGTGGCCGATAATGCCTCGCAGTATCAGAGCAGTTATGGGAATGTTTCCTCGGCGAGCGTGGGTGCCATTCAGCGAGGGCTACTGGCATTGGAATCTCAGGGGGGTGACAAATTTTTTGGCGAACCAGCCCTTAATTTGGATGACCTTATTCAGACACAGGATGGTAAGGGTGTCATTAATCTCCTGGCAGCTGAAAAACTCATCAATTCACCGAATCTCTATGCCACATTCCTTCTCTGGCTGATGTCGGAGCTGTTTGAGCGACTTCCCGAGGCGGGGGACTTGGAAAAACCAAAGATTGCATTCTTCTTCGACGAGGCTCATCTGCTTTTCAGTGAGGCCCCGGCATTTCTTCAGCAGAAAATCGAGCAGGTTGTCCGCCTGATCCGCTCCAAGGGAGTTGGCATCTACTTTGTGACGCAAAACCCGCTTGATATTCCCGATGCTGTTCTTGGTCAACTTGGTAACCGGGTGCAGCATGCTCTAAGGGCCTTCACTCCTCGCGACCAGAAAGCCGTTAAGACTGCAGCGGACACATTCCGCCCCAATCCAAAACTCAACACTGCGGCCGTGATTACCGAGCTGGGTGTTGGTGAAGCACTTATTTCCACTCTAGATGAAAAAGGGATTCCTGAAATAGTTGACCGCGGTCTCATATATCCCCCTGCTTCCCGATTGACCCCGCTTACAGCCGGAGAGCGAATGGATATCATCAAACAGAGTTCCCTGTTTGGATATTACGAAAAGGCTGTGGATAGGGAATCGGCATACGAACTACTTCAGTCCAAAGCGACCCAGCTATCGACAGCTGCAGTCGAGAAAGCTACCGATGAGAAACCATCCGAACTGATGAAGGCAGCGACCAGTATTGGCACCAGTGTGCTTCGTGCTATGGGAACCCAGATGGGACGAGCTATTGTCAGAGGGGTCATGGGAAGTATCATGTCCGGAATGCATGGAGGAACCTCCACTCCACGTCGATCGACTTCGCGGCGACGCTAGAACAAGGTGCAATGGTTGCGCGTTCGAAGAAAGAGTCATTGCTTCAGTGATGTTTTTTGCTCGGGTTGGCTGCGCCCTGAGATCAGACTCTGATTTATGTCTCAATCAGCAGCCGATGTCGGAGAGGTTCTGGAACAGATTGCCCAACTTCTTGAACTTAAAGGGGAAAATCCCTTTAAGATCCGCGCCTACACAAATGCAGCGAGAGCGTTGGATTCCCTGAGTGAGCCTATTGAGAAGTTGGTTGCCGAAGAGCGGCTTGGAACCATAGAGGGTGTTGGCAAGGCAATTACGGAGAAGGTCACGGAACTCGTGACGACCGGGAGGCTTTCCTATTACGAGGAATTGAAGGCTTCCTTCCCCGAGGGGATTTTCGAGCTTTTTGAGCTTCAGGGGTTGGGAGCCAAGAAGATCAAGGCGCTACACGACCAGCTGGGAGTTGATTCGTTGGCCGATCTGGAAAATGTTTGTCAGGAGGGAAAGGTTGCGGGTTTAGCGGGATTTGGGATGAAGACACAGGGTAATATTGTCAAAGCGATAGCCGATCATCGCAAGCACGCCGGGCGATTCCGTATCAATGTCGTCGCGGAGCTTGCCGAGGAACTGCTCTCCGATCTCCGCGCTCATGAGGCCGTGGGTCAGTTGGAATCGGCAGGAAGCTTTCGTCGACGCAAGGAGACGATTGGCGATCTCGATCTGCTCGTTTCCTCAACCCAGCCGGAGGAGGTCTCGGAATTTTTTATTCTTCATCCCCTCGTGCAAGAGGTGATCGTGCATGGCCCGACGAAATCAAGTGTGCGTCTCAAGGATGGCCCTCAATGCGACTTACGCGTGGTGAAGCCGGAGGAGTTTCCCTTCGCCCTTGTCTATTTCACCGGCAGCAAGGAGCACAATATCCGGCTTCGCAGTAGGGCGCTGGATCAGGGATGGTCGCTCAATGAATACCGCTTCTCACCATCAAAAGAGGTGAGCGAAATCACCGTCCCTCCGATTCAGACCGAGCAGGAACTCTACAAGGCTCTCGGCCTCGATTTCATTCCGCCGGAACTACGCGAGGACAGGGGCGAAATCGCCGCTGCAGAGGCGGGAGTGCTTCCGACGCTCATCGAATGGAGTAATCTGCGCGGCACCTTCCACTGTCATACCACGGCGAGCGATGGCAAAAATTCACTGATCGAGATGGCTCGGGGCGCCATGGATCTCGGGCTCGAATATCTTGGTATCGCGGATCACAGCAAGAGTTCCTATCAGGCTCATGGACTGAGTGCCGCGCAACTGGCCGAACAGATCGCCGAAATTCAGGAGTTGAATGAAACCGATGAATTCCGCGAGGCAGGCTTCCGTCTCTTTGCAGGAATCGAGTGCGATATCTTGAAGGATGGCGAGCTTGATTTTCCTGACGAGGTGTTGGATTCGCTTGATTATGTCGTCGCTTCGGTGCATTCCAGTTTCACAATGGGCGAAGCAGAAATGACAGCCCGTATTATCAAGGCTATCAATAACCCACATGTCACGATGCTAGGCCATCTGACAGGACGCCTATTGCTCTCGCGGGAACCATATGCCGTAAATATCCCGGCAGTCATCGAAGCTGCTGCCGCGACGGGTACAATTATCGAGATCAATGCCAGTCCCTGGCGCCTCGACATGGACTGGCGCTGGTGGCCGCTGGCGAAGGAAAAAGGAGTAAAATGCGCGATCAATCCCGACGCCCACACAACCCACGGACTTCAGGATCTCATCTACGGCATCGGCATCGCCCGGAAGGGGTGGCTCACAAAGGCTGATGTGGTCAATTGCCTGCCTCTTGGGAAGATCGAAGCTGTTTTGAATGCGAAGTGCAAACAAGCGGAAAAATAAATTAGAGACACATAGAAGTGCTTACCTCTCCTGATGTGCTTACTAGCATCTGCACTCTTTTCCTGTGTAGCCGTGATTGATGTTAAGGTGGTGGGTGATATAGAGGATGGTAGTTGCAAAGCCGACCTTGCCTACACCTCCAGCTACTACGATCCGAACTGCTTCGACTATATCAAAGTCGAACAGGCGATATGATTTGCTTAAATCCAGAATTTTCCAGAGCTTGCAATGAATAGCTTTGTCTTTTGCTCACAGACATCCCCCCCAACAAACTATGATTCTAATCCCACGAACCCACTTCATTTTTCTATTATGTTTGCTGGTTACGATTCTCATGTTGAGGCCATTTGCTTCAATGCGCGCAGCAGATTTCTCTGATGGTTGGCGTTTTCACCTTGGAGATGTCCCCGGTGCAGAGGGGATCAATTTTTCTGATAACGACTGGGAGAGCGTGACGCTTCCTCACCCTGCACGATTGGAGGCGAGGATCTGCGGCAAGGAGAACAATCAGCAATGGGAAGGCATTTGCTGGTATCGAAAGACTTTTGAAATTCCCAAGGAAGCCGTGGGGCAGGTTGTGATCGTACGTTTTGAAGGGGCGATGAACCGTTCCACTCTCTACGCAAATGGCCAAAAGGTGGCTGAGAACACGGACGGGTATCTTCCCTTGGTGGCGGATCTCTCATCGTACGCACAATCACCCGGCAAGATCACTCTGGCAGTTCGTTTGGATAATATACCAAACCCGGTCTCGGGTCCCAAGCCGCAGGAGTTGCTTGATTTTCACATCTATCACGGTCTTTACCGTCCAGCTGCACTGCTCATCAAACCATCACTGCATATCACCGACGAGATCTTGGAAAACAAACCGGCATCAGGTGGCGTGTTTGTGACCTATCCCGAGGTTTGTGCTAACTCAGCAACGGTTAACACGCAGACCCACCTGCGCAATAGCGGGAGCACTCCGGTCAGCTTTTCACTCGTTGCCAGACTGTCGGATCTCTCCGGCAAAGAAGTCGTTCACAATGAGTCGGATCGCATGACATTGAATCCTGGGGAAGACCGAGCTTTGACCCTGCCATTGACCGTTAGCAAACCAAGACTTTGGAGCCCTCAATCGCCCAATCTTTATGATCTCCATATCGAAGTCATGAGCGATGGCAAGGTGATCGATCAGAAAAACCTGCGCATTGGGATTCGCCGGATTTCATTTGTTCCGGGCGGCATCGTGATCAACGGGCAGAAAATCTTCCTCAACGGTACCAACCGCCATCAGGAATACCCCTATGTGGGCAATGCCCTCTCAGATGAGGCTCAGTATCGCGATGCGTTCAAGATCAAGCAGGCGGGTTTCGATTATGTGCGTATGAGTCATTACCCGCAAAGTCCCACTTTCATGGATGCCTGCGACGAACTTGGGATCATCGTGATGCCTGCCATCCTTGGTTGGCAGTACAATCCCAAGACAGAGGCTTTTTATGCCAATCGCGTCGAGGCTGCTAGGGAACTGATCCGCCGAGATCGCAATCATCCCAGTGCCTGCATGTGGGAGGTATCTCTCAATGAAAGCGGCATGAGCCCCGACTTCATCAAGCGACTCCACTCAGCGGCCCATGAGGAATATCCAGGCGATCAGATGTTCACCAGCGGCTGGCTGAACGGATATGACATCAAGCTCTCCTCCCGCCAAGCCGGGAGCACCAAGGAATTCACCGGCATCACATCTCCGGCCATCGTCAGTGAATATGGCGACTGGGAATATATGGCCAAGGGCAATGATGGCCTCCATCAGGACACCTTGGTTCTTCCCCAAGGAGTTAAGGAAAACTATCTGATGTCACGTCACGTTCGGGGAGAGGGAGAGATCGGTCTTGTCCGGCAGGTCATGAATTTTCAGGAGGGGCATAACGAGGACCTTCATACCGGTGCTGCCGGGGACGGCGTCTGGGTCATGTTCGACTACAACCGAGGGTATGCAAAAAACCTGGAAACCTCGGGAGTTTCGGATCTCTTCCGCATTCCGAAATATGCCTTCTATTTCTACCAATCCCAGCGCGATCCCACGGAACAGTATCTAGCGGGCACAGCAACCATTGGAGGACCGATGGTCTTTATCGCCTCATGGTGGACGAAAAAATCACCGCTCAATGTGCGGGTCTTCAGCAACGCTGAGGAGGTGGAGCTCTTTCTTAATAAGAAGAGCCTTGGTCGCCAAAAACCAGACTCCGGTGTCAACACCGACAAGCTGAAGCACCCACCCTTCACCTTCTATATCCCAGAGTTTCAACCGGGAGAACTTCATGCCATAGCCTACATCGGAGGTAAAAGCGTGGCAGAACACACAGTCAAGACTCCCGGGGTAGCAAGGAACATCGAACTCTCCGTTGATCTTTCCGGGAAGCCTGCAAAGGCAGGTGGTGATCTTCTCTTCATCTACGCCCGAATCTTGGATGAGTCAGGCACCTGTGTCTCTGATTACAAAGCTCCTGTGACTTTCGCCTTGGAGGGTGATGCCAAACTGATCGGAGAGAATCCCATCAATGCCGAAGGGGGCGTCGCAGCAATCCTGATAAAAACAGGGGCAAAACCCGGCCCGGTGACCATCCGGGCAAATGGCGGCAATCTCGCCGGCGAAGTGGAAATCCTAACCCGGTAAAAATCAATCTATGAACCATAGACACATCCTCCTTCTTGTCTCCTCGCTGCTGCTGGCGGCCGCCCTCTCGGCGCAGTCGGCGTCGGAAGGCGTTTCCACCAGCGCCCTCGACGCCTGCGACGTGGTGTGGTCCACCCCAGGTAAAACCTCAGAGGATTCGATGCCGCTGGGCAACGGCGACATCGGGCTCAACGTCTGGACTGAGGCCAATGGCGACATTGTTTTTTATGTCAGTAAAACCGATACCTGGAGCGAAAAGCTCGGGTCAAAGTATCATCACCCGAAAGTTGGGCGGGTTCGCCTGTCGCTATTGCCCAATGGAGAAAAATTGGCACCGGATTTTCACATCAAACAAGTCCTCCGCTTCCGCACGGGTGAAATTCATATCGAGATCAACGAGACAAAAATCTTGATCTGGGTGGATGCCAATCACCCGGTCATCCATGTTAATGCGACAAGCTCCCGCGATACGTCTCTTCGGGTAACACTGGATCCCTGGCGAACAGAAGCCTCTGTTATCTCTGCAGACACCGTGGTTGATCATCCCGGAAACCGCCTGCAGTGGTACCACAGCAACGGTCGAACAGAAAATCCACTCACAGACAATCTGACATTTGGTGCCGCCATACTTGGCGAAAATCTAAAAAAGAAGGATTCGCGCACTCTCGAATCTGCTGCCCCCTCCTTAAAATCCGACCTCTCCATCCATGTTCTGACAGCGGTGGATTCGCAAAATAACCCATGGGCCAATCAGTTGGATAAACAGATCCAGATTGAATCGGCGGTTCCATCAGCCATCGCACTGGAAGAACATAAAAAATGGTGGGCTGCATTTTGGAACAGGAGCTGGATTTTCCTTTCCGGTCCTCCAGAGACGGCAAAGATCACTCAAGGCTATATCTGCCAGCGCTTCCTTTATGCCTGCGCCGGACGTGGGGCCTATCCGATCAAGTTCAATGGATCGATATTTACCGTGGACCACCCGACCTACAAGATTGGGAAAGATAAGAATGGAGTGGAACAAGTCGGCGTGAATGCTGATTATCGATTTTGGGGGGAATACACCTTTCAAAACACCCGCCTGATTTACTGGCCGATGCCAGCGGCAGGTGATTTTGAAATGATGCTGCCGCTGTTCCAGATGTATCAAAAAGTACTTTCGAAGAATGCGGAACTTGTTAAAAAATTCTATAAGCATGAGGGTTCCTACTTCATGGAATACGCAGGACTAGGGGGCGGAATTCAAGAAGTTAAACCCACGGATAATGCCTCTTTTTTCACATTCTATTTTTCGCCAGTCTTGGAATTGAGCGCCATGATGCTTGACTTTTACGACTATACACGTGATAAAGCATTCGCGCAGGACATATTACTTCCCATGGTGGAATCCGGCCTGACGTTTTTTGAACAGCACTTCCCGCGTGACGCCTCCGGCAAGCTGCTGCTCGATAAAGATAATGCGATCGAGATGTTCTGGGGTGCCCGCAACGGACTGCCGGATATCGCCGGCCTGCATTACGATCTGACAAAACTATTAGCCCTGCCCGACGACGTGCTGGCCCCGACACGAAAAGCCCACTGGCAGAAGCTCAAAGATATCCTCCCACCGGTTCCCACGGGCAATTATAGCGTGGCCACGGAGGGGAAAAACAAAATCTACACCACCGTCGCCGCGACCGAACAGCCGGTCATCCTGCCGTTTGAGGCGGGACAAACCCAGCAGGCTCATAATGGGGAGAACGCGGAATTATATGCCATTTTCCCTTTCCGTCTTTATGGTGCGCGCAAGCCGGAATATGAGATGGCGCTGCGCACATTTGAGCGAAGAGAGTTTAAGTCGAGCGGCTGCTGGCGTCAGGATCCGGTTCAATCGGCGCTGCTCGGGCTGACGGATCAGGCGGCCAAGAATGTCACCACCTGCCTGACCCGTTCGGATCCGGAACAGCGATTCCCTGGTTTTTGGGTAAAGGGTAATGATTATTCGCCGGATATGGATAACGGCGGCAACGGGCAGCTCGCCCTCCAGCTCATGCTCATGCAGACCGAGGGTCGCAAAATCTACCTGCTGCCAGCGTGGCCCAAGGAGTGGAACGCCGACTTCCGCCTGCATGCCCCGCTCAACACCGTCGTCACCGGCCGGGTGGAAGCCGGGAAGATCGTAAAACTCGATGTCACCCCGCCCGAACGCCGGGCCGACGTGATCATCTTAAACGAACCAATCAAAAAGTAAAAATCCATAATATACCAACACCTGCTTAATCAGCGAACACCTATAACATCTATGAAACTCCTCCATCGCATCGCTATATCCATCCGCCAAATCATTCTGCTACTGAGTTTGTTCTTAGTCCCTCTGCTTACCACAGCGGTTGCTGCCCGAACAGAGAAAGACGCAGTGACGCCAGCACCGCCCGGGCGCCACGGCGGCTTCATCAAGCAGATAGCTATGGCTAATGGAGACATTCAATTTGTGCTTATAGGTGACTCCATTACTGACTTCTGGACGGGCAAACAGGGAAAGGATAGCTTCGTCGAGTTCGCGCCGTGGAAACCCCTCAATCTCGGTGTCAGTGGCGAACGAACCGAGAGTGTGCTCTGGCGCCTGCTCAATGGCGAGTTGGATGGCTATAAGGCCAAGGCTGTGATGATTATGATCGGCACGAACAATTTGGGGAATGCGGCTGAAGAAAAACCCGAATGGGTGGCGGCGGGCATAAAGAAAATCATTGAAGTGGTTCGCCAAAAGCAGCCTCAAGCGAAAATCCTTCTGCTGGCGATTTTCCCACGGGGTGCCACTCCGCAGGATGAGGTAGCCCAGCGCGTCACCCAAACCAACAAACTACTGCCCGCGCTAGCGGATGGCAAATCGGTGTTCTTTATGGATATTGGCGCTCAATTCTCAGATGAAAAAGGGAATTTGAAAAAGGAACTCTTCCCCGATTACCTGCATCCCAACGCCGATGGCTACAAGCTCTGGTTACAAGCGGTAAAACCGAAGCTGGATGAGTTGATGAAGCAAGGACCGCAACCCCTATAAAAACCCCAAGGTCGCTAGGGAATGAATCATACGACTCACATGAGGTCGGCGATGCTGAAGATGCCAGTTGCAAAGTCGGACTCGCGTTTCTGGCAAGCAGTTATGACCCGAACTGCTTCGACAATATAAAAGCCGAAGCTGTGAGATGAATTCCTGAACCAAACGAATGACCCTACAAAAATGAAAAACACCCTCATCGCCACTAGCCCTGTAATCTCGAAGTCTGCCATGCCCTATTGGTCTTTTGATTTGCCCTTGAACTCACGTTTTCGAGAAATCCAAATCAGTGTCCTTTCAGGCGATGGACATCATATCCCAGCAGATTGGGTCAATGCGGGATTTATCCTCAAAAAACCCTAAGCACCCTTTATAGGATACTTCTGTAAAAACATGACCGGTAAAACCAAACACACGAAGAAATGTGTCACCGTACGGCGGGATGCTGTTGTGATCCCGACATATCATCCACTTCCGCCGGACAAGAACCCGATGTTTCTTGAGAAGCGTGTCTATCAGGGAAGCAGCGGGAAAGTTTATCCACTGCCTTTCTATGACCGAATCAGCGAGGAAAAAACCGATCGATCGTGGGATGCGGTGCATTTGGAGAACCAATTTCTCAAAGTGATGATCCTGCCCGAGATCGGAGGGCGCATTCACATCGGTCAGGACAAGACGAATGGATACGACTTCTTTTACAGGCAGAACGTGATCAAGCCTGCGCTTGTGGGTTTGGCGGGTCCCTGGATCTCGGGGGGCGTGGAGTTTAACTGGCCCCAGCATCACCGTCCCGCCACCTTCATGCCGGTCGAGATAGACATAGAACGTCACTCAGACGGCAGTGTCACTGTCTGGTGCGGGGACCATGATCCGATGGCGCACATGAAAGGAATGCACGGCGTCTGCCTGCATCCGGACAAGGCGTTTATCGAACTGAAGGTGCGCGCCTATAACAGAACCTCATCCGTTCAGACATTCCTGTGGTGGGCGAATGTTGCAACCAGGGTGAACGAGTCCTACCAGAGTTTTTTTCCCCCGGATGTTCATTATGTGGCCGACCACGCCCGGCGTTCCATGAGCGAGTATCCGCTCTGCCATGGTCACTATTATGGGGTGGATTACGGCAAGAGGGGAAAAAGCGGAGTGCCGAAAAGCGAAATTCCCCGGGATTTTGTTCCTCCCAACTGCGGAGGCTCGGCTCCGGTTGACTACCCTCCGGACGACCTCTCCTTTTACGCGAATATTCCCGTACCAACCTCCTACATGTGCATGGGATCCAAGGAGGACTTTTTCGGGGGCTATGATCATGCCGCCCATGCCGGGGTCGTCCATGTGGCTAACCACCACATTGCTCCGGGTAAGAAACAATGGACCTGGGGCAATCATGAGTTCGGCTATGCCTGGGATCGCAGCCTGACGGAAAGCGACGGTCCCTATATCGAGATCATGGCCGGTGTCTATACCGACAATCAGCCTGACTTTTCCTTCCTCATGCCCGGTGAGACCAAGTCCTGGAGCCAGTATTGGTATCCGATTCAGAAGATCGGTCCCGCCAGTCACGCGAACACCAACGCTGCCGTCAGCCTTCATCTGGAAAAGGGATTCATCAACCTCGGTGTTTCTGTCACCGAGAATTTCAAGAAAGCGAGGATTTCGCTCGTTGCCAAGGGGAAGAAGGTTTCAAACGTTAGTCGGGATCTTGCTCCGGGAGATTCTTTTGTCACCCGGATACGGATTCCCAAGGAGATGGAAGAGACAGACCTCATCCTGAAGGTGACCGACTCCCTGGGCCGCGAGATCATCACGTATGCACCCAAAGAACTTGGGAAGAGCCTGGTGCCTCCACCAGCCACCGAGCCGCCGCAGCCCGGTGAGATAGCCAGTACGGATGAACTTTACATCACCGGCCTCCATCTGGAGCAGTACCGTCATGCCACACGCAGTCCTGAGATATACTGGAGAGAGGCGCTACGCCGCGATCCCGGTGATGGCCGTTGCAACAATGCACTCGGATGCCGCCATCTTCAGAGGGGTGAATTTACGGAGGCGGAAAAACATTTCCGCAAGGCCATCGACAGACTGACGCTGCGTAACGCAAATCCGTATGACGGGGAACCTCATTTCAATCTCGGGCGGGTGCTAAGATATCTGGGGAGGGAAACAGAGGCTTACGATGCATTTTACAAGTCAGCATGGAATCAGGCGTGGCAGTCGGCCGCTTATCAACAGATCGCGGAACTTGACTGCCGCAATGGGGATTGGAATGCCGCGTTGAGGCATCTCGACTCCTCCCTTCCGCTCAATACGGAAAATCTCCGTGCCCGCAACCTCCGCGTGATGGTGCTGCGGAAGCTCGGTCGAGGCGACGAGGCCGAGGAATCGCTGCAGTCAACCCGCGCACTCGATCCCCTGGACTGCTGCTCTCGCTTCCTTGCTGATGGAAGCATGGCTTGCGACACGCAGACCCGCTTCGATCTCGTTCTGGATCTCGCTTCCGCTGGCTTTTTCTCCGAGGCGCTCTCAATCATCGAACAGGCCCCGGCGGACACCGGAACCGCCCCCCTGATCGGCTACTACTTGGGATGGCTGCATGGGCAAAGGGGTGAGGCGAAGAAGGCGCTCGCTGCTTTTCATGAAGCTGCCAAAGCCATCCCTGACTACTGCTTTCCATCGCGCATTGAAGAGATTCTCATCCTGGAGGCGGCAATACTGGCCAACCCCAAGGATGCACGGGCTCCTTATTACTTGGGTAATCTCCTCTACGATAAAAGGCGACATATCGAGGGCATCCGTCTTTGGGAAAAAAGCGCCAAACTCGACCCCTGCTTTTCTGTCGTCTGGCGCAATCTCGGGATCGGATACTTCAATGTCTCCAGGAAATCTGCGAAGGCTCGTGCGGCCTACGAGAAGGCATTTCGCTTGAATCCCGATGACGCCCGCCTTCTCTATGAGCGTGACCAACTCTGGAAACGCCTCGGCGTTGCACCGGCAAAGCGGCTTCGCGAATTGGAAAAACATCAGGCGCTTGTCAGCCGT
>SESG01001184.1_pt1 | contig 11922 bp, 7 predicted proteins | sample 3171421 | NCBI WGS metagenome assembly SESG01 (sample SAMN10866946, study PRJNA518727) | freshwater metagenome | biome: subpolar coniferous forest; feature: holomictic lake; material: water; isolation source: holomictic Lake 227, 6 m and 8 m depth | place: Canada: near Kenora, Ontario | collected... | reverse complement strand
GTAGTAGCTCAAGCTCCAGCGCCCCAAGATGGCAAGCGGCTTGAGTGCTTTCGGCACCGGTTGCGACCAGCGCCAGGCAGGCTGTTTAACGAGCCAGTGACCGGTCGCCACGCCCCACCACATCACACCCAGCCATGGCAGCAGCGGGACATAGTCTTCGGTGATGGGCAGGCGCGTGATGAAGCCCAACCAGTTCAGGGCCGGCGCGTTAAAAATATCAATCAAATGGTCTGTAGCCCAGGTGCTCATTGCGTAGACAGCTATAAATTTAAGTGCAATCGCCAACGCACCGGCCAGCCACAACCTACCACCCCAGTGGGTCGTGAGGCGCGCAATGACCAGCATCAGCGCCATGCCATGAAGCACACCAAAGTAAATGAAGCTTTGCGGGTACATCAGCCACGAGCCCACCGTCACCAGCAGTGCACATATCAGCACCCGCCCCCAGCGACGTCCAAAACGCGCCCAACTCTGCCCCTGCGCTACGGCTATCGCCTGGCCGATACCGGCACAAAACAGGAACAAGCTCACGATCAGGGCGCGCTGCCAAGTCCAGAACGGGTCGCTGTAAAAATTCTGTTTAGAGTAGCCGAACTGGGTCAGGTCAAAGCTGAAGTGAAACAACGTCATCCACACCATGGCCAATCCGCGCAAGGCGTCGACAGCTTCAAATCGGGAATGGGGGGGGGATTGAATCATGCACAGAATAGTACCCGTCTGCGCACGATCGTCTCGCTCAAGGCAAGTGAAACATCTGCACCGAACGCGATAAATTGATGGCGCTGTCGCTGAGGCTGTCGGAGGCCGCAGAGGATTCCTCCACCAGCGCCGCATTTTGCTGGGTGACCGAATCCAGATGCGTCACCGCCTGATTGACCTGGGCAATGCCTATGGATTGCTCGTCGGCCGAGTTGCTGATCAGTTCAATGAGTTGGCTGGTCATCTGTACCGACTTGACCACCGCATCGATGGCGCTGGCGGCACTGCCCATTTGCTGGGTGCCACTGGCAATGTGCTCCGAAGAACGGGCAATCAGTTCGCGAATCTGCTTGGAAGCCGAGGCGCTGCGCCCTGCCAGCAAGCGCACTTCAGACGCAACCACTGCAAAACCGCGTCCCTGATCACCGGCGCGGGCGGCCTCGACCGCCGCATTGAGCGCCAGAATGTTGGTCTGAAAAGCAATGCCTTCAATGACACTGATGATCTCCTGCATCTGCACCGATGAATCGGCAATGGCACTCATGGCCAGGCCCACCTTGTGCACGGCCTCACCCCCTTGCGTGGCCAGTACGTTGCTGTCCTTGCTTTGCATGAACACCTGAGAAGCTGTTTGCGCAGTGTGCTGGCCATTGCTCGATATTTGCTCCATGGAAGCCGCCGTTTGCTGCAGGCTGCTGGCCTGAGACTCGGTGCGCGCCGAAAGATCGAGGCCACCAGCGGCAATCTCAGAGGCGGCGTGAGTAAAGCTGTCGATGGTGCTGCGCACATCGCCTACCACGGCTTGCAGATTGATCTGAATTTGCCGCATGCTGCGAAACAAACCATCCAGCGGCGGCGGGTAGTTGCCCGCTACGGTGGTCGTGAGGTTGCAACCCGCCATGGCGTCTGCAAACTGCCGGGCATCGGCCATGCCCAAAGCAACATTTCGGTGAAACCACCGCATAACCAGACCGGAGGCGCCCACCACAACACTTCCTTGCAGCGTCAATTCGGTCAGGCCCTCTAACCCCAGCAAATGCGGCAACAGGCTCGCCGCCGTCAGGAGCACCAAGGCCAGCGCCATGCGACTCGAAAGTGACAGACGCTGCAATTGACCCCAAACGCCGCGCAGTCCGGGGTAGCGCACCTGCCCACCCTGCAGATAAAAAGAAGGGCGACCGGACTCCCGCTCGATGTTCATTTGGCGGTAAAGCTCAGCGGCCTGCTGAATTTGCTGCCGACCCGGCTTGGTGCGCACCGACATATAACCCGTTGGTTTGCCGTTTTCAAGGATCGGCGTGATGTTGGCCTGCACCCAGTAGAAGTCACCATTCTTGCGCCGGTTTTTAACCAGGCCAGACCAGGGACGGCCCTGACCGATGGTGTGCCACAGGTCTTTGTAGGCTTCAGTTGGCATATCCGGGTGGCGCACGATGTTGTGGTTCTGGCCCATCAACTCATCGAACGAGTAGCCTGAAACTGCTAGAAAAGCCGCGTTGCAATGCGTGATGAAACCTTGGGTGTTGGTCACCGACACCAGCATGTTCTCAGAAGGGTAGTCAAACTCTTGCTGAGTGACCGGGAGATTCATGCGCATATCGAACTTTCAAAACTACATAACCCATTAGGTTTGATTAGCGCAAAAGTAGATATCCCCCATTTGGGGGATATTGACAGCATCCGCCTTGAAACTTGATCTAGATCAAATTTATTTACTCTTCGACCACATTTGATTTGATAAATCGCAAATACTTTTTTTAAACTATACTAATTTTCCCTAATTTATAGCCCAAACCCCCGGCTTCAATTTCTTTGAAGCCCTGAACTCGCTTCGCTCACCCGTCCGGGAGTGCCTTTGGCACAGCACGGAATTAACGGAAAGTTCTTTTCAAGAGCTTTTGCGACGTGTTCAAGCTTTTGAAAAATCTGCGCTCTCTTGACCGCCATTTGGCCCAAACCGACCAATGTCTGTCTTCCCCACCCAGTCTGATGGATCGGGCTCGGTCGGATTTGCGCGTGACACAGGCTGAAGCCTTGGCTCAAGCCAAGGCAAGCAGCAAACCCAAAGCACCGTTGATCACAAATTCAGCCTTGCAGCAGGCCATTTTTAAAAGTATCAATTTCTACAGCATTGCCACCGACAACCAAGGAGTGATACAGGTTTTTAACGTTGGGGCTGAGCGCATGCTGGGCTATTCGGCCGCAGAAGTCGTCAACAGACTCTCCATGACCGATATCGCGGACCCGAAGGACATCCTCCGGCGAGCACAAACCCTGAGCGCGGAACTGGTCACCCCGCTGGCACCAGGCTTTGAAGCACTCATTTTCAAGGCTGAGCGCGGCAGTGAAGACACTTACGAATTGACTTTGATCCGCCAGGACGGCAGTCGCTTACCCGTCGTGGTATCGGTCTCCGCATTGCGTGACGACCTGAACGCCATCGTGGGCTACCTGTTGATGGGCACCGATAACACCCAACACAAATTGACAGAGACGAAGCTGGGCCAGTCTCGGGTTCTTTTAAACGCCGCCATCGAAATCATGCCCTTTCGGGTTTTCTGGAAAGACCTGGATTCTCGCTTTTTCGGGTGCAATAAATTGTTTGCAAAAGATGCCGGCGTCACACATCCGTGCGCTGTCATTGGCAAAACCGATTTCGAGTTTCACTGGAAAGACCAGGCCGCGTCGTATCGGAAAGATGACTTGTCCGTGATGCGCTCAGGCACTTCAAAACTTGACTTTCAGGAGCAACAAACTTCACCTGAGGGAGACATGCTCTGGCTGAATACCTCCAAGATGCCACTGCACGACGAGAACAACCAGGTCTTCGGTGTTTTGTGCGCTTACCAGGACATCACTGAGAAAAAAAAACACGATCTGGAGCTTGAAGGCCACCGAAACCACTTGGAAGATCTGGTCCACAGCCGCACTCTGGAACTGATGGCAGCCCGCGATATGGCCGACACAGCCAACCGCAGCAAAGCGAGGTTTTTGGCGAACATGAGCCACGAAATTCGCACACCACTGAACGCAATTTTAGGTCTGGCCTATTTACTGGAGCAATCACCGCTGGAGATAACGGCCCAAAATCTGGTGAGAAAAATAAGAATCTCCGGGCGGATGCTGTTGGGCATCATCAGTGACATTCTGGATGTCTCGAAAATTGAAGCTGGCAAATTGCAGCTAGAACAGGCGCCGTTTTCGCTGGCCGATGTCATGAGCAACATCGATGCATCACTTCGCGCCCTGATGGTCGACAAGCCCATTGAACTCATGCTTGCCCCCCTGCCCGATGATGTTTTCGGCGTGATTGGGGATGCTTTGCGGCTTGAGCAAGTGCTGCTGAATTTGGGCAACAACGCCGTTAAATTCACCCCCGCCGGACGTGTGACCCTGCGCACAGAAGTAGTGAGCTGCCATGATGACCAGCTCATTTTGCGTTTTAGCGTGCAAGACACCGGTATAGGAATCGCACCCGAACTGCAAAGTGGCGTGTTTGCCGCGTTCACCCAGGCTGACAGTTCCACCACGCGTCACTTTGGGGGTACCGGTTTGGGCTTGACGATTTGCCGCCAGTTGGTGCACTTGATGGGTGGCGACATTGGCTTTAGCAGTTCGCTGGGTCTGGGAAGCGAATTTTGGTTCACTGTTCCCCTGCAAAAAATCTCTGACAACCTCTGTTTGACTGACTCAGTCGACCTGAATAAACCACAGTCACCACCCGAAGGGAAGCTTGAAGGGGTGAGATTGCTAATCGTTGATGACTGCGAAATCAACCGTGACGTTGCACAAAGCATTTTTTCGAGTCAGGGGGCGACAGTGTCGCTGGCAGTGAATGGCCAGGACGCCCTCGACTGGCTACTGGCCCATCCCTGCGAGGTCGATTTGGTGCTGATGGACGTGCAAATGCCGGTCATGGATGGGTTGGAAGCGACGCGGAGATTGCGGCGTCTGCCACAGTTTGACCAATTGCCCATCGTGGCCTTGACTGCAGGCGCCTTCAAATCGCAGCAAGAAGCAGCACAGGATGCTGGTATGTCGCACTACATCAGCAAGCCCTTCAATGTGCCCTCTACCGTCGCGTTGATACAGCGACTCTGCTCATCCTACTCGCGGCCTCCGGTAAATTCACAGGCATTCCTGAGCATGCCTGCGCAGAGTGTCGACATCCAGGGATCAGGGTCTGAAATGATGGTTCTGAATTCTGCACAAGGAATGAAAATCTGGCAGAACAAAACGCTCTACCTAACCTCGCTGCGTCGCTTCTGCGACCTTTACGGCGGCGCCGTATTTGTGATGCGGGTGAGTCTGTCTGAGGGGCGCCGGTCTGACGCAGCGGCACTGGCGCACAAACTTGCAGGCGTGGCCGCCAACTTGGCCCTGCCCGAAACATGCCACATAGCCAAGGAAGCTGAACAGATACTGAAAACCGACTTTGATCCCGCACAGATTTTGCAAAGGCTGGCTCTCGCCTTGACCCACGCTATCACCACCATCGGCCAACTGGAAGAAACATGAACCATCAAACAATCCTGATCGTGGACGATGAGCCCCTTAATCTGCTGCTCATGGAGTCCATTTTGTCAGCGCACTACACACTGGTGTTGGCACGCAATGGCCGCGAAACGCTTGAGGCAGTAGCTCGACACTCGCCCGCCTTGGTGCTGCTGGATGTCGGATTACCCGACATGGACGGCTACGCCTTGTGCCGTGAAATCAAAAAAATAGATGCCGGTCAGCAGGTTCAGGTTATCTTTGTCAGCAGCTATACCGACACAGCGCATGAAGCCGCAGGCTTTGAGGCGGGTGGCGTAGACTACATTTTCAAACCCGTCTTACCGCAAATTGTTCTTGCCCGGGTCAGTGCGCATCTGGCCCTCGTACGCAGCAGTACGCTGGAGCAAAGTTACCGCGATGCCGTTCTGATGCTAGGCCATGCAGGCCATTACAACGACACCGACACGGGCGCACACATTTGGCGCATGGCGGCCTATGCCCGGGCACTGGCGAATGCCATAGGCTGGAAGGCGGAGCGTTGCGACCGGCTTGAGTTGGCGGCGCCTATGCATGACACCGGCAAGCTCGGTGTCCCGCAAAAAATCCTGCGCAAACCCGCGCCACTGGAAGCGTGGGAATGGACCATCATGAAAACCCATCCTCAAATTGGTCATGACATTCTGAGCAAAAGCCAGGCACCGGTGTTTCAACTGGCCGCTGAAATTGCCTTGCGCCACCACGAAAAGTGGGACGGTAGTGGCTATCCGAATGGTTTGCAGGGGCTTGACATTCCAGAATCAGCACGCATTGTGGCGTTGGCCGATGTATTTGATGCACTCAGCATGAAACGCCCCTATAAAGAAGCATGGCCCACTGAGAAGATCATGGCGCACATAGCGGCCAATGCCGGAACCCATTTTGACCCGGCCATGGTGCGAGTTTTCTTCGAAATTCTGCCCGAGTTACTTCAGATTCAACAGCACTGGGTCGATGAGACCAACCCAGAAACACGCTACGTGTTCCCGCAAGCGTAGGCCAACGTGCTCAAACTACCAATCTCTACATTTATAAAAATATTGCCTTCCCATTGGCGCCGCCAAGCCAAAAGTTTCACACGGTTTTTGCCGCTGGTAGTTCTCATTTTGGGTATTGGCCTTGCGATAAGCCAAGCGGTGATTTGGCAAAATAAAATCAACCAGAAAGCTGACACCGAGTTTCAGCTCAACGTTGAACGGACGTCTAACGAAATCAACCGACGCTTCGCCGGGGCGAGCACGGGCATGCATACGGTCAATGGTTTATTCGTTGCCAGCGAAAAGGTAGATCGCGCTGAGTTCCGCGCATTCGTTCAATCACTCTATTTGCCCAATAAACTTCAGGGCGTCCATAGCGTGGGTTTTATTCAGCGGGTCGCGCGACCGAAACTGGATGCTTTTGTGGCAACCGAACGGGCCAACGGAGCGCCCCAATTCGCCATTCGCCAGCTTATGGACAAAGCACTCGAGGACCTTTACATCGTCAAGTTCGACGTGCCAGCAAACATTAAAGATGGCATCGAAGGTATGGATGAAGGCTCGGAACCACGACGCCGCACAGCCGCAAAATTGGCCGTTGATACAGGTGAGATCACCTTCACCGTGGTGCCTGAGTTACAGCAAGGGGAACCCAATATCCCTGGCATTCTGATGTACTTTCCTGTTTACGCCCCGGCAGCACGCCTTGGCAGCGCCCAAGAGCGCCGCGCGGCTTTGCAGGGCCTGATTTACACCAGCATCGTGATCGCAGATTTATTAGAGAGTATGCCCAGCGTCGTCGAAAAATATTTGAACTTTGAGCTTTTCGATAAAACACCTGATCGCCCTGACACGGGGTCGATTCATGACACAAACCAACATGCCGCCCCCAATGGCCTTGGTAAAAAGGCCAGCGTAGTACCGCGCTTCACCAGCAATCACTCACTTGTATTGAATGGCGGGTCGCTGATCTTGCACGCCACCAGCACACCAGAGTTTGAAGCCACGATCGACCGCACGACGTCGTGGGTAGTAATGGCTGCGGGCACCTTGGTTAGCGTCTTATTAGCACTGTTGTTGCACAAGCAAATCACGGGGCGCAGTCGCGCCGAGGCATTGGCAACAAGAATGACCCAGGAACTACGCCTGCAGGAAGAGCGCTGGCGTGACTTCTCCAACAGCGCTTCAGACTGGTTCTGGGAAACCGATGCGCAGCACCATTTTTGCTTTATTTCAGAGAACTTCGAACAAGTCTGTTCGATACATCAAGCGCAGCTACTTGGGAAAAGTCGAAGTGAGCTGTTGGCGTTAGAAGTGCTGAACCCACCTGAAATAGTCTCCGCCCATTTGGCGCAACTTGAAGCGCACGTGCCCTTCAAAAATTTTGAGTTTCAGATTCGCGCCAATGACGACAGACTTTGCTGGGTCTCCGTGTCTGGACAACCCCATCTGGATAAGGACGGCATTTTTAGGGGCTACCGGGGCATCGGCGCCCTGATTAACGCTCGCAAGCAGGCCGAGCAACAACTGGCGACAGAGGTCTTTCTAAGGGAAGAAGCCGAGAGTCTCAAAAACGTATGGTTTCGGTTGCAAAGTACTGCGCTGGAAGTCTGTGCCAATGCCATGCTGATTGTCGATATTGAGGGTGTCGTCCAATGGGTCAACCCCGCCTTTTGTGAACTTTCAGGGTATGAGGCAGCCGAGGTGGTGGGTAGTAATAGTTGCACTCTTTTTAAGTCCGACGCCCAGGATCAAGACTTTTACCAACAAATGTGGTCCTCCGTCACCGCAGGGACACCTTGGAAAAATGAACTGATCAACCGGCAAAAAGATGGCACTTTGTACAACGAAGAAATGACCATCACACCGGTCAAGGACTTGCACGGTATCCTCACACATTTCATCGTGGTCAAGCAGGACATCACGGCGCACAAGCAAATTGAAGAGGCAGCCAAAGCAGGCAGCCGCGCCAAATCGGAGTTTTTGGCGAATATGAGCCATGAAATCCGTACCCCGCTGAACGGCGTCATAGGCATGGTGGACGTTTTGCAGCAGTCCCGTCTTGAGCCCATGCAGCAAAGAATGCTTAACACGATTCAGACCTCTTCGACGATCTTGCTGAATATATTGAATGACATCCTGGATTTTTCAAAGATCGAGGCGGGCAAGCTGACCCTAGAGTTTTTACCCACGGCCTTACGTCAGCTAACCGAGGGGGTAGCCCTGTTGATGGCGCCAACCGCCAGCGCCAAGTCGATCAAGCTCACGGTTTTCGTCTCGCCAGCGCTGCCAAACTGGATCGTGACCGATCCGACCCGATTGCGCCAGATATTGATCAACTTGATGGGCAATGCGGTCAAGTTCACCAGCAAAAAGGACTGGCATCCCGCTAGCGTCAAGATGTTTGCCGAGCCTTGCGAATTAAGTAGTGGCCGAGCCGGGGTCAGACTTCGCGTCAGCGACACCGGCATTGGCATGAGTCCGGCAAGCCAGGTCAATCTATTTCAGCCATTCACGCAAGCTGACGAGAGTACCGCCCGCAAATTTGGCGGCACCGGGCTGGGTTTGAGCATCTGCCAGCGCCTGGTCGAATTATTGGAGGGTCGCATTTCGGTGTCCAGCATCCTGGGTGAAGGATCAGACTTCACAGTCGAGTTGCCACTGGAAGAACCGCCACCGACCCGCATGCCGGTGTTTGGCCCCAACCTGGAGGGCGTCCGCGTTCTGACCTTGATTGAAGATCCAGTCCTGGCTGGCATCGTGTCGTCTTACTGCAGGAATGCAGGTGCTGAAGTGTTAGCGTTGGCCGACAGGGCAGCCCTCAATCAGCGTCTGGCGCAACAGCGATTCGCCACGGGCAGCGGCGGCGTTTTGGTGGGGGATGATCTAGACGCCGTCCTTCGTGAGCGCAGCCTGGCAGGGGGCTTAGGACTGGTGTGTCTGACGCAAAGTACGCAAGAAACTACGGCCCATGAGGTCTCGGTGAACGCTTATCCGTTGATCTACAACGACTTGATTCGGGCCATCGCACTCACCAGCGGTCGCTTGACCCTGTCAACATTCCCATCAACCAGTCGTTTTGGTGAGAAGTCACTACGTACAACCTCCTCCAACGCGCAAACGGTGGTGTACCAACCCTTGATCTTGCTGGCAGAAGACAATGAAACCAACCGTGAAGTCATGACGGAACAGTTGCGACTTCTGGGCTATGCCTCTGAAGTAGCCGAAGATGGTGTGCAAGCGCTAGCCATGTGGCGCAGTGGTCACTACGCACTGCTTTTGACCGATTGCCACATGCCCAACATGGATGGTTTTGAATTAACTGAGGCCATTCGCTTGGCTGAACCTTCAGGCCAGCGCATTCCGATTGTGGCCATCACTGCCAATGCGATGCAAGACGTGGCTGACCGTTGCCTTTCACGCGGTATGGACGACTACCTGAGCAAGCCGCTGCGCATGGCCGATTTGGCGCCCATGTTGAATAAGTGGTTGCCGCTGCAAATGTTGCAGTCCCAAGACATTGCACCCCTTCCTAATCAGGAAAAATCGCCTGATTTGCTGGCGATTTGGGATGCTGCCACGCTGGGAAGCTTGGTAGGAGTCAACCCTGCCATCCAACATAGCTTATTGACGAAATACTTGATCAATGCCGAACAACAAGTGGCTGACATTATTTTGGCGGCAGAAGCGGGCGAGTACAGCGCCGCGTCGGATGTAGCCCATGCGCTTAAATCGTCTTCACGTTCAGTGGGTGCGTTGTTAGTGGGTGAGTTGTGCCAAGAAATTGAAAGATCGGGGCAATCCGGCGATGCGGCCCAATGCAGCGCGTTAAGTGGTCACCTGAATATTGCTTTTACCAATGCAAGGTTCGAAATCAAGCAACACATTGAATGCGTCTCGAAGTGAATCCTGGCTAATCACCTTTAAATCTGTAATTGGCTTGCGTTTTCATAAATACGGTGGGCGTTGCCTTGCCTACGCTTGTCGTGCTGAGAGGCAGAGATGGATCAATACCTGTCCGGCATGACTCTTGACCACACAAGGAAGGCGTTTTTTATGAATACAACCCCCGCTATGGCTGAAACGAAAATCGTCCCCAAAAAACGGACCAGGCGTGCTGTATCCCCCGTCGCAGTGGCAGCCAAAACGGCGACCTCAAACACGATAGCAACCAAGTCTCGCGCCAGAAAAACGGTGGCCAAGGCACAAACTGCGGTGGTACCGAAGACCACCACGCTCAAACAAGTGGCAACACAAAGCCGAAGGAAAGTCAGCACCGTGGTGCACTTGACGCGTGATGCCTCGTTCAAACTGATCGACACCCAGCGCACCATCTGGCTAGCGGGCTTGGGCGCGCTGGCCAAGGTCACCACCACCACCGGCACCAAAGGTGAACGGGCCTTTGAAGCGCTGGTGGAGGCTGGCGAAAAAATGGAGTCTCAAGCGCGAGGTGCCATCAACAACAATGCCGACCTGCTGAAGGCCCGCATCGACGACGCCACCCGGGTAGTGGACCAAGGCATCGACTCGGTCGGCGACGCTTTTGACGCCCGAATCAAGAAAGCCCTGGCCCGCTTGGGTTACCCCAAAACCGGCAAGGGCAAGAAGTAATTAGCCCACCCACTTGCGGGCGCAAGGAGTGCCCAAAGGTTTTTCTGCGGGCCCATGATCAGACTGCCATGGGCAGCACTTCTTTTTGAATTTTTCGAGTCAATGTTTTTTCAGCAACCTTGACTTCATAAGCGGTTTGCAGATTCATCCAGCTCTGCACATCACCACCGAAATAACGCACCAAGCGCATCGCCGTGTCCACGGTGACGCCGCGGCGCTCCAGCACGATGTCGTTAACGCGGGATGCAGGCACCTTGAGTGCCTGGGAAAGCGCATTGGCACTCATGCCAAGCGGCTTGAGATAGTCCTCACGTAAAACTTCGCCGGGATGAATGGGGCGAAGTCCATTTTTGGGGGCGGCAATGACCATGGCAAGCTCCTGTACTTCAGTGGTAATCCATAATTTTCACGTCATGGGCACCGTCTGGGGCCCAGACAAAACACAAACGAAACTGATCGTTGATTCGAATACTGTGCTGGCCTTTTAGATTGCCCAGCAAAGCCTCCAGTCGGTTGCCGGGCGGAACCCTCAAGGACTCCAGCGTCACCGCACTGTCCAACTGTTGCAACTTGCGCTCAGCGACCGCCAAAATATTGGCGAACCGCCGTACTCTTTTCCCCTCAAACAAGTCAGCCGTATCTTGGTCTGAGAATGAAACGATCATGGCGCGAATTTTATACCGTTTGCCGGTAAACGGCAAGATTCAAACCAAGCACAGCATAAAAGCACCCGTCCAAACCACTGACTTCTAACTCGCAAATTTTCGCTTGGCTGCATAGTTGCCTGGTTCTGAAATCACCCCACCCACTTGCGGGCGTTGTGCCACAACTGCATCCACGCGCTGAAGGCCGCCGGGTCGCCATTGGTCCAGCTCATCTGGATGTTGCGGAACACGCGCTCGGGGTGCGGCATCATTGCCGTGAAGCGGCCGTCCGCCGTGGTCACCGCCGTCAAACCGCCGGGGCTTCCGTTCGGGTTGAACGGATAGGCTTCAGTGGCGGCGCCGTGGTTGTCAGTGAAACGCATCGCGGCGATGGCCTTGTCGGCGTTGCCCCGGTACTTGAAGTTGGCAAAGCCCTCTCCGTGCGCCACGGCAATCGG
>SESG01030023.1_pt1 | contig 11925 bp, 11 predicted proteins | sample 3171421 | NCBI WGS metagenome assembly SESG01 (sample SAMN10866946, study PRJNA518727) | freshwater metagenome | biome: subpolar coniferous forest; feature: holomictic lake; material: water; isolation source: holomictic Lake 227, 6 m and 8 m depth | place: Canada: near Kenora, Ontario | collected... | reverse complement strand
GCGGCGACGCCGGGCTTCCAACGCTTCGTGCATGTTTCCACGGTTGGAGTTCACGGCCATATCGAGCAGCCTCCGGCCAATGAGGAGCAGGCCTTCCATCCCGGCGACATCTATCAACGGACCAAAGCCGAAGCCGAACTATGGCTGCGCGATTTTGCGCCGCGTCACGGACTGCCATTCACCGTGATCCGTCCGGCTGCGATCTACGGCCCCGGCGACCGCCGCCTGTTGAAACTCTTCAAAATGGCCACCTGGCCCATCTTCCCGATTCTCGGCCATGGACGGGGCCTTTACCACCTGATTCATGTAGATGATCTGGCCGAAGTCTTAATCATGACCGCCGTCGATCGCGCCGCTGCCGGCGAGGTTTTCATAGCCGGCAATACAGAGCACACCACGCTGACCTTCATGGCCCGTACGATTGCCGCCGCGCTCGGGCGTAAAATCCGCATCGTTCACATTCCAGCCGGACCGGTCTTCATCGCCGCCGATCTATGCGAGGCGCTTTGTCGTCCCTTCGGCTGGCGTCCGCCGCTGCACCGACGACGGGTGGCCTTCTACACCAAAGACCGCGCCTTCGACACAACCAAACTCCATACCCTTCCGGGCTGCCAGATGCGGTATTCCAACGAACAGGGTCTGCGCCAGACGGCGCTCTGGTATCGCAACCACGGCTGGATTTGACGGGGCCGCCTGAAAATACGCCGAAAGTAAATCCATTACAGGGCGCAAACGGTTTAACATGAACCATCCGGCCGCAAAGCGGTCAAACTGCCATCTATAACATCTTGATTCCATTCCACTAAAATTGACGCAATAAACCACCGGGAGCCAAAGCGCTGCTCTGGCTCCCGACGATCCGCTCACGATGCATAATCGTGATGCGCACCACGCAACACGACTGTCCGTCTTAGATCACTCGGGCGTCAGAATCGCATCCTTGGCCGCCTTGGCAATCTTGAACTTCAGGACGGTCTTGGCGGCAATTTGGATTGTCGCGCCAGTGGCCGGATTGCGCCCAGTACGCGCCATGCGCTCAACCTTGACGAGTTTTCCCAACCCCGGAATGACGAACCCATCCGAAGCTTCCTTAATTGCCATCTTAACCAGTGCTTCCAAGATCACCGCCGCCTGCTGCTTTTCAACTCCGGCAGTTTCCGCCAACTCTGTAATGACTTCAGTCTTGGTCTTCATAACATCTCCTGTTTGGGTTGAACAACACTTTTGGACTTTATGCCATACCGGCATATGCAACAAGCATAATTTCGACGAGAGTGTATTGTGCCATCAGTTGTTCCGTCCTGTTAATCCTGTCAACGCCCGCCTGAGTGACACCCGCGCAACCGCCATGCGCCCATTGTCCGGCCTGCTAATTTGCTTCAATCTCAGAACCATGCTACATTGACAACCGTGCTTAACAGAAAGGGTTTCCAGCCTATGGAAAAAGAAAAAGGGCCCATCGTAAAAACATGGCTGTCGTTCACCGTCAGCATCATTGTCGCAGTTGTGGCCGGCATGATGGCGATATTTTTTCCGCAAACCCTGACAATGGGCGGTGGAATCACAATGCTGGCTTTGATCGCCATGCTGGCGCTCATATGGAACATCGCAAGCTTATTCACTCTGATTACCAGAGCCTTTCTAAAAAACAAAGGGCGTCCCGATTCCGAAGCGATCATGCTCGGGCAACTCTATCGCCTGCTCTCTGTCATCGTGATCATCCTGACTGTCGCCTACGGGTTCGGCAAGCTCAATACGTTTGGCGCGCTTTTCTCAATGTTCGGAGGCATGCTTCTAGGCTGGTCGCTCCAGGCCCCGGTCAGCGGGTTCGCCGCATGGCTTCTGATCAACATCCGACGCCCCTTCCGCCCCGGCGACCGCATCCAGTTCCCAGGCATCGGACTGACTGGCGACGTTAAGGAGATCGGCGCCATGTATGTCGTCCTCGATCAGGTAGGCGGCACAGTGGGAAGCGAAGAAGCCGTGGGGCGTTACATCCTGGTTCCCAGCGCCATGCTGTTCAGTCAGGTGGTCATCAATTTCACGGTCCGGCAGGAGGCTGCCTACATGCTGGACGAGGTCGTGGTGCGCATCACTTACAACTCCGACATGCAAAAGGCCGAGAGCATTCTGCTCAATGCGGCACAGAAGATCACCGGCGACATCATCAAAGCAACCGGCATCCAGCCCTACATCCGCTCCGACATGTATGACTACGGCTTGTACCTGCGTTTGCGATACCAGACCCATGTTCAGGACCGTCCCCGAATTGCCTACGAGATCAACAAGGAGATCGTCAACGAGATCCAGCGCACTCCGGCGGTAGACCTGGCCATTCCATTCATCTACTCCTACCGCGCCGGCGTGGCCGACATGGACCGCAAGGAAGATAACGCTGCATCCAACAATGATGAACCCCAGCAGGTCCGGCAGGTGGAGATCAGCAAGATTCGCGATACCGCTCAGAACGCCGATCCGCGCGATGTGGCACAGCTCCGCCGCAGTATTGCCGTGGCCGGGCTGCTTCATCCGGTTATACTCCAATCGGGGCCCGGCAAGGACACCTACGAAATAGTAGCCGGCCAGCTCCGCTTTGCGGCCTGCAAGGGGCTCGGGTGGGGAACCATTCCGGCGATCGTCCGCTATGGTTCAAAGCGTAACGGATTTGACAGTCTGCCGGCGCAGGAACCGGAGACTGCTCCCAAGAGCCTGTTGGGCGAAGACCTTACGGACGGACAAAAACATTCATCCACAGCTGTTTAACCCAAAACGGTTGAGCCTACGTCAGGAACAGGAAGACTAGCAGCATGATGATTGTGGGAACGATGGCCGCAAGCAGCAGTTTGACGGCATTAATTCCGTTGGCCCCGAAGTAATTCTGGAGAATGGATTGACCGGCCGGGTTCGGGGCATTTGCAATCACCGTCAGTCCACCGCCAGCCACCGCACCCATGACAACCGCGCACTTGGCCTGCAGCGAAAATTCCGGCACGAGCGAGGCCAGATAAGTAATTGCCGCGTTGTCATTGAAAGACGTGAGCACCGTCGCGCCCAACAGCAATTGGACGGGGCTCATGCTCCGCAAAACCGGCTCGATCCACCACTGCTGACAGCCTCCGTGGATCACCAACCCGGCCAGAAAAAAACCCACCAGAATCGGGCTCCGCAAACCCACGAGATTCTGATTGCGTTCGGTCGCCGTGACGAAAGCCAGAAAGAGCATGAACGTGAGCACAACGATCACCGCATAGTGGCCAAAAAACACAATAAAACCGATGAAAAGCAGGTTCGTCAGGACAATCCAGGCGGGGACCGGAGCAGCGCCCTTGAGGCATCCGCCGTCTTCCACTTGAAGAGCTCGCAGCTCACGGCGGAACACAGCGAAGACCAGCAGATTCGACAGCAGGATGCCAGCGAAGGCTTTCCAACCGAACATTGAAAGCATGAAAGGCAGGTTCCAGCCCCACTTGCCTGCGACCATCACAATCGGCGGCGCCGCAAAGTGTGTCAGAGTTCCACCCACCGAAATGTTCACAAACAGCAGGCCGAGCGTAGCGTAACGCAGGGACATGGATGGATTTAACTGGAAAAATCTGCGCGCCAGCAAAAGCGCGCAAATGGTCATCGCCGCTACTTCCGTGATCAGAGATCCCAGCAGCGGACCCACTGTGAGAATCGAGAACCACCAGGCCGCCGGCGTCCCGCGCCCGACCAATGCCACCCGTTTCAAACAAGCTTCGGCAAAAAACAATACCGGCCGCGAACTGGCAATGGCCATTGTCGCCACCACAAAAATGGGCTCGGTGAAATTCACCCCGTTGATGTAGTAAGTCGCAGCATTCACGCCTTTCATTAAAACCATGGCCAGCGCAAGCGGGATGACCCAGATGCCGAAGATAGCCTCCACCTCGCCGAGAAAATGAAAAATCACGGCAAAGAACTTCTTGCGATCAAGTACCCTGTCGAGGTTGTTTCCAACCCCCGAAATTGGAGCATACTCGTGTAAAACAGCCGCGTGCTCGCGTTCGAACCGATGGGCAATCGCGCGAAATTTTGCCGCCATAAACGTGTGGATTATCGCCGCAAAAAAAATAACCGTAGCCACCGCATTGAACGGATCGGACGTCATTCGCCCGATCAACTTTGCCGCGAGGTTCGCCTGTGCGACATCAGCATAACTGGCGACCGGAGCCGTGAAATCCGTCGCCGGCTGCGTGGCGGTAGAAGTAAAAGCCCAGGGCCCGCAAACACCAATCAGAATAATACATATAATAAGCCTGCCCCGTAGTCGTCGAATTAATGGAAGGAACACGCGCATGTTTTGTCATTTCAACTGCTTAACAATTTCAAAGCTCGCTCAAACACGCCAACTGGATTAATAATCCATACTTTGGGACGATTGCGCAAGCTAAACCCTGATCCCTGAAAATTATCCGGAAAAATCACCAATCTAACGCCACAGACATCCGTTGACGAAAAAGCTGTAGATGATAATATTTTGTCAGATGGAGGAACGAGCATGAGTTTTAAGAAATGCCCCGGAAGCATGGCTTTTTCACAGCCAAAAATCGAACTGGTGCGTTGTCCGTCCTGTGGCGATACCGCCGAGGTTTGGACCGACGAGGCGGACGGCAAGTGCATCAAGTGTGGAGCCACCGTATGTCGTACAACGACGCAGTCCTGCATTGACTGGTGCAAGTATGCACAAGAGTGCCTCGGGGATGAAGAGCACAAGCGTTATCAGGAAATGAAGACCCGGTTGCGGAAACAGGCGCTTCTGAAAGCTTCGGAAGAACATCTGCCTGACGAACGCCAGCGCGGTCAGGCCCGCTCCAGAGTCACGCATGCTGAGAACCTTCTCAGCCGTGAACCCTCTGCGGATCCGAATGTCGTGATAGCGGCGGCGGCGTTACTGGACGTGCGTCGTCCAGAGCCCGCGGCTGGCGACACACAAGCGGGCGTCGAGTCCAATCCGGAGACCGGACAGCCATCTGCGGCAGCCGGGATACTGCATGAATTAGGTTATCCGGAAGGCTTCATCAAGGAGGTCTGCGGGATCCTGCGCCAGCTGCATAAACCCGGGGATTGCGACGGCATCAACTTTCGCATTGTTCGCGACGCAGACATTCTGTCGCGGGACGTTGCAAGCGTGTAGCGTGTGTCAGCAGTACCGGGACGCCGGTTCGAGTTCCGTTATCCGTCGCGCCACTTATGCCAGATCAGTGCTTCTTCATCAACCGGCTCATCTTTTCAAGGAGAACTTCCACCTTAACCGGCTTTTCCATGAAATCCTGAACCGGCATCCAGTCCGGGTCAATGTCATGGGATGAAAAGTCCATCGGGAAATCCTGATTAATACCGGTGAGCAGAATGATCGGTAAATCCTTGATATCCTTCATACGACGGATCTGCCGCGCCAAATCAAATCCTGCGACCGGATTATCCGGAAACATAACGTCGAGTATCACCAGGTCCGCCTTGTACTCCGCCACCTTCCGTACTGCGTCATCGGTCGTATGCAACATGGAGACTTCATGCCCCTGCCGGCGGATGAGCGCCGCCGTGTTGTTCGCCAGCTCAACATCGTCGTCTATAATCATGATTCTTGCCATCGCATCACTCCTTTTGACTGTCATCCCGCTGGAATAAACAGATTAAATACCGTTCCCTTATCCTGTTCGCTCTCCACGACGATCGCCAAATGCAGGTTGCGGACAATTTGCCTGACAATTGCCAACCCCAACCCCGTCGAATTCGGGTTGAAGACCGCCGCCTCCTGCGCCCGATAGAAGTCCTCAAAAATATGCGGCAGAGCATTTTCGCTGATGCCAATACCATGATCGGCAACACGCACCTTCGCACGGGCTGCTTCTTTTTCTATCCCCACCTCAACAGTTCCCCCGTTGCGAGAATATAGTATTGCATTTGAAATTAGATTCAAGAAAAGAATCTTGAGTTGCTTCGGGTCGCTAAGCGTGATCACCTCACCTGCGGCCAGATTGACAGACACGAGCTTATCCGCCGCCAGACTCTGAACATCCTGAATGACGGCCTCCAGCAATTCACGCAGCTTCACAGGTTCAGTGACACGCTCGCCTGACTGGGCTGAGCGAAGGCTTCCCAGAGTCATAATATCGCCGATCCGGACACGCAGTGCCGCTGACCGAGCGTCGATCTTACCAATGATCTGCCGGACGCTTTCAGGCGTTTCGTTCCAATGTAAATGCTTCAGAAGTTGAATATTACTTTCGATTCCTGCGAACGGAGCCTTGAGATCGTGCGTGACCCGCAACATCTGCAGATTAATTTCCTCATCCGCCCGCGCAATCTGCTTATTGGCTGCGTCGAGATCACGGTTCCTCTGTCGCACGGCCTCCGAAAGCTCCGAAACAAGGTACCAGACAATCAACCATGCAAACACCATTGGACCGGCAAAAATGAACGATGGCAGCAGTCCCGGCGCGACTGACAGCTCGGAGGCCAGAATGCCTGAATGCGGGAGGATCCCCATGCACTCCAGAAAAACCGTTGCTAGAAAAAACAGCGCGCTCAGCACCGTCACAATAAAGCTATCACGCCGTGCGAAAAAGATACACGCCAGCGTAATATGAAAAAGATAGGCGAAGCCAATAACGGTACTGGTCGGACCAACTCGATATACCACCACAGTCAGCACCAGCAGGTCGGAAACAATCTGGAACCAGATGTTCGCGGCAATCTCACGCCAGGCACACGCCGTCCGTGCGGAGAGATAACGGACCCCCCTGATGAACCCCAGATTCAACAGCGTGAGAACGCCCGCCATAACCAGCGGCCACAAGCCGGGCGGAAGCAGTCCGAAACGCCTGAGCAAGGCCGGTTCAAGAATAAAGCCCAGCGCTCCAAAGCCTGCCAATCCGCCAACTACGATCCAGCGAATTCTGGTGAACCAGCGAGCATTGCCAAGCAACATCGCCACCGTCAACCCGTCTGGCCCGCCTGGCTGCGGAGCAGCCTTGTCCGGCAGTGGTTCGGAATCGAGCCTGAAGAAGTTCATAAAAAAAACCGCCTCATTCAGAAGTAGCGTATGGCCAACATCTTTTTCAGCATGATTATATCGCGCTCCTCCACCTTTACGAGCGCTTTCAAAACTGCACGCAACTCCTCGTTAAGAGCCTGCACGAGGATAGCATTGTAGAGCACAACCAGTTTGCGATCATGGCTGACGGCGGCTTCAATCAACATTTTCCCATCCACAGAGTCGGGGGCAAAATCGGGCGGACAAAGCTCAGTGGCGGGGTTAAACGGCAGGTCGCAACTGAGTTCAACCTTACGAAGGTGCCGCAACAAGCCTGACGCCAATCCGCTCAGAGCACTTTTCTGATGGTGCCGGTGCCGGGCAAGATAATATGTCAGCAATCGCACACCGCTGTCTGTGGAGCGATCACGGATCGCAGAGCAGCTTGCTTCCAAGTGGTTTTCGGCATCCTGCGCACAATCCAATAGTTCACCAAGAGTGAAAACCGCCATATTCAGCTCCTCGTGGGCCAGTTCCGCACGGCCGCCACATGTCTTTGCAAAACCACGAGCACCCGGACAACCCTGCAAGCGTACTTGGAATTCACGCAACGGCATCCACAACAGTTGCGCCGGCAAATTGCGCGACCAGCGGCGCAACAATTTCGCTCACATACTCGCGCCATGCCTGTTGAACATCTGGCCAGCATGCCAGCTCAGCTTCAGACTCCTGCAGCAACGCTGAAATGGCCGTTCTCGCGTCCACCCCGGAGACCGGGAAGACGGTCGCTGCCGTCACTTTGCCGGTGGCGGAATCGGTTCCAAGACTCTTGTCGGAAGCCAGCGGGTCCGGAGCAGCATCCAGTAAATCATCAGCCAGCTGATAGGCTGTGCCCAGCGCATAACCGGCCCGACGCAGGGCCTCGACCAACGCACTTTGCGAACCACCTGCACAGGCGGCGGCGAACCCGAACAGGGCGCCGGTTTTCCGGCGGGCAATTCCGACACAGTGCTCCCATGATGCGCCGTCGGCAACATCGGCAAACTCCTGTTCGGCCTGCGCATCACACATCTCGCGGAGCGTGGCGACCAGCATCGGAAGGTGCGAAGGCAAAACCTCCTGTATTCCTTCCGCACTCAGGCTCACCAATAAATCCCCCAGCAGCACCGCTGCGCGCGTGCCTTCCGAAACCCAAAGCGCAGCCACTCCGCGGCGCCGCGTACCGCCATCTACGATGTCATCATGCACCAAACTTGCCGCATGCAGTATTTCCACAGCGGCGGCAGCACGGCACAGCACCGGCCGCGCCACACCGGTCGGCGCGCCAACCATCAACAACAAGCGGGCGCGCAGCATCTTGCCTCCACTCACGCTAGGCGCAAATCGCGCAAGATGCCGACGCAGCGAGGTCAGCTGCAGCGAATCCCCGACGATCCGCTGCACCTCACTCAACCTGTCTTCAAATTCAGAATGATTGCGCATTCCCTGTCATCCTTTATATAAAAAAAGGCTTCACCTAAAAAAAAAGATCATGTCACAGGATCGCGAAAAAGCGGAATATGACATAACTACGATTGTGCGGATATACGGCATGGGGCCTCTTGAACAACGCATAGCGCCAGCTAATCAAAATCACCTTGGGGTCTTCTGCCCGGCTTGACGATTTCGCCACTGGCGTGGAGAGAGCTGAGTCTGCTGATGAAACCGGCGCGCGAAGTACCCCGGATCGTCGTAGCCCACCAGCCTGGCTATCTCATTAATGCTTAAGGTCGGATTTTGCAGCAGTTTTTTGGCCCGCGCAATGCGTTGCTCCGTCAAGTACGCGGTAAAGGCCGTGCCTACATGCTCCCGGAAGAGCGTGGTGAAGTGATTTGGTGTAAGCCGCGCGGACGCAGCGAGTTCCTTGACTGTGAGCGGAAGATCGGGGCGTTGCCGCACCAATTCGCAAACCACGTGTACCAACAGCGGCTTTTCGCGACCGCTTCCAACCAGACTGGGAGAAGAACTCTGCGTCCAGGCGGTTTCCCCGAGAAAACGCTTCAAATCACTCGGCGCATCGCGACCCGCACGCAGCTTGAGAATACGTGCGCTCAATTCCTGGTTTTGCCGGACCACCTGAATGGCCTGACTCATGGTTTGCATCGCTGACTGAAGCAATCGAAGCTGGCGCTCGTCAATTTGCGGAAGATTCCTAAACGCCTTGTGGAGCAACGCCGCATCAACGCCTAGCTTCTCTCCACGCTGTCTGACATCGTCCCAGATCTCCGCAGATTTAAAAACGCAGGAACTCAACACGGCAACTGATTCATCGGCAGCGTTTGTAGCAGGGCATGCCAGCACTGTGGCGCCGGCATGGCATTGCTGCTCTGTGGATCCTCCATTACATGCCGCCACGGCGATTAGAATATGGCACATGCGGCAATGCTTTACGCCTTCATGGGAACCCTGCATTAACTTGCAGAATGCCGGCTGCAATCGCGATTGCGTATCACCGTGCGCCTGCCCCCATCCGGATGCTTCAGGGTAAACGATCAGCAACCGCGACCCCGTCGCCTCAACCGCAAGCTCGGCAACCTGCCGGATTAACGGATGCCGGACGTCCAGTTGCTCTCCGGTTCTCGCCTGTTTCCCAGACATCAAAGGCCCTTTCAGCCCGGCTTTAGCGTCCGCAGCACCAGCGGTAAAACTTCACCGGCGATCTCAATTGTAGTAGATTTGTCCAGTATCGCATTTCTGGGTGCATTCGTAAAGTGGCATCTGCATTAAGCGCATCCCGAGAGCAAGCCTGCGTGTGCTAAATTAGAAGATGAAAAAATCTGACAAGCCAAAAACCGTGCTCGTCGTGGATGACGATCCGGAAGAACTTACTGCAAGCTGCGAAGCCCTTGAGGCATACTATTCGGTGCTGACGGCGACCTGCGGCAGCGACGCCATGCTCATTGCCTCCAAATCAACACCTGACCTGATTATTCTGGATGTCATCATGCAGGGCGGGCAGGACGGCTTTATGGTTTTCCGGGACCTGGGCGACAACCCCAGAACATCCGGCATTCCGGTAATCTTCCTGACAAACGTCAACGAAGCCACCGGTCTTGCATTCGGAGCGCGGGAAGTCAGCCGTTATCTGGGAAGAAAGCCGGCAGCATTTCTAGAGAAGCCATTGGATCCCGAGGCACTGATCCGCGCAGCCGGCATGGCCGTCACGCGGCAACCGGATTTGTAACGGCTCAGGGGCTTCCCGTGTGGCAGCTGTCACAACGCTCGGTTTTCCAATCGTCCCCAATATCTCCCGGATGTTGGAAGGCCAATCCGGACGATGTGAACTCGGCCAGCTTCTTGCCCGGCCCCTGGGCCAGAATCGTGTGGCAGACCTGGCAGTCCTTTGATATCCGCTTACCTGAATCACTCACATGCGCGCCGTCGTGACAGCGAAAACATCCTGGCGTGATCCGGTGTCCAACATGGTTCGGATATTTATCCCACCTGACCTTCATCTCAGGGAAAAAATTCCCGCTATATATGGATTGAAGTTCCTTGATGGTCGCCTCGACCCGCGGGTCAGCGGCGTATTTCGACCTTAGTTCACGATCAATTGCGGCGATGGCCTGGTCCTTGGTTTCGTAGTTGGCAGCCAGTAATTTAGCGCTCTGCGCCTTAATCGACGGCATGGAATCATCTATGCGTCCCGCAGACAAGGCCATATCGAGCAGCTCATTGGGCGACCGGAACTGGTGACTTGGCCGGTTGTGGCAGTCGATGCAATCCATACGGCGCGTTGGCAGCATGGCGGCCTGTTCATCGGTAAGGCGATTTTTCTTGTCCTCGCTGCGGTAAATCGTCAGCTTCCCGGATTGGTCGGTCACCCGCACCCATGGGATAACCAGGCGCTGGCGGTCTGTCGCGACATACTCGACCGTGTTGACCCCTTCCATGTGCCAGTGAATACCCTTGATCGTCCCATGCGCAGGATTGCCTCCGCCGATGTTAAGCAGCATCTTGATCGTCCAGGGCGAGTTCTCCGCGTCGGTCCCATAGTAAGTCCAAGTTCTCAGCACCGCTCCGAAGAACTTCGACGGCCAGTGGCACGCCATGCAGGTTTCCTTGGCCGGACGCAGATCCCGCACCGGCGTTTCGATCGGGCGATGGTACTTGTCGAACAACACGGAGTAGACCTGATACAGGCCGGAGATCTTGGCTTTGACAAACCACTCCGCACCTGGTCCGATATGGCACTCGGTGCAGGATGAGCCGGCGTGCGGCGACTGCCGGAAAGCCGTGTATTCAGGATTCATCACCTGATGACAAATTCCTCCGCAGAACTGCACAGACTCGGTAAAATGATATGTACGATAGGTCGCCACGGCGGAGACGACCACAAATATGGAACCAAGCAGGCCAAAGCCTGCTATCCGCAACAGTGTCCGCCGATTGCCAAGGTCAATCACCGGTAAATGCGGCACATACCCATGTCGCCGCATGCGCCGTCTGGTCCAGAGCATGCCAATAATCACCAGCAAACAGGCACCGGCGATGAAAGCAGGCACCATGAGATAAACCATGATTCCGAAGTACGGCGAAAGATTTTCGCGCGCGGCGTCTATGATCATCAGCACCGTGCCCGTTGTAATGGCGCAGACTCCCAGAAAAATTCCGGACAAACTGACCCAGTTTCTCAAGAGACTGCTGATCTTGCCCTGTTCATGCATGCTTGCTGCCTGCTCCTTTAATTTTCACTGCGTCACCCTGAACCTTGCCCGGCCCCGGAGATGGCAGTCTAAACGGCCACTGCTTTGGAAAACACCAGCACCATAGCTGAGCGGTCCCGATAGCGCAACGTTAATGGGCTGCCCCGGCAGAAAACAGGAGCGTTACTCAAAATATTTGTTTGATCGGGTGCCACACCGTGGTAGCATAAAACCTTTCGGGCG